>Ga0306924_10001835_pt1 | contig 19654 bp, 25 predicted proteins | sample sta12Can44000111_FD_203756 | JGI IMG/M metagenome (GOLD analysis project Ga0306924, IMG submission 203756) | Lab enrichment of tropical soil microbial communities from Luquillo Experimental Forest, Puerto Rico - statanox.12C.anox.44.000.111 (v2)... | ecosystem: Environmental > Terrestrial >...
CCAGCTGGGCCGGCGTCAGGCCGCGCGGCAGCTCCAGCAAGGCCAGAGGATTCCCCCGCGCTTCGCTGACGATCTGATCCCGGACCCGCGCGTCCAGTGGTCCAGCCAGCATTGAGTCCAGCAGCCCCCCCGCATCGCCCTTCGGCAGGCCTGCTACCGGCAGCTCCGGCAACCCGGCCAGCTCGTCGCCCGGATCGCAGGCCGCGAACACCAGGCCGACCGGCTCGGCCGCCAGCCGCCGCGCCACGAACCCCAGGGCCTGCGCCGAGGCCCGGTCAAGCCACTGCTCGTCATCGACCACGCACAGTAGCGGCCGGTCTCCCGCCACCTCCGACAGCAGGCCCAGCACCGCCAGACCGACCAGGAACCGGTCCGGCGCCGGTCCCGCGCTAAGGCCGAACGCGGTCCGCAGCGCCTCACGCTGCGGCACCGGCAGGCGTTCGGCGCGATCCAGCATCGGCGCGCACAGCTGATGCAGCCCGGCGAAGGGCAGCTCCATCTCCGACTGCACGCCGGTGGCGCGTGCCACCCGGCATCCCGACGCCCGCCCGGCCAGGTGGTCCAGCAACGCCGTCTTGCCGATCCCCGGTTCACCGCACACCACAAGCACCCGGCTCTCGCCGGCCCGGACGCCATCAATGAACCTGCCGAGCGCACTCAACTCACGACTGCGGCCAATCAGCCGGGCTGCGCGGTCTCGCCGCCGGGAACCTGCTGCCATCGGCTCGGCACTACGCCGTGTCCGCGGCAGCCGGTCCGCGCGACCGATCGCCAGTGAAAGGTCATGACCAGCTGCCTCGTATTCGTATTCGGGCTCGCGGAGCACCAGAGACACTCTGCTGGAAGGAAACTGGGCAAGCGGATACCACCCGATGGTCGTTGCCGGCATCGGGACTTCTTCCCCGCGGATGTCGACCAAGGCGCTTCTCCCTCGACTATCTCGGCACGGGCCTTGTCCTTACTCTCGTGCTCCCGCTACGCCCAGGCGTTAGCAGACGGGACAAACCCTGGCCGCAGATTTGTCTGTTTCGACATATGCCGACGAGCCCTCATCGGCGAACGTGTGACCATCAACGAGCTCGGCGAGAAGCGAGCTGTACATCAGCTCGCGGAAACCACGGATAGCGCCGGCATCGCGGGAGGCAGCCGCCGCGGTGCCAGAAGAAGGCGGCACCTATGGGGATTACATGTCCCGGTCATTGACCCAGGGCGAGCTGCGGAAGCTCGCCGGTCAGCAACGGACAACCTGCTCAGTAGCGGAGGAAACATGTGCCAGCATGAGCCCAGGTGCCCGGAATGGCGGGCACTGGATCACCTCGCTGCACGGATCGTGGCGGATCAGCCCGGGCAGGGCTGGAGCCTGCTGTGCAACGGTGTCATCGTGTTCGACGACGGGGGCCAACTGCTCCCCGATGGCCGGGCCGTCACTCCTGCCCGCCTCCGTCCGGTCGGCCTCGTGGCCATGGCCGCCTGAGTTGACGGCGATGAGCCGGACGTCACTGACGAAAGCCCAGCAGGCAGCGGAGAACAGTGCCTACGTGCGCACGCTCCTCTGGCAGCGGCAACCGGAATTGGCCGCCGCGCTGGCGGCTGCCGAACAGTACTTCTCGGGTCCCTGCTGTCCCGAGCAGGCAACGTGATGGACGCGGCCTGCGGAAATCGGGAGGCGTTCATGGTGGCCGAGGACGTTTTCGATGTGATCGTGATAGGCGCGGGACCGGCCGGGGAGGTCGCGGCTGGGCGCGCGGTGCGGGGGGGCCTTTCGGCGGCCATCGTCGAGAGGCGCTTGGTGGGCGGCGAGTGTAATTTCTACGGGTGCATCCCGAGCAAGTCGCTGCTGTGGCCCATGACGTTGACGGCCGAAGTGAGCCGGATGCCGGGGCTAGAGCTGGCTGGCCCGATCGACGCGGGCGCGGTGCTGGCCCGCCGCGACGAGTTCGTGGGCCACTACGGCGACGCCCCCCAGGTGAGCTGGGTCGAGAGTGTCCCGGTGGGGTTCGTCCGGGGCCAGGGACGGCTGGCCGGGCCGTTGCGGGTCAAGGTGACGGCGCCGGACGGCGGCATCCGGGAGCTGCGCGCCACGCACGCCGTCGTGCTGGCGACCGGCAGCGATCCCTGGATCCCTGAGGTGCCCGGGCTGCGGGAGGCACGCCCGTGGACGAACCGGGAAGCGACCAGCATCCAGCAGGTGCCCAAGCGGCTGGTCGTGATCGGCGGCGGACCCGCCGGCTGCGAGATGTCCCAGGCGCTGCACGCCCTCGGCGCCCGGGAGGTGACCATCGTAGTGGCCGACGACCGCCTGCTCGAGCGGGCCGAGCCGTTCGCCGGCGAGCTGCTGGCAAAATCGTTCCATGAATCAGGCATCGACGTGCGCTTCGGCCGTTCAGTCGCCCGTGTCGAGCGCCCGGTCCCGGGTGGTCCGGTGACCGTCTACACCGACGATGGCCCGCGGATCGAGGCCGACGAGATCCTGGTCGCCGCCGGCCGCCAGGCCAACGTGCGCGACATCGGCCTGGAGACGGTCGGCCTAGCCGCGGACGGCCCGATTGAAGCGGATGCCAGCATGCGGGCGGCAGGTGTGCCCGGCGGCTGGCTGTACGCCGTCGGCGACGTGAACGGCCGCAACCTGCTCACTCACATGGGCAAGTACCAGGGCCGGGTATGCGGCGACGTGATCGCCGCCCGCGCCAAGGGCCTGCCCGACGACGGGCCCGCGCTCCGTGATACCGCCGATGACCGGGGCGCCCCCCAGGCCATCTTCACCGACCCGCAGGTCTGCATGGCCGGGCTCACCGAATCCAAGGCCCGCGCCGAGGGCTTCACAGTCCGCGCTGTGGAATACGACATGGGCGCGGTCCCGGGCGCTGCGCTCCAGGCCGACGGGTACACCGGCCGGGCGAAGGCAGTCGTCGACGAGGACCGCCGCGTGCTACTCGGCGTCACCTTCGTCGGCCCCGCGGTGGTCGGGCACCTCTACGCGGCCACCATCGCGGTCACCGCCGAGATCCCCCTCGACCAGCTCTGGCACGCCGTCCCGGCGTTCCCCACCACCAGTGAAATCTGGCTCCGGCTCCTGCAGGCGTATGGCCTGTGATAACCGCCAGCGCACACCGCCTCCGACCAGGTCAGGCCCCCTCTGTCCGGCGAAGGCTCTCAAGTGTGAGCCAGACCTTAATCGCCAGGTGGAGGTCCAGCCGGGCCTCGCCGTCTTGCGGGTCGCGGCCGAGGAGCTCCCCTATTCGCTTCACGCGGTACTTGAGGGTGTTCCGGTGTACCGACAGCGCCGCGGCTGCCTCGTCGTAATTGCAGCCGCTGTCGAAGTACCGCGCGAGAGTGAGCAGAAGGCTGGAATGGTGCTGCTTGTCGTAGTCGAGCAGCGGGCCGAGCTGCTCGTTCATGAATCCTTCGATTCCGGCGGGGTCGGTGACCGAAGAGAGCATCCGGTAGACGCCCAGGGAGTCAAAGCGCAGCACGGGCACGGCCGGATTACCCAGGGCCGAGGAGGCGAGGTTCGCCACGAACTGTGCCTCGCGATAGCTCGCAGCGGCGTGCCAGGCGTCGGGGTAGCGAGATCCCACGGCAAGCCGGCATGTGCCGCGTGGCAGATCGCCGGTGATGGCCGCATGCAGCTTGGCCCAGTCGGCCTCACGGTTGGCGATGATCACGACGTAGTCAGTCCGGGCCACGACCAGTGAGCCGACGTCGAGCTGACGTACTTCGCGGACGACGGCCTGGAAGAACTGCTCGCCGAGCCCGCCCCGCGGCCGACCGGTGGCGATGATGACCCGGTGCGGGCGGTGCGGGTCGTACCCGAGAGCATGCGCGGATGCTTTGACCGTTGACTCATCCGCGCCCGCGAGCAGCTCCTCGGCAAAGTCGCGCTGGCTGCGCAGCTCTGCCTCGGCGACGCTTTGTAGGCGGGCGAGTTCGACGCTCAGCACCGTCGCGGCGTACTCAAGCGCAGCCAGGTCGATCTCGCTCGCGGTGCGCGCGGGGTCAATGAGCGCGATGACGCCGAGGACGCCCGGACGCGGGTTGGCTAGGACCATCCACGCCCTGCGGTGGTACACCGCGCGCTGCGCAATCCGCAGCTTGCTGATGAGCTCTTGCCGCTGCTCGGGCCGCTCCTTCTGGTACCGATCATCGGGCACCTCACCAGCGGTGGCTCGGGTATTGCCGTGCACATCCTGGATGAGCACCGGGAACGCGGTGAGCCGGTGCAGGGTCGTGGCAATACCCATCTCCCCGGCGGTAGCAACGATCTCGTTCAGCCGGCGATGGATTTCCATGATCTTCGTAAGTGTCGAGACCGTCGACTCGAGCTCAGCGTTGAGAGCGGCGACTCGCTGGGTACTTGCTCGCTCGGCCGTGATCAGCTCTAGCTTTGCGATCACGGTGCCGCATAGTTGCGCGAGCACCGAGAGCAAGAAGATTTCCTCATCGGACAGGGGCTCGGTGCCGACGGTCACCAGGAAGATCGGGGTATCCGCTGACGGGGTCCCAAGCGGGAACACCCACCACGCGGAATGGTCGCCCACTTCGAGCTGCCTGGGCGCCGTGACCTTGGCCAGCGCGTCGCCAATGTTGTCCGGGGCGCGCTCGTAGTAGTGTCCCGACCTGCTGGGATGCCAGGCCAGCGCCTTTTGGCAGGACGCGATCGACGGAACCGCGGTGGTGACAAGGCGCATGGCCTGGGACGGTGAAGACGTTTGGGTCAGGATCGCCGACAATGCGAAGACCGCATTGACCGATGACAACCTCTCCTGGACGGCCAGTTCCAAGTCGTTCGGGCTTGATACGCGGCGCGCGGCTGAGGTCATCGGTCGCCAAGGAACTGGTGCGTCGGAACGTAGTGCGGATTAGGGATAATTCGCCCATTGACGAAGACCGGGGGATGAGCCTGGAGCACGTTCATGATGTCGCTGAAACTGATGTGGTCGCCGACCTGGAACCCCGTATCAGTGATGTCGGTGCTCGCAGGGTCATGGCGCACCTCCCGGCCCAGGCCAGCGAGTATACCCTCCGCCAGCCCGATGGCCCGCAGCCTGGGACCCGGCGGCGGCGCATAGATCGAGGCCCTGTCATGTCCGATAGTCTCGCACTCTGACTTTTCAGATTAAACTAGTCAAAATTACCTCCTATAAGGCATTGACGTATCGCCGCGTGATCGCAAACATAGAGATCACGGAAGGCGGGGATGATCATGACTGGCCTGGCAGCAAATGCGCCGCATCGGCACGCCCACCTCTGCTGAGGAGAAACCCAGCACGCCGAGGGTTGACTTCCGCATCGACCCCTCGCGCTACCGGCACTGGCGGCTGGCCTTCGACGGGCCGGTCGCCACGCTGACGATGGACGTCGACGAGCACGGCGGACTGGTTCCCGGCTATGAGCTGAGGCTGAACTCCTACGACCTCGGCGTCGACATCGAGCTCTACGATGCGGTGCAGCGGCTGCGGTTCGAGCACCCCGAGGTCCGTGCGGTCGTGCTGACCAGCGACAAGGAGAAGGTCTTCTGCGCGGGCGCGAACATCCGGATGCTGGCCGCCTCGCCGCATCCGTGGAAAGTGAACCTCTGTACGTTCACTAACGAGACCCGCAACGGGATCGAGGACGCGACGACGAACTCGGGCCAGGTCTACCTGGCCGCGGTCAACGGGAGCGCCTTCGGCGGAGGGTACGAGCTGGCGCTGGCCTGCCAGCACATCATGCTCATCGACGACCAGTCTTCCGTCGTGTCGCTGCCGAAGGTTCCCCTGCTCGGGGTGGGGCCGGGCACCGGCGGGCTGACCCGGGTCATCGACAAGCGACACGTCCGCCACGACCTGGCTGACTACTTCGCCAGCAAATCCGAAGGCATCGGCGGCAAGAAAGCCGTTCAGTGGCGGCTGGTCGATGAAGCCGTTCCGCGGGCCAGGTGGCAGGAGACAGTGGCCGAGCGGGCCGCGAATCTGGCTGAGCGTTCCGCCTGTTCTGTAGGTGCGACGGGTATCGAGCTGACGCCGCTGGACAAGACCCGCACCTGCGATGAGATCTCCTACCAGTACGTGACCGCGCTGCTGGAACCCGGGCGGGGGGTGGCGGAGATCACGGTCAGCGGGCCGGAGACGGACGCGCCAGCGGAGGTAGCCGGGGTGTACGAGCAGCACGCGGGCTTCTGGGCCCTGGCGGTCACCCGGGAGCTCGATGACCTGATCCTGGACCTGCGCACCAACGAACCGGAGCTGGGCACCTGGGTGCTGCGGACCCGCGGCGACGCGGGGCGGGTGCTGGCCTATGACCGGCTGCTGCTGGATAACCGGGACGACTGGCTGGCTAACGAGATCATCCACTACCTCAAGCGCACGCTCAAGCGCCTCGACGTGACCAGCTGCAGCCTGATCGCGCTGATCGAGCCCGGCAGCTGCTTCGCCGGCTCGCTGCTCGAACTCGCGTTGGCCGCGGACCGGTCATTCCAATTGTCCGGCGTGTTCGGGGAGGCCGATCCGGACGCGGAGCCCGCGGCCGTCACCGTCGGCGAGATGAATCAGGGCCCACTGCCGATGGGCAACGGCCTGGCCAGGCTGGAGACGCGCTACCTCGGCAATGACGCCGACTTGGCCGAGGTGGAGAAACGGGCAGGCGAGGCGCTGGAAGCTGAAGACGCCGAGCCGCTGGGCCTGGTCACGTTCACCCCCGACGGGGTTGACTGGGCCGAAGAGGTATGCGTCGCTATCGAGGAGCGGGCCAGCTTCAGCCCCGACGTCCTCAGCGGCCTCGAGGCGAACTACCGCTTCGCCGGCCCGGAAACCGTGGAAACCAAGATCTTCGGTCGGCTGAGCGCCTGGAAGAACTGGGTCTTCAACGGCCCGGACGTCTCTGGGCTGGAATCGATGTACCTGCAGGAGATCACCCAGCGGGGGCAGCAATACGAGAAACGCCGTAGCGTCATCTATGCCTCGCATTCGAACGTCAAGAACAGCCCGGTTTCTGGCGCGATCGAGTACATGAAAGGTCACATGGACGAGCCTATTTCGGTTGCCAGTTTGGCTGAGGGGGCGTGTATGAGCGAGTCAGCGTTCGCTCATCTCTTCAAGAAATGCACGAGCACGTCGCCCTATCAGTTCCTGAAGCAAATGCGCTTTGAATATGCACGTGACCTGCTACTGCAGAATTATACCGTGAGTGAGGTAGCCAGGCGCGTAGGGTATACAAGCCTCTCCCACTTCATCAGCGAGTTCAAAAGGTACTTCGGGGAGACGCCGCGTTCGTACCGGCAAAGACTTCAAGGGCCTGAGATATTCAACCTCCGCACGAACTAGTGGGTGCAGGAAGAGGCAGCCTGTGACGTGGCACGCGGTGATGGCCGAAGACGACTTGCGGGAAGGAGAACTCACCGGCATCGAGGTTGCCGGGAAGAAGTTGGTTCTGCTCAATGTCGGCGGCGAGATACGCGTTTTCGAGGATCGCTGCCTGCACCTCAGTTCCCGACTCAGTGAGGGTGACCTCGACGCCTGCACGCTAACGTGCGCGGCGCACTTGTGGGAGTTCGATGCGCTAACCGGGAAGGGCATTAACTTAATCCCGGCAACAGCCAGCTGAACGAATTCGAAACCCGCGTGGCTGACGGAAACATTGAGGTACTGGTGCCAGATATCGATTAGTTAGCGACTCCCGGATTCCCTACCGGTGCCCAGCATAGGACACTCCTGGTCAACAGGGTCTGGGTCAGCGTCCCGGCCACTGACGCGCCAGCGGCATGCGGCCGACCGCGGGCAGGCCACCAGATCCAACTATGCAGCAATGGGCACAACTTCAGCAGGCATCCGGCATCGCCGCCTCTCTATCAGGAGGAGACTCGTACCTACGTGCACGGCGGCCGAGTCGGGCCGCTACCCTCGCGACGAGGGCTGATCCGGTCGGCCAGCCATCCCCGGCGGGGGACCCGGGCACTCCCAGCCCGAGTCATGCGAGCAGTCTTGAGAGGTGAACTATGGGCTCGCGAGCACTGGACATCGCTGACCTCGACTTCCAGGTCGGCGACCACGTCTGCGCCTTCTATGAAGAAGGCGCCAACTCCCTGGACGATATCCTCGCGACCTATCTCTCCAAGGGGCTGCAGGCGGGGAACAAATGCGCCTGCTTCAGCTTTAACAACACTGCGTCCTCGGTGCGAGACCGGATTCCCCCCGAACTCATGTCGCGAGAGGGCATCCTGCAGTTCCTTACGGAAAACCAGGTTAAGGGTGGCTTCTCCGTAGAGGCAGGTCTCGGCGCGCTAGAGGCAATGGTCAAAGAAGCGCTCTCGGAGGGGTACAGCCGCCTCTGGATGACAGGCGATGCGGCTTTCGTTGCCCGGGACATGCCCCCCGGATCCATGAAGACGTGGTTCACCTATGAAGCAAAACTAAGTGAGCTCGCGTCGCGGCACCCGAACTTCGTCATGTGCGTGTATGATCTTAACCGGTGGGCTGGTGAATTGGTCATGAGCGTGCTCCAGACTCATCCCCGGATCTTCGTCAATGGACTGGTTCTCAGCAATCCGTACTACGTCCCGGTGCGTCAGTTCCTCGCTACCCTGTGACGTCAGTCGCGGCGCGTATCGAGCCGAGCACGCCAGGTCTCCCGCACGATGCTCCCCCGGGAGCGCGGATCATAATCTGGGCCTGCGGCCGCGGCGGGCGACAAGCAGATCCAACCATGCAGGAATGGACACAAGTCCATCAGTCATCCGGCAGCGCCGGGCGTCCGCGGCGAGAAGACTCTCGTGTGGGACCACCGTCACAGTAAGTGTCCTGTTGGCAGCCGTCCAGTCGCCCGCCCATACCTGAGAGCCGCACATGACAAAGCTGCTCATGATCGTATCCAGCGCGCACACGATCGGTCTCGCGGACGGCAGCGAGCATGCGACTGGCTACTGGGCGGAAGAAGTGCTCGTACCCTACGGGAGGTTCGTGAGCGCCGGCGCCGATCTGGTGATTGCCATCCCCGACGGGAGGCCGCCGCAGCCTGATCCAGGGGGGCTGGAACCGTTCTTCCACTATCCGCAAGACGACGAGGACTTCATGTTCTCGGTGTTCCGCAGCTTCGCCCCAGACGCCGACGACATACGCGTGACGTTCACGCACTTCAGCGAGCTGAATCTGGTCGTCCTCCGGCGGGTCTTCCTGGCCCTGGTAGGTGCAGGCCTGGAGCGGCGGGCCGCACGTCAGATGCTCGAATCGGCTGCGCAGAGGTCGTGGCGGGCAGGCAGCGACTTCATCGATGTCCTGGCGGATGTGCGCGAGGTCACCGAGCGGCTGTCGCCGCAGCGGATCAGCGCGATCAGAGACGAGGTGTGGGGAGAGAGTTCCGCCAACGCGGAGCGGGCCGCCAGCTCCTGGCCGGCATTCCCGGACTGCAGCACCCGAGGCGCCTGGATGAACTAACGGATGAGGAGATCCTGTCCTGCGACGGAGTGTTCATCCCGGGCGGGCACGCGCCGATGGTCGACCTGGCCGACAATCCCAGCATCGGCCGCGTGCTCAAGTTGCAGCACGACGCCGACAAGACCATCGCCGCATTGTGCCACGGTCCCGCCGCCCTGCTGTCGGCTCCGGATAGCGATGGGGTGTGGCTGTTCGATGGCTACAAGATGACGGCCTTCACCAACGAGGAAGAGGACCAGACCCAGGCCGGCCGCACCGGCATGCCTTGGTACCTGGAGGACGCGCTGAAGAACCGCGGCGCGGTCTTTGACGACGGTGACGCGGCCTGGGTATCCCACGTGGTCATCGACTGGAACCTGGTCACCGCACAGAACCCTGGATCGTCCGAGCCGGTGCCGACACCCTGCTCAAGCGACTGGGGTATGAGCAGATGAGCGCGCGCAGCGTAACGCAGGAGTTCTTCGACCATATGGAAGCCGGTGAGGTGGACGACATCATCGGTATGACCGCCCCCGGCGCGGTTGTGTCCCTGGTGCCGTTGCACGCGCACGGTTCCATGGCTGAGGCGGGCGCATCATACCTGCGCGATCTGGCACGAGCCTTCCCAGACTGCTGGTGCGGGTACGGCGGCTGTTCGTGACTACCGATAACGCTGCCGTCGCCGAGATCACCATTGACGGCACACAGGCCGCCGATTCCTGGGGGTGACCAACCAGGAGAAGCACTTCGACCTCGACCAGGGCTGGCTGCTGGAGGTGACCGCGGAAGACCTGATCGGCGGGGTGACCGCCTACTGGGATCAAAACCAGGTCTACCGCAGGCTCGGCGTGAAGCGCCTCGACAAGATCACAATCACAGCGAGGTGGGACGGCGATGGCGACTGACACCACCTCAACTGGCAGCACAACGTCCCGCGTGGACGCCGCGCGAGCAGCCATCAATGCCTTCTTCGACGCCTACCGGGCTCAGAACGTGGAACGCATGTAGACCTATGTGCCGACAATGCCGGCTTTCGTTATATCCCGTTCGAGGTATGGGCCAGGCAGCGCGTGCTGCACGGGGACGGCAAAGTCTGCACCGTGGGCAAGGCGATCTGGACCGCGCTGATCGACGCGTTCCCCGACCTGTCGAACGCGGTGACCAGCGTCAAATCTGACGACGAAGGGAACGTAGCTGCCCAGATCCGCGTTAGCGGCACGCAGGCGAAGGCCTTCGGCGTGATCGGCTGCACCGGTAGGCACTATGACCTGCCCCACCTGTTCGTGTTCCACGTCGACTCCGATGGCCTGATCGACGACATCGCTGCCGACTGGGACAACGCGGATTGGAAGAAGCAACTCGGCTGGCTCGAGATCGACTAACGTTAGGCCGCTGACAAGGGATAATACAGATGGCACGCATGGCGCGGGAACAATGGCTCGGCATCGCACGCGACCTTGGCTGGGAACTCTCCTACGTGGATTACGAGGCAGTATTCCCGGAGTGGATGTCCGGGCAGGGCAAAATACCGCGTGAGGCGTGGTCCAGGTGGGAGGAGCCTTACCGCGTTACCTGGGCGCTTTCGGGAACCGCTGCCCCTATCTCGGCTTACCGGCTCAGTGAGCGTGATCTGCGGCCGCACGCTAACGTACGCCGCGCAGCTGTGGGAGTTCGATGCGCTGACCAGGGAGGGCGCCAACCCTGGCAACGGCGGGCTGAACCTGTTCGAAGCCCTCGTGGCAGACGGCAACATTGAGGCACTGTTGCCGGACGTCGATTAGGCAAGTTAGCCACTCCCGGCCTCCCTGCCGGTGCGCAGCGTAGGACACTCCTGGTCAACGGGGTCTGGTGAGTAACGGCAAGGATCCCCGCGGTGTTGGCTAGCTCTGGTCCGCGTCTTCGGGCGGGCGCACCGTCTACGAACGCCTCATCGTCGGCGGAAGCGTCCTGCGGCCTGCGCCGGCGGCGGGAAGGCAACCGGATCCAACCATGCAGCAATGGGCACAAGTCCAGCAGGTATCCGGCAGCGCCGCGCCTCCATGAGGAGGAGACTTTCTCTGTACCCATAGCCAGAGCTCATGTCGTATTGGCAGCGGTGCGGCAAGCTGCTCCTCACCCAGGACCCGCACACGCCGAGCACCTGGGCGGCAGCCGAGTCGGCCGCTACCCGCACGACGAGGGCTGATCCGGTCGGCCAGCCACCCCCGGCGGGGAGGGCCCGAATCCCTCCCTAGTTCAGCCTTGCGAGCAGTCCCGAGAGGTGAACCATGGGCTCGCGAGCACCGGACATCGCTGACCTTGACCTCCAGGTCGGCGACCACGTCTGCGCCTTCTATACCGGGGGCGGCAACGCCTTGGACGATATCGTCGTGGACTATGCCTCCAAGGGGCTGCAGGCGGGGAACAAATGCGTCTGCTTCATCGACACGGCGTCCTCGGTGCGGGACCGGATTCCCCCCGAGCTCATATCGCGTGACGGCATCCTGCAATTCCTTACCGAGGACGAGGCGTACCTGCCTGAGGGCTACTTCTCCAAGGACGAATTGTTCCGCGCGCTGGAGGCGATGGTCCAAGGGGCGCTCTCCGACGGGTTCGGCCGCTGCTGGGTGCTCGGCAATGTGAGTTTCGTCATCCGGAAGGCGGTCGGCGTGAAGACCTGGTTCGCCGCCGAATCGGAACTGAATGAGTTCGCGCCGCGGTACCCGCAGTTCCTTATGTGCCTGTACGACCTTGACCTGTTCGTCGGTGAAACGGTCATGTACGTGCTCAGGACTCATCCCCGGATCTTCGTCAATGGGCTGGTTCTCAACAATCCGTACTACCGCCCGCTGCGCAGTTCCCGACAGCCTATGACGTCCACGGGCCCGGCATAGTCCCGTGATGTCCGGCAAGACCAATGAGACGCGGCACCGGGCGGACTTATGGCGAAGGACAGCATGACCCGGATCGCATACCTCGTTACCAGCGCGCATGAGATGACGCTCGCGGACGGCACATCCCACCCGACGGGCTACTTCGCCGAGGAGGCGCTCAAGCCCTACGAGCGGTTCGTGGCGGCCGGCTTCGACGTCATGGTGATCACACCCGACGGGCAGCCGCCGTACGCGGATCCGTACGGGCTGTCCTGGTTCTTCCATTATCCCGATGAGGACAAGGACTACTTGGCCTCGGTCGTGCGTACCTTCGCCCGCGACGTCGACGACATCCGGCTGACCCTGCACCAGAACACCGAGCTCGGCCTGGCCGCCGCCCGCCGCGCGGCCGCGCTGCTGCAGGCCCAAGGCCATACCGCGGCCGAGGCCCACCGGATCGTCAGCGCCGCCGCCCGGACCGCGTCGCGGCAGGACCGGCAGTTCGCGGACGTGCTCGCCGAGGACGGGTCGCACGGGCTGACCCGTGAGCAGATCCAGGCCGCCCTCGACGCGCAGCGGGCCGACAGCGAGCGCCTGGCCAACGAACGGTACCGCACGCTGCAGGCCATACCGGGCTTCCAGCACCCCGTCGCGCTGTCCTCGCTGACCGACGCGGATATGGACCAGTTCGACGCGGTGTTCGTGCCGGGCGGGCACGGGCCGATGGTCGACCTGGCCGGCCACCCCGACGCCGGACGCCTGCTGGCCGCGCTGCACCGCAAGCACGCTCCCATCACCGCGCTGTGCCACGGGCCGGCGGTGCTCCTGTCCGCACCCGAGCGGGGTGACGGGCTGTGGCTGTTCGACGGCTACCGGATGACCTCGTTCACCGACGAGGAGGAAGACCAGACCGAGGCCGGCCTGCTCGGCATGGCCTGGCTGCTCGACGTGGCGCTGAAGAATGCGGGCGCCGTGTTCGACGACGGTCCCTCGGCGTGGGCCTCGCACGTCGTCGTCGACCGGAACCTGATCACCGGGCAGAACCCGGGATCGACCGAGGCCACTGCCGACGCGGTCATCAAGAAGCTGACGGCCCCGGCGCGCCAGGCGGCGTGAGTGGCCGCTTTAAGGAGCACCCCGCATGACCCAGACGGACACGGCGATGCAGACGGTACCGACGTTCCTGGCGGCCATCTCCCGGCACGACATCGACGCGGCGATCGCCGTGGCTGACCCGCAGGTATCGGTCACCGTCCATCCGCTCGGCGTCCGCGAGGTCGGCGCGGACGCGCTGCGCCAGATCCTGGCCGACCTGGTGCGGGGCTTTCCGGACCTGATGATCAGCGTCAGCCGGGTCATCACCACCGGCGACGTGGTCACCGCGCTGTTCAAGGCCGAGGGAACGCAGGCGGCCAGCTATGTCGGCGCCATCAATCAGGAGAAGCACCTGGACATCGACCAGGCCTGGCGGTTCGTCGTCGCTGGCGGCCTGATCACCGAGCTCACCGCCTACTGGTGCCAGGCGCAGCTGTACCGGCGCCTGGCCGTCAAGCGCTACGACGAGATCGATCGCCTGAGGCCGGGAGGACCGACATGACCGAAACCACCCAGCGTTCCCGCACCGCCGAGTCGGCCATCGCGGTCGTGACCGAGTTCTTCGACCGGTACCGGGCGCACGACGTCGACGGCATGGCCGACCTGTGCTCGATGAACGCCGGCTTCTCCTACGTGCCGGTCGAGCTATGGGGCAAGCAGCGGGTACTGCGCGGCGACGGCAAGGTCTGCAGCATCGGCAAACCGCTGTGGACCGGGCTGATCGCCGCGTTCCCGGATCTGTCCAACACGGTGCACGCCGTCACCGGCAACGACGACGGCGACGTGGTCGCCCAGGTCGACATCGAGGGCACCCAGCAGCTGGCCTGGGGCCTGGTCGCGCCGGCCGGGAAGCACTACCGCGAGCCGCACCTGTTCATCTTCCACGTCGACGAGGACCTGCTCATCGACAGCATCACCGCCTACTGGAACGACGCCAGCATCAGCCAGCAGCTCGGCCACACCGAAGTCGATTGACCGGAAGGACCCACCGATGGCACTGCTCAAGCGAGAAGAATGGCAGGGCTTCGTCCGTGACGTGGACTGGTCCTACCGCTACGTCGACGACGAGGCCGTCTATCCCGAATGGCACAGCGGTACCGGCAAGGTCCCCCGGGAGGCCTGGCAGGCCTGGGAGGAGAGCTACAAGGTCAGCTACCCCGAGTACGTCGCGACCCAGCGGGAGAAAGAAGCGGCGGCATACGCGGTGAAGGCCGCGCTGCAGCGTTCGGCCACTTGGGACGGCCTGACTGAAGGCTGGAAGTCGGCGACCAAGATGCACTTCGGAGGCGTCGCCCTGGCCGAATTCACCGGGGTGCTGGCCGAGCTGAAGATGGCGCGGTTCGGGCTGGCCGGCGCGTGGCGCAACATGGCTGTCTTCGGCCAGTTGGATGAGCTTCGGCATGCCGCGATCACCACGTTCTTCGGGCACGAGTTCATCGCCAAGGACCCGCAGTACGACTGGACGCAGAAGACGTTCCACACCAACAACTGGGTCGCGATCGCGCTGCGCAACCTGTTCGACGCGATGATGACCGCGTCCAACGTGGTGGACATCGCCTTGCAGCTGCCGCTGGTGTTCGAAACCGGGTTCACCAACCTGCAGTTCGTCGCCCTGGCCGCGGACGCCCTAGCGGCCGGCGACGTCAACTTCGCCAACATGATCTCCTCGATCCAGACCGACGAGGCGCGGCACTCCCAGCAGGGCGGCCCGACGCTAGAGATCCTGGTCGAGCACGACCCGGTGCGGGCCCAGTGGGTGGTCGACAAGGCCTTCTGGGGCTCGGCGCGTGCGCTGTCCGCGCTGACGGGTCCCGCGATGGACTACTACACCCCGCTGGAGCACCGCAAGCAGTCCTACCGGGAGTTCATGGAGGAGTGGATCATCGACCAGTTCGTCCGCACCGTCGAGCAGTACGGGCTGAAGAAGCCGTGGTACTGGGACGAGTTCCTGCGCGGCCTGGACATCTGGCACCACGGGCTGCACATGGGCCTGTGGTTCTGGCGGCCGACAATCTGGTGGCGGCCCATGGCGGCGGTCAGCCCGGACGAGCGGGCCTGGCTGGTGGAGAAATATCCCAACTGGGAGAAGATCTACGGCGACAAGTGGGACGTGATCATCGACAACGTCAATTCCAACAACATTGAGGCGACCCTGCCGGAGACGCTGCCCTGGCTGTGCAGCACCTGCCACCTGCCCGCGTGCAACGCGACCCAGTCCCGGGACGGGACCTGGCGGGTCCGGGACGTCCAGCTCACCTACGACGGCCGCATCTACCACTTCTGCACCAACGGCTGCCGGCAGATCTTCTGGAAGGACCGGGACAACGTCAACCACGAGACGCTGATCGACCGGTTCCTGGCCGGGCAGATCCAGCCGATGGACGTCGGCGGGATCCTCGGCTATATGGGCCTGACCCCGGACGTGATGGGCGACGACCCCGACTACGAGGCCTGGACCAAGGATTATGCCGGACGTCCCGCCGAGGGCATCGCGTCGGCGGTGCAGTCATGACCGCCGAACCGGGCGCGGAAGACCTCGCGCCGCAACTGGTCCCGCTGAACGCCATCTTCGCCACCGACTTCGTGCAGATCCTGGTGCCGGTCACCACCGCGAACACCATGCGGGAAGTGGCCGCCGCGGTGGCCTACCACGTCGAGGGCAAGCGGGTGCGGGCCCTGCCCTACGACAAGGTCGTCATCTACCACGGCGAGCGACTGCCGGCCGAGATGACCGTCGCCGCCGCCGGAATCAAGCCGCTCGACCACATCACGGTCGAGTACGACACCCCGGAGGGGTCATGAAGAACCCGGTGGGCCCGGTGCTGCGGATGGGCGATGAGGTCGAACAGATCATCGCCGCGATCGAGGACGATAACCCCGGCACCGAGATCGAGGTCATCGACCGCGGCGCCTACGTCCGGGTGCAGGGCGAGGACCAGATCACGGTGACCCAGGAAACGCTGCGCCGCTATCTCGGCGCGGACTACGAGATCAGGGCCTTCGGCGGGATCATGTCCGCCTTCAGCGGACAGGCCATCACCACCAGCGACTCCATCACCTGGCAGAGCGTCGGCCTGGACAAGGCGATGACGGCATGACTGAGACGCCCGTTCGTAAGCTCCGCGCGCGCCGTACGTTCAGCGCGTTCGGCGACGTGCGCCGGATGCCGAGCGAATACGAGATCGTCACCCAGGGACAGAACTGGACGCTTCGGCAGAACCGGGTGGCCACCTTCGAGCAGAACCCGTCGTCGGCTGCCAACCTATGGTTCCTGACCTACCGGGACAATTCGCCACTGCAGGCCGATAACTGGGACGCCTTCCGCGATCCGGCCGCGCTGACGTACCGGGCCTACGTGACCCTGCAGTCCGACGCCGAAACCAAGGTACATGGAGCCCTGGAGGCCTGCGCTGACGCGGCCATGGAGGCGGGGTCGGTAACGCTACTTGGCCAGCTGTTCACCCCGTCGCGCTACTTGTATCACGGATTCCAGCAGGTAGAGGCCTACATCGGGTTCATGGCGCCCAGTCCCTACATCACCAGCGCGGCTGGGTACTCGGCGGCGGACTTCCTGCGTCGGGTGACGGCCATCGCGTACCGCACGAGGGAACTGCAGATCGCCTATCCCGAATCGGGTATCGGCTCGGCCGAACGAGCCCTGTGGGAAGGACATGACAGCTGGCAGCCGACCCGCAGAGCGATCGAGTACGCGCTGGTCAGCTACGACTGGGGCGAAGCCTTCACGGCCCTTAACCTGGTGCTCGCCCCGACCCTGGACGACGTGCTGCTGACCCAGTTGGGCCTGGTCGCTAAAGACCGTGAGGACGACCTGACCTGGATGCTCAATACTTTCCTCGCCGAGGACTCCAGGCGCCGCGCCCAGTGGAGCCGGTCCCTGGCGGACTTGGCCGTAGCGCAGCGCCCGGAAAACCGCACTGTACTGGGCAAGTGGATCAGCCGTTGGTCCGCGATGGCCGACAACGCGGCCCTCGGCCTAGGGACGATCCTGGAAGCGGCGGGCGGGGTTCCGGCGACCTATTCCGCCGCTCGGGCGAGAACGGCCCGGGAGGCTTTTCTCGCCGGACTGCTCGATAACACCGCGAGCGGAAACGGGACGGTGCGGACAGGCTGAACATGGAGATCGCGACGGCCGGGCGATGGCGGGAAACGATCAACCTCGATGACCTGTGGGAAGGCGATATGACCGCTGTCATGGTCGACGGTGAGTCCGTGCTGCTGGTCAACATCGACGGGACGGTCCGGGCCTACTCTAACCGGTGCCCCCACCAGGCCTCCGCCCTGGACGAGGGTTATCTAGACGGCGAGACCCTGACCTGCTCCAAACACCTGTGGGAATTCGACGCCCTCACTGGCTGCGGCATCAACCCGCACGACGCGCAGCTCAAGAGCTTCGGCTGCCAGGTCGGTGACGACGGCGCCATATACGTGGATATTGGCGGTTGAGCATAACGTTTACTGCTGAATTGCACATTGACGAGCCGCAGGTGCGGATCGTCGAAAGCGACGCCTGGACTGCCCTGCGCACCGTCGTGGGCATGTCCGTTGTCGCCGCCCGAGCCAGGCTGCGTTTCGGCCCCGGCCGGACGTGCGAGCCGGTCGCCCGACTGCTCGACCGCGCCATCGTGCAGGCGGAGGGCTCGGGTCTCGACTCCGGATTGCTGGTGGTCGCTGCGGGCAGTGCGCAGGCGGCGGAGGACATCATCCGGGTGCGTCGTAGGGCTTACGGAATTGCGGACTGGATCCGAAGTCCGACCTGCCGCGTACAAATCGTCCTGCGGCCGGCCGGTCTGCATTCGGCGGCCAGCACTGATTTGTTGCTGCCCGAGGGCCGCGTTCCTGTCACGCCGCCCGCTCATATTCCGGCAGATTCGGCGGACGAACGGGTCACCGCGGTATATGAGGTGCTGGCCAACGTAATAGACCCTGACCTAGGCGTGAACATCGTCGATCTCGGATTCGTCCGTGCTGTCGCTGTCGACGGGCAGACCGTCGTCATCACCATGACCCTCACGTCCGCGGCATGCCCTCTTACCGGTGTCATGGAGAATCAAATCGGCACCGAACTGGTCGCGCTCGGCTGCATCGAAGACTTCCGCATCGATTGGCAGTGGATACCGGCCTGGCGGCCCGCCGACATTACTGACGGTGGCCGTGAGCAGTTGCGCGCAATCGGCTTCACGATCTAATCCGAGCTGTGGAAACGCCGTCCGGAACACCTCTCCGGTGGCGCGAAGCCGATCGTGTTCGACCGGTCAGGTAAGGCCGGGCTCCCGGCAGGACGAGCTCGCGGGCCGCGGTCAGGTCGTGGGTGCTGCCGGGCAGCACGTCGCTGACCCATAGCGGCACGCCGCGCGGGGCGGCCAGGGCCTGCACGTTCCCGGCGGGCTCATGGGCCTTGCCGGAGTACCACTTGTCAATCTCCCTGCCCTTCTTGCTGGTCTTCTTGTCCGCGCACCGGTCCGAGGAGATCAGCGTGCCGTCCAGGATGAGGTAGGGGAGCCCCTGATCAGCGGCCCTTTCCAGGGCCTCGCGCAGTGCGGGCGCCTTCGCGGCCGACACTTCGACGGCCTCGTCGTTGTACCGGTACGCGGTGGCCTGGGAGATCCCGGAACCCTGGCCCAGCCGCCGGATGTCCGGCCGGTCCCGGAACCACGCCAGGGTGAACACCGCCTGCTTCCAGCAGGTCAGGGCACGTGTCCCGTTCCGGGTGCCGATCTCCCGGCGGTGAGCCGCCAGCAGGTCCGATACGAACACCGGCAGTGGCAGCGGGACGTCAAGGATGACACGATAGGACAGCACGCGGAGCCTCCGGGCCGGCGAGGGATCTTGGTCGAGACCTCTTCTACCGGGGGCTCTGCGTTTCCCCAGGAATCTCCATGCATGTCCGCGTGTCTAGCCGTATGACCGTTACGCCGCGAACGCCCGGTTCATCGTTGCTAAGAAAACCTCAATACAAGCCCACGCGCCTAGCTGAACGTCCCTGACAGTTATCCCCCCTGGACGAAATAGTGCCTCAAGGTGGTCTCGGCTTGCTTGCCTTGAGGGGTAAAGTCTATGTCGGCTGGACCGGTACGGCCTGGGTCTGCAGTCCAATCCCACCACACGACACCACCCCACCAGCTAAAATGCCGCCAATACCAAAGAAGCGCCTTATAGTCCCTGGCCTGTTCAGCTTGGTCCTGCGTGCCCCCCGGAGCATATGACCACGGAGTCAGATGATCCCCTGCCACATTGCGGTAACCGACCTCAGTAAAGAAAATCGGCTTATCATAGCGGCGCAGCGGCGATACATAACTTTTA
>Ga0306924_10001837_pt1 | contig 19649 bp, 15 predicted proteins | sample sta12Can44000111_FD_203756 | JGI IMG/M metagenome (GOLD analysis project Ga0306924, IMG submission 203756) | Lab enrichment of tropical soil microbial communities from Luquillo Experimental Forest, Puerto Rico - statanox.12C.anox.44.000.111 (v2)... | ecosystem: Environmental > Terrestrial >...
TTCCTCGCTTCCCGCATAGTCCGCGCGGTTCAGCGCGCGACGGTTCTGCTGCCCCGCAACGAAAACAAGATCAACGATGAAGTGATGCGGAAGCTCGACGTGGAACTGTGAAGGTAAGTTGTCATTATCTCAACTATCGTTTCTAGCGAACACGAAATCTAATAAAGCTAACATCCAGAAAGGGCGAATGGACCTATTTTTTCGGCGCGGCCGAGCCACGGATGACCAATCAAGAGGGGCGGGACGTTTTTTTTCTTTTCTCGGCAACCTCTTCAGAGATTGTCGGGTCATATATAGACGCTCGAGATCATCATGACTCATTGATGCAAGCCACCGGATCAGCCTTACCAGCATCACCGCACCGCCAACGAGCATAAGCAAACCCACTAGCGCGAGAATCAGAAGGCATGCAAAGCCCAGCACTGTCTTGATCATAGAGCACCGCCCGTACGCCAGGATGGCCCGCCTTCGCGTTCCTGAGCATGCACAGCCCTATTCCAGCCGCGTCTGAATTTGCCACAATCGCTGTGCCCTGGACTCCACAGCGCATGTAAGAACGCAAAACGGCGATCCGGAACGATGGCTGGCGAGGGCTTGTGTTTTGATCCTCAGTGACGTACAGTTTTCCACAGCTTTCAGCAGTTTTGAGCCTAACCGGCCTTGTCAGGCGAGGTTTCAGAGATGATCAGCCACGCGCTTTGCGAGTGCCACTGCCTTGTCCTGGCCAGGCCAGGCGAAGAAGGCCATTTGGAAGCAGGCATCGCCTTTTAAGACCACGACCTCGATGCCTTCGGGCAAGACGTACGCTTTGTCGCCCAGACCCTCGACAGGAGTCATGCCGATCTGACTACCAGGTATTGTATTCGCGCCGGTCTGCATCTGATCGAACTTGGCCCACGCCTCCGCGCCTCGCTTGCGCACGAACCGAATGTTGATACCATCATTTGCGTCTTTGTCGCCCGCCGGCACCTGCAGATTGGCCAAAGAATTGATGAAGCCTGCGAGCGCCCGTTGCACTTCTTTCGGGTCGGCCTGGTCGTTCTTCGAGTTCGATATCGCATTCAATCCCGCCTTGAACTGACGCTGGCCGAAGCGCTCGCGCTCCTGAGGAGTGGTGGTGAAACTACATAAGCCACCACCGTCCTCGCCGAGCGAATAAGTCACGCTCTCCCATGCGATGTCCAGAATTTGCGATGCCTCCTGCCAGGACAGGATCGGACAGCCGTTTCCCGTTGGAGCTTTCATGGTTGCCACGGGTCGATTAACCTCGGAGTCCGACGTTGGGAGGTACTCTCCCTTAAGCTGTGTAATCTTTTGCTTGCTGCGGTAGACAACATACACCGCGCTTGCAATTCCCAGTGCTCCCAGCAGCATGAAGGCGCCGACAAGAACCAATAGGATCTTGACGGTTCGGCCCGTTGTCGCTGTGGGTGCGGGCGTGTGAGCTTGAGGAGAAGGAGGCGAAGGCGGCGGGGCAGAAGCTGAAGCGGGCTTGCCGCACTGACCGCAGAATGCGTCGGACGTGGGACTTCCGCAGAATCTGCAATACTGGGTCATGTGTCACCTCCGCACGTTTGTCAGAGAGGAGTGGATAGCCGCCAAAGTCTTTTTCTGGCCCAGAAGAGAGAGATCGGCGTGACCGGCGAGGCGCATTGGCGACAGTAAAGGAGGTCCGCTCAGACTGATTACTGCCGTCGCGCAATGAAGACGCCCAATAGCCCCGCACCAACTAGCAAAATAGTTGCAGGCTCAGGAACCTCGCTTTGGGTCAACTGAAAACCCCGCGCATTAAACTCCGAAAATACGAAATCGGAACCCGGCGGGAATGAAGAATTGACGGTCGTGGCAACCTCCATGAAATTAATGCCACCCACTGAACTCGGTACGGGCGAAGCCCCTTCATTCCAGTCGAATGAGCCAGAGCCGGTGCTGAGCACGAGGAAGTATTGCCCAGGGGACAAAGTGAGATTAACAGGAAACACGTCGGTCGTTCCCGAGGGAAGGGCAAAGGAGAAAGTAGTGATGGCGGTAGTCACAATTGACCCCAGATTATTGGTCAGGTCAAGCCGAGCAGTGCAAGGACAAGACACGGGGCTGAGCCCGAGGATTTCAATGTCGTTCAGGGTCACAGTAGTGCCTATCGTAAAGGCTTGAGCGAAAAAGGTGCTGCTATTCACCTCGGCGGGCTCACTGGTATTGAATCCCGTAAATCCTAAGATTACGGTATCGGCTGTTGCGACTGGAGAGAAAATCGCGGCGAACAGCATCACAATCAATGCTCTAAAAAGCTTGCGGGGTTTCATGGCTCCTCCAAGCTCATGGGCTCCACGACCAGGGAGTGCTCGGTGGTTCTTTTCACCGCGGCCCCAAGCCAAAGCCAATCGCGGCGCACTCCTCGCCTAACTTAGCCTCAAAATCTCCTTCGCGGCGCGCCCACCACACCCATCAGTCCAGCAACGAGCAGGAGTAGGCTCGATGGCTCAGGAACGGCGCTCGCTTCCACGTTCGACTGGAACTTGATCTGATCCACGGTGCCGTCGCTCCAGGTGATTGTACCGAGTGTTTGAACGCTTCCGTTTTCTAGGATGCTGCATCCAGCGGGCACCGGACAGGTCTCAAATATAGGATCTTCAAGAGAAACGAAATCAACCAAGAAATCAGGCGAATTTTTGACAGTCTCTGCTAACAAAAAGTCGCTAGCGTTAACTCCGGCCGAGTCCTCCGCGATAAAAGTAAACTGACTCAAGGTTGTGCTGCTGATGGTAGCGCCGACAGACGGGGGAGCTAGAAAGAGTTCGCAGTCCTCCTCAATAGTGTTGGCGGGGTTCGGACAGCTTAGAGAACCTGACCCACTTGGAATTCGAGAAGCTGGCACCGATACCGAGATGGTCTCACCGGAATCATTGAACGTGATCACATCACATTTGGCTAATCGAGGTACCACAAGAACGCTGCACAAAACGACCAGCGCAAGTGCACGGGGTATCGGGCCAGGATAGCGTCTGCAAGGCGCAAAAAGCGCGGCCCTTGTCATGACCACCTCCAATCCCCCGGCTTCAAGGAATGGACTTCGAGTGCTTTGTGCGCAAGCGCTGGGCCAGTTCCGCACCGATAAAGTAATGAACTTAATACGGGCTAGTGCGTTATATAAGCAATGTTTTTCACAGAACCTGCCATATTTTTCCCTGCCGCTCTAACGTTTGCGCGTCGCTCAGGCTCGCGCACTGTTGCCGAAATGGTCTCGCGCTTAGCTTACGTAGATTTCCTCTGAGCGCTCACCGGCTAGTGCTGCCAGCACAAATGCAGGAGCCCCTCGCATAGAGCCTTCCATGAAAAGGGACGGCCGGATCAAGCGGAAAAATGAGAAAGGGATTAAGCTATCCTTCCACCGGGCTCAATGGGGTGGGGCCCATGTTGTCGGCTCAGCGAACGCGCCCGATCTCCTAACGGTCTCCAAGGGACCAAGGCTCTATGCGGGCTGCGTTCATCCCTCGATGTCTTTTCCTGCCTGTTTCGGTCTCCCCGATTTTCCCGCTGTGATTCCCTGAATCAGGCCGCAGCCTGCCTCAGCCGCAGCGGTTGGTACCGCGTTCCATCCCGCAAGAGATAAAACGCTAAACTCAGCATCTTTCGCGCCAGCGCCACGATCGCTGTGCGAAAGCCTCTGCGCCGCCTGAATCCACGCGGCCCGCACCTCGCTCCGCCCCCGCTGCGTAATCGAACCTTGCTGTTCGCGCTCCCCGCTCGATCGCACCGTGGGCACAATCCCGCAATATGCGATCAAGCACGATGCTAGTCGCAGTCGATCCACGGGGGGTTGTCCCTTTTCATGACATCTCCTTGGCAAGCTATTGCTTTTTCAGCAGCGCCGGCCAGTTGGTCACCAGAGTGAGCGGCGCGGTGGCTTGCTGTGGGCCCTGGCTGACGACTACGAATTTCTTGCCATCTGGCGAGACATCATAGAGCCAGCCTGGGTTGTCTGGAGAATTCACCGCAAACAGCGGCTGTACTCTGCTGATGGTCAGACTCGATCCCGTCTCGACAATCTGCGCGGCCATGAGTTTATCGTCCAAGGAAAGATAGAAAAGCTCCTCGCCGTTGCGTCGCCACCGCGGCTGCCTTCCTCCGTTCGTCGAGACCAGCCACTTGCCGCTGCCGTGGAGAAACGGGACCACATACACTTCCGGCCGGCCCGTTTCATCCGAAGTGTATGCCAGCCAATGGCCATCCGGAGAAAGGGCGTGCCAAAAGACGTCAAACTGGCCCTGCAGCACCGGAAAATCTTTGCGATCCCCGAACAGCGGCAACGCCCAGATCTCTTGACGTGCCTTTGGCTGCATCGCGACGCGCTCGAAAATCAGGTAACGCCCGTCCGAAGACCATGACGGGTAGGATTCCGCGGCATCGTCCACGACCAGAGGCGTCGTGCTTCCTGTTCCGTTAGCGGCTTGCTCGTAGAGGTGAGCTACCCCGCTGCTCGATCTTGAGAAAAAGCCTACAAATTTGCCGTCGGGCGACCAGGAAGGCTGACCGCTGGGGAAAGAGCCAAATGTAAGGCGCGTTTTAACATCCCGCGCAACATCATGAATCCAAATGGTGCCCGCCACCGTCCCGATGACAGCGGTTGCCAGCTTGCTGCCATCTGGTGAAACGCTGATCGTCGCATAGTTGTCCGGGCTCCCCGTTTTACCGATCCGTTTGCCGTTGCGGTCAAACCACAGAAGCTCGATGTTTCCTCCGGGAGCGTTTTCTTTCTGGTACACCAAAATGCCGTTGTCCGAAACCGTGAAAAGCCCCCGCACTGCACTCCGATATACGCCCACATGCTCGGCCACCGGCACAGCGTCGCTCGCGAGTTGCAGCTTGTTCGCATCGAACCGCTGCGCCATAAGCGTTCCGTCGCGGACGAACAGGAGATACCCTGGCGGCGCGTAAATCGCGTCGGAAAGGTTCCGGAGAATCAGTCTCGGTTCGCTGCCCTCCACGGACGCGGCATAGATCGTCCCTTGGTCGACCACCAGAAGACCGGGCAAAAAAAAGAGGAAGTGCCTCCCGTCTGGAAGAAACTGTGGCCATGCGTTGATCGGCTGCCGCAAGGATTCATAGGGTTTGGCCACGGGTTGGGGCGTGCCGCCGAAGGCCGGAACACGAGAAATCGGTTCGGAAATGTTAGGCGTGAACAAGATCGTGCCGTCGGGACCCCAGCTGCCGCCAAGACCAATCGCCGCGTCGCAGAGGGTCATCGGTGGCCCGCCCGAGGCGTCAATGCGATTCAGTTTGCCATTGGCGAAATACCCCAAAGTGCGGCTGTCGGGCGACCAAAACGGACGCTCTGCTCCGTCCGTTCCCGTCAGTGGCTGTGCCGTGGCTCCATTGAGTGGTCGCACCCAGAGGAGCTGGCGGCCGTCGTCACCGATGGCGGAGAACGCCAAACGTTGGCCGTCGGGCGAAAGCGCGGGTGGACCCCCGGCAGTCGCGCCAAGGACCCTGACGCCCAGAGGCGGAGAAATTTCCGAGACAGTGGTCGGCGCCGTTTTCGGCGCGCGCACGAAATACGCGACGCTGAATAAGGCCGCAACAGCGACCGAGATGGCCGTTACCGCCCATGGAAGCGCGCGGCGCCAGGGCGGCATGGAAATCTGCGGAACACCCGCAAGCGCTTCTGGGGCGCCCGAGAGGACCTCGTCGAGCGAAATCCGCGCGTCTCCGATATCGCGCAATCGCTGTTTCGGGTCCTTCTGTAAACATCGCTGCAAAAGCACTCGAACTCGGATTGGCGTTCCGCCAGGAAGCGCCGACCAATCAGGTTCGGCGCGAATCACAGCAGCGAGTGTGTCGGTCACAGCCTCGCCATGAAAGGCCATTTTGCTCGTCAACATCTCATACAACACGCAGCCACAGGCCCAAATATCCGCGCGACGATCGACCGTTTTCCCCTTCGCTTGCTCGGGCGACATGTACGCCGCAGTCCCGAGCAAGACTCCCTGCATCGTCGCCAGCCGGCTCACGGTGGGCGACGTGGAAATATCGAGCGAAGGGCCTTCGTTTTCCAGCGCCTTCGCCAAGCCGAAATCGAGCACCTTCACGGCGTCGTCATTTGTGACTTTGACGTTTGCAGGCTTCAGGTCACGGTGGATGATTCCACGCTCGTGTGCATATTCGAGCGCATCGCAAATCTGCTTCGCAATCGGAAGAGCTTCGTCGATTGGAATCGGACCGGCCTTGATGCGATCAGCGAGCGTCGGCCCTTCCACCAACTGCATCACCAAGGCGCGGGTGCCGCCGGAGTCTTCTACTCCATAGATCGAAGCGATGTTGGGATGATCGAGAGAGGCTAGAACTCTTGCTTCGCGTTGGAACCGCGCCATACGCTCAGGGTCGCGTGCAAAGGCTTCGGGTAGGACTTTGATCGCTACATCGCGACCTAATTTGGAATCGCGGGCACGGTAAACTTCCCCCATTCCGCCCGCACCGATAGCTGAGAGGATTTCGTAGGGGCCCAAGTGGGTGCCGGGCTGAATGGCCATAGGTCCCCGCCTGCTGGAATCTACTGAGTATAGACGAAGAGCATTTAACGAATTGTTTCCGAGGCACGCTATGTTAATCGATCTCGATGGCCAACGTGCCTCTTTCTCGAAGTCGGACATGTTCAGGAGTGCCAATCAGTATTCGGTGTGAGATTCACCAGTTCCGCCAAAGTCTTCCAGTGCCGCGTATGTGGAACGCGCTTACCCTTGCGAATTTCTGACGCGGTACGGGATCGAAATACCGAAAAATAACCGCTGGTCCATAAACGGCGCACAAAGGGCGCGCCAAAACGGGCCCGCCTATCTGGCTATCTGGCTTAAGGGCTTGCGCTAGGCGGGATTTGCTGCGAAGATTTGCGCTCCACCCGGTTGCTCATCTCGATGATTGATACCGAGATTAAAGTCACCCCCCAGATTGCTGCTGAGCATGGGCTGAGCTCTGCGGAATACGCGCGGATACGGAAAATCCTGGGCCGCGATCCGAACCTTACCGAACTCGGAATTTTCAGCGTGATGTGGAGCGAGCACTGCTCATACAAGTCGTCGCGCGTGCATCTGAAAAAATTGCCGACGCGCGGTCGACGCGTTGTGCAAGGGCCGGGGGAGAACGCGGGCGTCGTGGATATAGGAGAAGGCTGGGTCGCCGTATTCAAGATCGAGTCGCACAATCACCCGAGTTTCGTCGAGCCGTTTCAGGGCGCGGCGACGGGTGTGGGCGGAATCTTGCGCGACATTTTCACCATGGGTGCGCGGCCGATTGCGGTGCTCGATTCGCTGCGATTTGGGCCGATTCTGCCTGAACAGAAAATCGCGAGCCGCGGTACTTACCAAGCTACGGCTGACATCGATAGGCAAGGTGATCGTAGACTAACTGCGGAAGAAATTGGAAGTAACCGACGGATTCTGGACGGCGTGGTGCGCGGGATCGGATTTTACGGCAACTGCTTTGGCGTGGCGAATGTCGGCGGAGAAGTGGGGTTCGAGCCTTGCTATTCGAATAATCCGCTGGTGAACGCGCTGGCGCTCGGAATCGCGCGTCGCCAAGAGCTTTTCTTTGCGCGCGCGAGCGGGGTCGGCAATCCGGTCATTTATGTTGGCGCGAAAACGGGGCGCGACGGCATTCATGGCGCCTCGCTGCTGGCCTCGGCGGAGTTCAGCGAGCAGTCGCAGCAGAAGCGGCCGAACGTGCAGGTCGGCGACCCATTCATGGAGAAGCTACTGCTCGAAGCGTGCTTGGAAGCGATGCGAACGGGTGCGGTGGTGGCGATTCAGGATATGGGTGCGGCCGGGCTGACGAGTTCAAGCTCGGAGATGGCCTCGCGGGGCCGCCTGGGGATCGCAATCGATCTGGATCGCGTGCCGCAACGCGAGTCGGAAATGAGCGCGTATGAAATGATGCTCAGCGAATCGCAGGAGCGCATGCTGCTGGTGGCCCAGCGCGGTCGCGAGCGCGAAGTCTTCGACGTGTTTCACAAATGGGGACTCGATGCACTGGAGATTGGACGCGTGACGGAAGATGGGATGCTGCGCGTAGTGCACCAGGGGCGGGTGGCCGCCGAGATTCCTGCACATGCGTTGGCCGAAGAAGCGCCGTGCTACGAGAGGCCGATCGCCGAACCTGCCGCCCGGAAGATGGAGACTCCGGCTCGGGCAATCAGTTTTTCGCGCGAGGGCAGTGACCTCACCGAAAACTTCAAGCGGCTGCTTTGCTCCCCGGCGATTGCGTCGAAGGAGTGGATCACCGAGCAGTACGACTCGATGATTGGCACCAACACACGGGTCGGACCGGGCGCGGGAGACGCAGGTGTATTGCGAGTGAAAGGGACCAAGCGCGCACTGGCCATCAAGACGGACGGCAACGGCCGCTGGGGATTCCTTTCGCCGCGGCTGGGCGCGATGCATGCGGTCCTAGAGGCAGCGCGCAATGTGGCCTGCACGGGCGCACTTCCCATTGCGGCGACCAATTGCCTGAATTTTGGCAACCCGGAAAAGCCGGAGGTCATGTGGCAATTCAGCGAGGCGATTGAGGGAATCGCGGAGGCCTGTGGTGCTCTCGAGACGCCCATCACGGGAGGAAACGTCAGCTTCTATAATGAAACGCTCGGCCAACCGATCTATCCGACGCCGATCGTGGGCGTGCTTGGGCTGATCGAGGACGCCGATGGCGCGGTGGGATCTGCGTTTTCTCATGAGGGCGATGCGATCGTGCTGCTCGAGGGGGCGCAACTGAGCGAGCAGAACGCTGCCGGGCCTCCCGGTGAATCTGTAACCGGCAGGCCAACACCGCGCAAGCCCGGCCCTGCATGGGAATCTGAATTCGCATCGTCCGAGTATGCCAAGACGATTTATGGCCTTGTTGGGGGCTCGCCGCCGGCCATTGATCTGGCCGCGCAGAAGAGTCTGATTGGCTGTCTCGTCGCGCTGGTAAGTGAGAAGGCGATTCGCTCGGCGCACGACGTGAGCGACGGCGGCCTGGCGGTCACGCTCGCCGAGTGCTGTTTCAAGAGCAAGGTGCTTTCTGCGGATTGTCGATTGGACGATCGGACTCTCAGCCCCGATTTTTCACCGCACAAACTTCAAGCAGTTTCAGCCTCTGAAGCAAGACCCGCGGAAGTGGCCTTATTCGGCGAAGGCGGCGCACGCGCTGTGGTTTCAATCTCACCTCGATCGCTTGCTCGCCTCCAGGCAATTGCGGCAAAATGGAACGTGCGAGCTCAGCCGATCGGCACCGTCACGCGCGCGAACTTTCGCATCCAGTACAATGGGACTAGCGTGATCCAAGGGAGCCCGGAGTCGTTTCGCCAAATCTGGTCGGAATCTCTCAGGAAAGCCGTCGAGGGAGAGTGAAAAATCTAGCCCAAATCACGGACGATCATTTCCGCGATCATTGCGGGGTGTTCGGTATTTTCGGGCATCCCGAGGCCGCCAAGCTCGCTTATCTCGGCATTTACGCGCTGCAGCACCGCGGTCAGGAGTCATCCGGCATCGCTGCTGCCGATGGATTGGAAGTTCGCAATCATCGCGCACTGGGGCTGGTGCAGGAAATCTTCACCCCCGAAGTGATCTCGCGCCTTCCTGGTTGGGCGGCCATTGGCCACACGCGTTATTCGACAGCGGGTGATACGACGCTGATCAACGCGCAGCCGATCATGATCGACTGCAACAAAGGTAAGCTTGCGCTGGGACATAACGGGAATCTCACGAACGCGCTCGAGCTACGCCGCAAACTCGAACATCGCGGATCCATTTTTCAAACAACCAGCGATACAGAAGTGATCGTGCATCTGGTGGCACGCAGCGCGGCGCGAAATCTGCCGAGCGCTCTGGCCGACGCCCTGGGCCAGGTGGAAGGCGCGTATTCGCTGCTTCTCCTCACGCGCGATGAAATGTACGCGATCCGCGATCCGCGCGGCTTTCGGCCTCTGGTGCTCGGGCGTCTGGAGGGGGCCTGGGTGGCGGCCTCGGAAACGTGTGCGTTCGATTTGATCGACGCGGAGTACGTGCGGGAAGTTGAGCCGGGCGAAATGGTGCGCATCTCGCGTAGGGGAATTGAATCCATACACTTCGCTCCCGAGAAGCAGCATCAGTACTGCATTTTCGAGCACGTCTATTTTTCCAGACCGGATAGCGTAATCTTCGGGCGGCCGGTGAATGCCAGCCGCGAACAATTGGGACGCTTGCTCGCGCGCGAGCATCCCGTCGAAGCGGACATGGTTACGCCGGTGCCCGATTCAGGGGTTCCTGCGTCGGTTGGCTATGCGGCCGAATCCGGCATCCCATTTCGTATGGCGCTGATTCGCAACCATTACGTCGGGCGCACGTTCATCGAGCCGGAGCAGGCCATTCGCGATTTCGGCGTGAAGCTGAAGCTGAATCCGGTGCGGCGCGTGTTGGAAGGGCAGCGCGTGGTCTTGGTCGACGATTCCATTGTGCGCGGTACCACGAGCCGCAAAATCGTGCGCCTCGTGCGCGAAGCGGGGGCGGCGGAAATTCACGTTCGCATCAGCTGTCCGCCGACGATTTCGCCCTGCTACTACGGCGTCGATACACCGCGGCGCGATGAACTGATCGCTGCGCAGCAGTCGGTCGAAGAAATCCGCAAATTCCTAGGCGCCGATTCGCTCGGCTATCTTTCTCTCGAGTCGCTGCGTGCTGGGGTGGAAGACCGGGATCAAAAATTCTGCACGGCTTGTTACACGGGCAGTTATCCGACCGAGCTGGTGCAACTCGAAGTGGAGGCTCATCGTGAAAGCTGACCTAGAAGGCGCGGACGTTCGCGTCGTAAAAGTAAGACGGGTCGTACGCCCCACCGCGGGAGACCGCGTCTGGCGGGAGGTGGTGTCCTGGTTTTGGGTGATTGTTGCATTCATGCTCATTGAAGGAACACTGGTGCAGGCGCGGGTGATTCCCAGCGGCTCGATGGAAAACACGGTGCTCGTCGGCGATCATCTGATCGTGAGCCGCATCGGCTACGACGCGGGAATTCCCTTCACCAATATTCACACGCCTCTTTGGCGGAATCCCCAGCGGCAGCAAATCATTGTTTTTCGTGCCCCGTTGGAGGATCAGGGCAATCCGGACTTCATTAAGCGCTGCATTGGGGTTCCCGGCGACCACATCAAGATCGTCGAGGGGCAGGTCTACATCAACGATGTGCCGCTCAAAGAACCGTATGTGCTGCACACGCCAGGCTATGCGGATTCCGCGGTCGAGAATTTTCCCGCCCGATTTGCGGAATTGCCTCTCAACGACCGTCCCGAATGGGCCAACGAATTGCGCGAGAATCTGGCCAATGGCGAGCTCGTGGTTCCGGCCGGCGAGTTTTTCATGATGGGCGACAACCGCGATAATTCAAACGACGGCCGCTTCTGGGGCTTTGTGCCTCGCGACGATATTATCGGCACGCCTGTGCTGATCTACATGTCGATCAATGCGCCCGAATCCGTGTGGGGCCCGGGTTTCGCGATCGAGCGATTTGAGACGTACGCGAACGCCCTCATCCATCCGAGCGAGATACGCTGGCGCCGGCTGTTCCGCACGTTCTAGAATGAACGGGCCAGCCGGGGGCCCCGGCGCGCGTACTTTGGGTGATCGGGTGGCGGGTCCTGCCCCTCCAGAAGCGAGCCACGTCCATGCGCTATTCTGACGCCGGTGTTGACATCTCTGTGGCGGACGAAGCCAAGCGGCGCATTGCTGCCATGGCCGGCAAGACGTTTCGTCGCGGCGTGCTGGCACCGATCGGCGGGTTCGGCTCGGTATTCCAACTCGATCACAGCCGCTGGCGCGATCCCGTGCTGGTGGCGAGCTGTGACGGGGTTGGCACCAAGCTGAAAGTCGCTTTCGCCACCGGCATTCACTCGACCGTGGGGGCCGATATCCTCAATCATTGCGTCGACGACATTCTGACGCAGGGGGCCGAACCGATTTTTTTTCTCGACTACATCGCCATGGGCACGCTCGATCCGCGTGTGATCGAGCAGGTAATTGAGGGCATGAGCCGCGCCGCGAAGCAGGCCGGTTGCTCACTGATAGGTGGGGAAACGGCCGAGATGCCGGACATCTACGCGCCGGGCGAATACGATCTTGCCGGCTTTATCGTGGGCGCCGTTGAGCGCCAGAAGATGCTTGACCCGCACCGCGTGCGCCCCGGCGATGTGCTGCTCGGGCTTCCTTCCAGCGGCCTGCACACCAACGGATACTCACTGGCCCGTAAACTCGTTTTCGGGACCGCCAAGCTGGGGCCCGACAGTTACGTCGCTGAGATCGGCAATAAGATCGGCGCCGAATTGCTAAAGCCGCACCGCCCCTACTGGCCGCTGCTCAAGAATGTTCTCGGGCACGAATGGGTCGCATCCATGGCGCACATCACCGGCGGCGGCATCACCGGGAATTTGCCTCGCGCGCTGCCGCGCAATGTGCGTGCGGTCGTGGAGCTGGGTTCCTGGCCGGTGCTGCCAATTTTCCGCTATCTTGCGCATCTCGGACGTATCGAGCGTGACGAACTGTTGCGGACGTTCAATCTCGGCATCGGGATGATCCTCGTCGTGCCGGCGAAGGATATTTCGCGTGTGGAGTCCGAGCTGAAGCGGCGCCGCGAAAAGTTCTTTCTGATTGGGCGTATCGAGCGCGCCGCGCGCGGCAAGCCCGGTGTTGTGTATTCCGGAGAACTGCCTGTCTGACCGACCTGGTGGACCTTGGCCGCATGCGCAAAGGCTGCGGTGAGGATTCAGACGACCTTATCCTTCATTTGCACTGGTGTCCGCGGCGACTTTCCACGCGCCGTCGGGCTGCTTGTTCCCCACGATCGCGAACCTTCTGCCGGGTCGGCTTCCCTTTGGCGTCGGTCCCGGTGATCTCAAACGACCCCTCGGTCTCGGTGAGATCGCCCGAACGCGGCACATCGATGTGCACATCGGAGAATGTGAAGTGCAGGCTCGGCCCGGACAGCAGGGGCTTGAAATAGTTGGGGATGTTGTCCTTGCCAACCGTGGCCGGAGCGCCCGGGGCAAACAGCACTCGATCGTCGATATAATGCGCGACGGCCCTGTCCAGATCCTTAGCCTCCGCAGCTTTGGCAAGATCTGCGTCACTTGAGCGAATCGTGGACTCCTCCGCAGCACGCGGGTCAGGCGGCGGAGCCGGTGTGCCCGTTCGGTTCGAACACCCTGTACCCAGCAGAGCAGCTAGACAAAACGAGCCACAGGGAACGAGTTCGCCACACGGTCGCCTTCTTGGGATCCCGATTTTCTCGAGACGATGTCTCGGCCAGGACCTGCTGTCTAGGAACTAGAATTCACCGTGCGATTGCTAGCGCAGTGACGAAGATGATGAATGCGGCCCCGCTCAGGAGGCTGCGAACAGCGTGAAGCTGTCCCCATCGCCGCAGAAGGTGCTCGGCCTCGCTGGAGGAGACGTCGATTGTCGAAAGGCCCTTGTTGGTCGGCAGAATAGCGATGACCGTGAACGGTATGAGGAACAAGAGCAGCAGCCCACCGGTCAGCCATCGCAGATCGCGATCAAGCCACCACGTCCACAGCGCCGCGCCAGATCCGGCTAGGGCAAGCGGTGCCTGCATCCGCGCCCCTCGCCTGTAGCTCGGCCGCCACTGCGTTACGGCGAGCTGTGTTCCGCAGGAAAGCCGGGCAGGATGTTCGGCAAGGCTTACATAAAGCGCGGCACCGAAGAAGGTGCCCGCCGAGAGGACGGCAAGGATCTGCAGGATCACGCGCCCAGTATACGCCCTAGTGTTTTGCCGCTCTCTCGATCTGTGCTAATTTCCCTTGCACATGAAAAAACGCATTGGCGTGCTGGTCTCCGGGCGCGGGTCAAATTTCGAGGCGCTCGCTGATAGCACCGCCCAAGGGCGCATTCCCGGGGCAGAAATAGCGATCGTCGTGAGTAATCGTGAAGATGCGCCCGCACTTGAAAAAGCGCGCGCACGCGGCATCGAGGCTTCTGCGATTGCGTCGAAAGGCCTCGAGCGCGAAGCGTATGACCAACTGGTCGTCGCTCGGCTGCGCGAGAAACAGGTGGATCTGGTCTGTCTGGCCGGATATTTGCGGCTGCTTTCGCCCTATTTTGTCAACGCGTTCCGCGGACGTATCCTCAATATCCACCCCTCGCTGCTGCCCGCCTTTCCAGGCCTGGAATCGCAGCTTCAAGCGATTGAACACGGCGTGAAATTCTCCGGCTGCACCGTGCATTTCGTCGATGAGAATCTGGACGCTGGGCCAATCATTTTGCAGGCGGTCGTCCCGGTCGAAGACAACGACACGCCGGAAAGCCTCGCGGCGCGGATTCTCGGCGAAGAACACCGCATCTACAGCGAAGCGGTACGCCTCGTGCTGGAAGGTCGCTTCCGCATCGTCGGCCGCAGGGTCCTGCTCGCAACCAAAAGCGAATCACCTTGCTGACATCGTTGAGCGACAGGAGCACGGCTAGGCGCCCACCAAAACGGCGCGCCCTTTTCTTTTCGCCGAGCAATCGTCAGTCGATTTTCAGATCCGCACGGCTAGCTTAGGCGGCCGCCACGGCAGGTTTCGGCACGCCGTTGATCGTCTTCAGAATGCGCGAAACGATCTGGTAGGGATCGCCCTGCGAATTGGGCCGTCGATCTTCGAGATAGCCCCTATAGCCGTTCTTCACAAAGTTGACCGGCATGCGAATGGAAGCGCCACGATCGGACAGGCCGAAAGTGAACTTATCGATGGCCTGGGTTTCGTGCAGGCCGGTCAAACGCAGGTGGTTGTCCGGACCGTATACGGCGATGTGCTCGAAAATATTCTTCTCGAAAGCCACCATGAGGGCTTCCAAGTATTCCTTTCCGCCCACTTCACGGATGTATTTTGTGGAGAAGTTGGTATGCATGCCCGATCCGTTCCAGTCGCCCTTGATTGGCTTGCAATACAACTCGACGTCCACCTCATACTTCTCGCACAGCCGCATCATCAGGTAGCGAGCCGTCCACAGATCGTCCGCCGCTTTGGCCGAGCCTTTGGCGAAAATCTGAAATTCCCACTGCCCCTTGGCCACTTCCGCGTTGATGCCTTCGTGATTGATGCCGGCAGCGAGACACAGATCCAGGTGTTCCTCCACGATCTGCCTGGCCAAAGAACCCATGTACTTGTAGCCGACGCCGCAATGATAAGGCCCTTGTGGGCTGGGATAGCCGCTTTCAGGAAAGCCAAGCGGACGCCCGCCTTGATAGAGAAAATACTCTTGCTCGAAGCCGATCCATAGATCGGGATCGTTCTCGATGGTGGCGCGCGTGTTGCTCGGATGCGCTGTGCCATCTGGGTGCATGACCTCGCTGAGAACGAGAAAGGCGTCCTTGCGGCTGGCGTCCGGATAGAGCGCCACAGGCCTGAGGATACAGTCGGAGCTGTGTCCTTCCGCCTGCATCGTGGAGCTGCCGTCAAATCCCCAAAGGGGGAGATCGCCAAGCGTGGGAGCTGCCGCAAAAGCCCTGATGGTCGTTTTGCCGCGCAGCTCGGGAATGGGCCTCTTGCCGTCCAGCCACAGATACTCAAGTTTGTATTTCTTCATCTTGTTCGTTCCCTGCTCCCTTCGAATGATTGCGCGCAGAAATCGCGGCTCGATTTATCCCTGGCCTGCCTGATGTAGTGCAGCTAGAAACAGCGCATCGACGAGGCTTCGGCCACCTGCAAATGCTTCTGAATAGTGAAAAACCTCTGAGGAGGCTACGCCCGCTTTACAAACTACGTGGCCATTGACGAGAAGGCCAATGCAACGTTTGAATCGGCCCGATTTGAAATTCACTCGAAATGTCAAAAGAACAGCGTGCCAGCCAGGGAGCGACACACCCAGCCAGGCGCCGGGCGTCTTAGGCTGAGATGCGAACGGCCGATTGGCCTCGAGCGGCTGCCTGGCGGGAGAGCGACATGACCAGGGAGCGAAGAATGATCAGGCCATCGGCGGATCCGAGCAATGATTCGACGGCACGTTCGGGATGCGGCATCATTCCCGCCACGTTGCCTTCGCGATTGCAGATTCCGGCAATCGCTGCGAGCGAGCCATTGGGATTGGCCTCGAAATCATCCGGGCCGGCGTCGCGGCCATCCGCATGAACGTAGCGAAACAGAATCTGCCTATGGCGCTCCAGCTCGGCAAGCGTGGACGAATCGCAAAAGTAGTTCCCTTCCATGTGCGCGATGGGCATCTGGAAGATTTGGCCAGGGCGCGCAGCACAGCTGAAAGGGGTGTCCTGGTGTTCGACGCGGATGTGCACAGTGCGGCAGAGAAAGCGCAGGTGCTTGTTGCGCAGCATGGCCCCGGGGAGCAAGCCCGCTTCGAGGAGAATCTGAAAACCGTTGCAGATGCCCAGGACAAGGCCGCCCGAACGGGCGAACCGCTCGACGGCATTCATGACCGGAGAAAACCGCGCGATTGCCCCGGTGCGCAGGTAGTCGCCGTAAGAGAATCCGCCGGGCAGAATGATTGTGTCGAAGCCGGAAATGTCTTCCGATTGATGCCAGATTATCTCGACCGGCTCGCCGATGACAGAGCCGATCGCATGGCGCGCGTCCTCGTCACAATTCGAACCAGGGAACTGCACAACACCAAACTTCATAAACCGATTCTAGCACACGGTGAGTCGACGAATTTTCTGGCGCGATCCCCCCTCGCGACGCACCTGCGAGAGGGCGGCAAGGGATCTGCTCATGCTCGGAACAGAAAAACGAACGGCCGGAAGCCGTCGCCTCCGGCCGCTCGAACCGCGGGTATGAAGTTTATGTATAAAACCTAGCGGCGCCCGCCGTGAAATCCGCCACCACCATGAAAACCGGCTCCGCCGTGGAACTCACTGCGGCCGTCGAAGCTGACGGCTGGCCCGTGCCGAGCAACGAATCCGTGGACAATCGGACCGCGCCCGTAGGAGCCGGGGTGAGCGTAGAATCCAGGGCGCCCCCAGTAAGGGTGACCCCAGTAGCCGTGATACCACGGCCCGGCGCCAATGAAGACGCCGTTTACAAACCACCCTGGGCCGTAGTAGCCGTATGGAGCGCAGGCGTATGGGTAATACGGGTAGTAGCCATAGACGCATGCAGGCGGAGCCGCCACCACGGCGGAAGGCGCATACGCCGGGCCCAGACCGATGCCTATTCCGACCGAGACATGCTGTGCTTGCGCAGGATGAAGCGGTATCAGGCAAACGCCGCCGAGCAGCGCCAGTAGCCCGAAAACTCTTAGGTATCGCATCTTCCTACTCCTTTTGAGATCCTCAACCAATCTCAGAATCCCTGAAACCGAGAGCCTTTTTCTGCTGCCGAAGCCCTCAAAGGGCACGGGCCATACCAAACGACAGCCATCGCGCTGTCGAGAATAAGTATTTCCCTAGCAATAAGCTACAGCTGGTCACGACCTCGACTGATATGCTACACCTGTAGTTTGAGTGGTGGTTTTCAAGCAGTACCGGTGGAGTTCGGCCAACGCTAGTGGCGAGATCTTGGCTTTGAGCGATGGCGGGCCCTTTGAGCCCTCGGCCTGCGGCGAGACTTTGTTGCTTTTTTTGCGGTGGCTGCAAATTCGGCCCGGCGGGCGCGGGCCCAGCCGGGCTTGTTCACCTGGCGCCCGCGAGCAACGGCGAGCGCATCGGCGGGAACATTGTCGGTGACCACGGATCCTGCCGCGATGTAGGCGCCGTCGCCCACGCGCACAGGGGCGACCAGTGCCGTATCGGTGCCGATGAACACACCCTTGCCGATCTTCGTTTCGTGTTTGGCGAAACCGTCGTAGTTGCACGTGATCGTACCCGCGCCAACGTTCGTGCCTTCTCCAATCGTCGCGTCGCCAAGATAGCTGAGATGGGGCGCCTTGGCGCGTTCATGCAGAGTGGTTCTTTTCATTTCGACGAATGTTCCGACATGCGCGCTAGCGCGAATATCGGTTCCCGGACGTAGGCGCGCAAATGGCCCGACCTGTGCATCCGGGCCGATGCGCGATGCAACGAGATGGCAGTGCGGAAGGATTCGTGCCCCGTCGTCGACGCGCATATCGATCAGCACGCTGCTGCCGCCAATGGAGCATCGCGAACCGACGCGTGTCTTGCCCAAAAGCTGCACACCTGGCTCAATCGCCGAATCCAGGCCAATCGTGACGTCTGGGTCGATCACGACCGTCTCGGGCAAGTAGATGGTCACCCCCGATTTCATCAGCTCGGCCGCTTTGCGCGCCCGAAGCACGCGGTCCGCGTCGGCCAGATGTGCGCGCGTATTGCAGCCGAGGATTTCGTTTGCATCTTCGACAATTTGCGCGAGCACGCGTTCGTTGCGTTCGCGTAAGCTAGCGATGGCGTCCGTGAGGTAGAGCTCGCGGTGCGCGTTATCTGGACGCAACTTGGCAAGACAGGGCCACAGTTTTTCGAGCGTGAAGCTGTAGATGCTGGAGTTGACTTCGTGAATCGAGAGCTGTTCGGGTGAGGCGCTCTTGTCTTCGACGATGGCTTGCACACGCCCTTCGGAGTCGCGAACGATACGGCCGTAGCCGGAGGGGTCAGGCAACTCTGCGCTCAAGATCGTGGCGGCAGCTTCTCCACGGCGGTGCGTTTCACCCAAGGCGACCAGCGTTTCGGTGCTGAGCAGCGGCGCGTCTCCCGGCAGGACGATGGCGACTTTGGCGCTCTTGCGGATCGCCCGGCGGGCGACTTGCATGGCGTGACCTGTGCCGTGCTGGGGCTGTTGCAGAACGGTCTCGGCGCCGAATTGGGTGGCCAACGCCCGAACCTGGTCAGCCTGGTGTCCCACGATGACGAGAATCTGCGCAGCCTTGAGCGGCTGGCAGGCGCGGAGCACGTGCTCGATTAGCGGACGCCCGCCTGCGCGATGAAGAACCTTGGCGCGATCGGACCGCATGCGCGTGCCTTTGCCGGCAGCCAGGATGACGACGGAAGTATCGGGTACGGCCATCAGCGCGGTATTGTCGCCTTGGCCTGGCGCTTTTGGCAATCGCGGAATTGTTGATATTCGATCTGGCAGGCGGTAACCAAGTAGCTAATCCCCTCCCGAGCGGCGGGGTGGGCATGTTTTGCACGAGGTGCGCTGCGAAGATTGCCGAGAAAGGCGCGGTTCTCGGCCGGTTGCGGTGCGCCGCCGCGGGGGCCCGGCCTCGGGCTGTGTCAGGCGGAGCAAGACCAGGAACTTCTGGCTCAGCTCCCGCCCTCCCCGGTCCGAGACTCTGTCAGACCACATCGCTCTACCTCACCCGGTGCGACCGGCTATCGGTTCCACGCCGACCCATCACCCGCGGCACGACCGGGCGGCCGAGCTTTTATACCCACCAGTCGGGCGCAATCAGGGTTGATATGGAATGGGCCGGCGACGGCCGGCAGACCGAGGCTCCGGGGGAGTCTCGAACCTTCTAGTCAGCCTCGGCTTGAAGACCCATAGGGAGCGGAACGGCAGCATCACTCGAGGCTCGCCCGGCCATCGTATCGGCCGTGCTTTCCTCCCACAGCGAGCGATCGGCCAGAAGGCGGTTCACAAGCTGGGTGTGAAGCGCATGCCCCGCTTTGTGTGCCACGATGCGGGCCAACAGCGGTCGGCCCACCAAGGCAAGATCGCCGATCAAATCGAGCGCCTTGTGGCGGCCAAACTCATCTGGAAA
>Ga0306924_10001843_pt1 | contig 19629 bp, 17 predicted proteins | sample sta12Can44000111_FD_203756 | JGI IMG/M metagenome (GOLD analysis project Ga0306924, IMG submission 203756) | Lab enrichment of tropical soil microbial communities from Luquillo Experimental Forest, Puerto Rico - statanox.12C.anox.44.000.111 (v2)... | ecosystem: Environmental > Terrestrial >...
CCGCGGCTTCCTATACGGCGACAGCGTCTACGAGGTCGTCCGGACGTACGGCCGCCATCCATTCGAGCTCGACGCGCACCTCGCGCGCCTCGCGCGCTCGGCGGAGCGACTCGGGCTGGCGCTTCCCTGGGACGCGGCGCGCACGCGGCGTGAGCTCCTGCGCACGCTCGGGGCCGTCCCGCCGCCGGACGATCCTGAACCGGAGGCTGCGCCGTGGAACCGCGGCCAGCTCTCGCTGCGCATCATCATGACCCGAGGCGCGGGTGAGCTCGGGCTCGATCCGGCCCTGGCCATCGATCCTCGCGCCATGGTGATCGCGAGCCCGCTGCGCGCTCCGCCGCTCGCCGCGTACCACGACGGCGTGTCCTGCCGCATCGTGGGCGTGCGTCACGAGGCGCCCGGCACCGTGGACCCCGGCGCCAAGACCGGGGCCCACCTCGCGAACGTCCTCGCGCTCCGCGAGGCGCGCGCCGCTGGAGCGCACGAGGCGCTCCTGCTGAGCGGCACCGGCCAGGTGACGGAGGGCGCCTCGTCGAACGTGTTCGCGGCGCGGGCGGGGACGCTCGCGACCCCGCCGCTCGGAGCCGGAATCCTGGCCGGCGTGACGCGCGCGCTCGTGCTCGAGCTCGCGCGGGAGGCTCGAATCCCGGCGCGCGAGGTGCCGCTCCTGCCTGATGACCTCGCGACGTGCGACGAGCTCTTCATCACCTCGACCGCGCGCGAGATCCTGCCGGTCACGGTGCTCGACGGCCGGCCGGTCGGGTCCGGCAGGGTGGGTCCGGTGACCACCCGCCTCGGCGCGCTCTTCCGGGCGCGCGCCGACCGCGCGGCGAGCGGGGCAGGGTAGAGTCACCTTGGAATGCGACGTCCGCGCCACGCCCTCCTCGCCCTCGCCGTCGCGCTCGCTCCAGGGCCGGCCTCCGCCGACGCGCAGGTGGAGCGGGCGATGGCCTCGCTGCGGCAGGACGGATCGCGCAAGGTGCGCGCCCGGGCCGTCGAGGTGCTCGCGACCCGCGCCGGCCGCGCCGCCGTCCCGGCGCTGTGTCGTGCGCTCACCGAGGACGAGGCGGCGGCGGTGCGGGTCGCGGCCGCGGCCGCCCTGGAGCGGCTGGGCGATCCCTCGGCGCGGTGGGCGCTTCGCGATGCCGCCGCTCGCGATCCCGACCGGGCCGTACGCGAGGTGGCCACCCGGGCGCTCGACGAGCTCCTGCGCGGCTCTCGCGCGGTCGTCGTGGAGGAGGCGCAGGGAAGCGAGTCGGGGGCGCGCGCGGCGCTCCAGCGCGCGCTCGTGGCGGAGCTGCCTCGGCGTGGCTTCTCGGTGGTGGACGGGCATGCCGCGGCGGGGTACCACCTGAAGCCAGCCGTCCTCCGAGTCGAGGTCTCGCGCGCCGCCGCCGGCACGCGGGTCGAGGTGAAGGCGTCGGTGGTGGCCATCGACGGGAGCGGTCGGATCGCGGCGATGGTAGAGGGGGGTGCCCGCGCCCGCACCCCGGCCGCCAACGCCCCGGTGGCGGATCTGCAGGCGCAGGCCTTCGCGGCGGCGGCGGGGAGCCTCTGCGAGGACCTCGCGCGGCGGCTGCTCGAGGCGCCATGAAAGAGGAGGGACCGATGATGAAGACCTCCGCCTCGTCCCGCCGCGCCAGCCCGCGCCGGCGCTGGAGGAGCCTCCTGCTCGACCCGGGCCTGCAGCTGCGCCTCGGCGCGACGTTGATGGTCTCGGCGAGCGTGCTCTCCCTCGCGCTCGGGTGGCAGCTCTGGCGCGCGTACCGCGAGGCCTCCAGGTTGGTGGCGCTGAACGACCCTCGCGCGGACGCGGTCATCGCGGCGCTGCTCCGCGCGGAGGACCGCCGCCGTATCGCGCTCCTGGGGGCGGTGCTGGCGGTCGTCGTGCTGGTGCTCGGGATCGCCGCGGTGGTCGCGAGCCACCGCATCGCAGGGCCTGCCTTCACGCTCGGGCGCAGCTGCAGGGCCGTGGCCGCGGGGGCGCTGCCGCGCCCGCGCCCGCTGCGGCGCCGCGATCTGCTGGGCGGCCTCGGGGCGGACGTCTCGGCGATGCTGGAGGCGCTCCGCGCTCGCGAGGAGGAGGAGCGCGCGCTCCTGGTCGAGGCTGTGGACGCGCCGCCAGAGCGGGCGCGCGAGATCGTGGTGGCCCTCGCCGTGCGCAAGGCGCGGCGCCTCGAGGGCGGACCGTGAGATCCCTCGTCGCGGCGCTGCTCGTCGCCGCAAGTGCGCCGGCGCCGCCACCTCCTGCCCCCCTACCGCCCCCGCTCCCGCCGCCGCAGGTCGTCCAGCGCCCCGCGCTGCGCGAGCCGGACGATCCCCTCGACTTCCTCTGGAGCCACCGCCTCAACTTCGCCGCGGGCGGCGCGCCGCTCGTGACCGTCCGGCTCATGGAGGGGCAGGCGGAGGTCGCGTTCCGACCGCGGGCGCGGGCGCGACTGCGCGCCCGCGGCGGCGCCATGCTGGAGATCGCGGCCGGAGAGGCGCTCCGGGTACGAGCGGTGGACGCGCTTCCGGCGGCGCTCTCGCATCACCCACAGCTCGGGGAGGCGCTGCAGGCCGATCACGCCCGCGTCACCGAGCTGCGCCGGGTGTGGGAGGAACGCGGCGTCCCCGTCGAGCAGCGCATCACGGGCGGCATCTACGGCATCGCAGGGCGGGTGGTGGACAGCCGCCGCGTCGTGCTCCTGGCGCGGGGCGACGGTAGCGAGGGCTTCGCGCGCGACTTCGCGGAGCAGGCGCTCGCGCAGTACGGGAGCCGGACCGCGATCTTCAGCGAGGTGGTGCGCCGCCCGACGGGGAGGCTGGAGGTGCTGAACGCAGCGGGGCAGCGACTCGGCTCGGCCGACGCGCTCGTCACGCTGGAGGTGGACGGCGACGCGGGGGTGGTGGTGAGCGCGGTCGAGCACGACGTCGGCTACGCCGCGCACGGGCGGGAGGACCGCGGGTATCGCGGACGGCTCCACGTCACCCTGGACGCCTCCGGCCGCCTGGCGGCGGTGCTGGCGCTCCCGCTCGAGGAGCTCCTGCGAGGGCTCGTCCCGAGCGAGATCCCCGCGGGCTCGGCCGGCGAGGCCCTGAAGGCGCAGGCGGTGACCGCGCGCTCCAACGTCCTGGCGCAGATCGGGACGCGGCACCTCACCGATCCGTGGGTCCTGTGCAGCGAGGTCCACTGCCAGGCTTACCGCGGCGAGATCGCGCAAACCGCCGCCACCGACGCCGCCGTGCGCGCCACCGCCGGGGAGGCGCTCTTCGGTCGCGCCGACCGCGCGCTGGTGAACGCCGTGTATGCCGCGATGTGCGGGGGGCACGGGGAGGACAACGACGCGGTGTGGCTGGCGCCGCCCGACCCCAGCCTCCGCGGCCATCCCGATCTCCCCGGCGCCACGGCCTGGCCAGGCGGGCTGCGCGACGAGGCGCGCCTGCGCGAGTTCATCGCGGAGCCGCCCCAGGCGTGGTGCGCGCGGGCGCGGGCAGCCCCGAAGGACCGCTGGCGGTGGGAGCGACGGCTGTCGCCGGCGGAGCTCGACGCGGCCGCCGCACCCCTCGGGGTGGGACACGTGGTGCGGCTGGAGGTGACGTCACGGGGAGTCTCCGGCCGGGCCCGCGCGCTCACGGTCACCGGCGCGTCGGGCTCGGGCGTGGTGGAGGGCGAGCTGCGCATCCGCCGTTTCCTCGGGAACCTGCCGAGCGCGATGTTCATCGTGGATCACGACGGGCCCCCGCTCGTCCTGCGCGGCGGCGGCTGGGGCCATGGCGCAGGCATGTGCCAATGGGGCGCGATCGGCCGCGCCGAGGCTGGCCAGGACTACCGGGAGATCCTCCGCGCCTACTACTCGGGCGCCGAGGTGGGGCGCATCTACTGAACCTTCGGCGGCGTGTCGCCCCCGCCGGGCAGGTCGTCGAGGCGCAACGACTTCCGGCGGTGGCGCGGCCTCAGCGCGAGCGCGGCCGCGGCCGCCGCGAGCAGCGCCAGCGCCCCGACGAGCGCCCACACGAGGGCCATGCGCGAAGCGAGCGCTGCGTCCGCGCCCTCGAGCGTGTACGCGGCGCGGTGGGCCTCGACCGCACGCCAGAGCATGAAGCCGCCGCCGGTGGCCAGCAGGGCTACGCGGAGCGCGACGCGCGGGCGGGAGAGGTGCACGCCTCGTTCTATCGCATGGCCCCGGCCGGATGTGGAGACCCGGGAGCGCGCGCCGCGCGGCGTCGCGCCGTCGCGACGCGGTTCCCCCGCCGGCGGGGTGCCGGACGGGCGGCAGGCGGATCGGCGGGCGCCGCGATCGGGCAGGTGCGGGAATCGCCAGCGGAACGCAGCTTCCTCGCAGCGGCAATCGCTTGGCTCCCCGGAGCAGGAGAGCCGCCCGGGAGGGCGCCGCCGGCGCAAGCGTCTCGCGCGCGATGGCGAGGAACGTCGGAGGAAGGTGCCCCGCGATGGATCGCAACGCCACCATCCTGGTCGTGGAGGATGACGCGCCGACCCGAGCAGCGCTGTGCGACTACCTCGGGGCCGCTGGTTATCGCGTGCGGACCGCCGCGAGCGGCGGCGAGGGTCTCGCCGCACTGCAGGCGCGCAGCGACGTCGACGCGGTCCTGCTCGATCTGGTCATGCCCGACATGGACGGGTTCGAGCTGCTGCGGCGCTACCGCGAGTCGGACGGGCGTGCGGCCGTGGTGGTCTTGTCCGGCCTCTCGGAGGCGGAGAACGTCGTGAAGGCGATGAAGTTCGGGGCGGCCGACTACCTGCCGAAGCCCTTCGATCCCTCCGAGCTCGATCTCGTCCTGCGGCGCACGCTCGACAGCCGAGCCACGGGCCGCGCCGGGCCGCGCCTCGGGCCCGACGGGGACGGAGACGCGCTGGCCGCGCCGATCACGCTCTCCGCCGCGATGGAGCGCGTGTGGGGCCTCGCTGAGCGCGTGGCGGATACGGACGTCCCGGTGCTGCTCGTCGGCGAGAGCGGCGTGGGCAAGGACGTGGTCGCCCGTCGGATCCACGCGCTGAGCCACCGCGCCGACAAGCCGTTCGTGAAGATCAACTGCGCGGCCCTCCCTGGCGAGCTCCTGGAGAGCGAGCTCTTCGGGCACGAGAAGGGCGCATTCACCGGGGCGCACGCCGAGAAGCCGGGCAAGTTCGAGCTGGCGAACCGAGGCACGATCTTCCTCGATGAGATCGGCGAGATGGACCCGCGGCTGCAGGCGAAGCTGCTCCAGGTCCTGCAGGACGAGGAGTTTTACCGAGTGGGCGGCAAGCGCTCGCTGCGCGTCGACGCGCGCGTGCTGGTGGCGACCAACCGCGATCTCGAGTCGGAGATCCAGGCGGGCACCTTCCGCGAGGACCTCTATTACCGGCTGAACGTCGTCACCATGCGCGTGCCGCCGCTGCGCGAGCGCAAGGAGGACATCGAGCCGCTGGTGCGGCACTTCGTCGACAAGTACCGCCGCCGCTACAAGGGCGGGCTCGACCGCGTTCCGGACGAGGTCCTGCAGCGGTTCCACGCCTACGACTGGCCCGGCAACGTCCGCGAGCTGGAGAACCTGGTGCGGCGGCTGGTGGTGCTGAAGGACCCGAACATGGTCATCGGCGAGCTGACGCCCGCGCGCGCCGTGGCCTCCGAGCTGAAGACCAACGGAGCGGCGGCGGCCGTCGCGCCCTCGCTCAGCGCGCCGCAGAGCGGCCTCCACGCGCCGCTACCGGAGGACGCGCCGCTCAAGGAGGTCGGAAAGCGCGCAGCCCGGATCGCGGAGCGCGAGGCGATCATCCGCGCGCTCGGTCGGACCGGCTGGAACAAGCGCAAGGCCGCCAAGCGCCTGCAGATCAGCTACAAGGCGCTGCTCTACAAGATCAAGGACTGCGAGATCGTGGACCCGCGGAACGCCGCCATGATCGAGTGATCGGCGCGAGCGAAACGCCGCGATGATCGAGTGATCAGCGAGCCGCGCGCGTCGTGACGGCGCGGGGCGCGGACGACGCGCTCGCGTCGCGGCTCGGCGCGGGCGAGCGCCCGCTCACGAAGAAGAGCGTCGTCCCCAGCGCGATCAGCACGAGCGGCTCCACGAATGGCCCCGGGAACAGGTGGCAGATGCCGACTCCGAGCGCGAAGAGCCCACCCGTCCACGCCGCCGCCCTGAGCATGCCCCGGCCTCTCCCCGCTTCCGAGCTCGCCATCACGCGACACAAGGTCATGTCGCGACCGTCGTGGGGCAACGCCGCATGAGCGCCGCGCCGAAGGAAGCGCTTGGACATGACAGCGGAAACGTTTTCACCGTCGCCCGCCCGGTCCCGGAGCGCTCGCGCCCCGAGGCCGTCTTTTTGCCCGCTGCGGGAGCGTGAGCGAAGCGGGCGATCCCTGCCGGAGGGCGTGGCACGCGGCGTGCGTCCCCACCCGCGCAGCTCGGCGGCGGAGCGTCCTCGGACGGGTCCGCCCTGAGCCCCAAGGAGAACGAGATCCCCATGCGCCGAATGACCCTGTTGCTGTCCCTCGTCGCGGCCGCGTGCGCGAGCACCTCGAAGGGTGAGCGCGTCACGGCGGAGCCGCCCTCCGAGTACCGGATCGGACGGGAGGACGTGCTCGAGATCGTCGTGTGGCACGAGCCCGAGCTCACGCGGGTGATGCCGGTCCGGCCGGACGGGTTCATCGCGCTTCCGCTTGCGGGCGAGATCCAGGCGGCAGGCAAGACCCCCGCGGAGCTCAAGGCGGCGCTGACGACCGCGTTGACGCCTTACGTGAAGGACGCGGCCGTCGCCGTCCTCGTCCGCGAGATCAACGGGCCACGCTACTCGGTCATGGGGGAGGTGCTGCGGTCGGGCACCTTCCCGCTCCGGGGTGCCGTCTCCGTCACGCAAGCGATCGCCGCGGCCGGTGGCCCGAACGAGTTCGCCGGGGACGAAGTGGTCTGGCTGCGTCAGAAGGCCGACGGCAAGCAGGAGAAGGTGCACCTGTCGCTGAAGGAGCTCGTGCACGGTGAGGTCGAGGGCGCCCTCTGGCTGGCCCCCGGCGACGTGCTCTACGTCCCGTGACCGGGCGCGTCCGGCGTGCAGGGCCGGGGCCGAGGAGGAGACGGGCGATGGGTACGCGACGGCACGGCAAGGCGGTGTTCCTGGCCGCGGTGCTCTGCGCCGGAGCGCGGGCGGCGGCGAGCGTGCAGGTGGACCCCATCGCCCGTCTCTCACTCGAGGGCGGCTACGACTCCAACGTGCTCTACGACGGCAAAGGGTCGGGGGCGGCCCGCGTCTCGCCCGATCTCGGGTTGCGGCTGAGGGATCACACCTGGAGCTTCGGCGCGGCGGCGGGCGTCGATCTCCTCGCCTATCCGACGCCGATGGGCGCGAACGGCTCCGAGACGGTCTGGAATGGCCGCGGCACGCTCGCTTACCACCTCAGCGCGAGCCCGCGCTTCAGGTTCGACGCGGACGCGTCCGGCACCTACGCCAACGATCCGGTGGGTCTGGCGCGGCTCGGCATCTTCGGCCAGACCGCCACGGCCGGCTTCGTCGGCCGTGGGGGCCTGCGCGGCGCCTGGCGCCTCGACCCCGAGTGGACGGTGGCGGGGACCTTCGCCGAGTACGTGGTCCACTTCGCCGACGGGACCGGCTCCGCGTCGCACACGCCGGGCGTCGAGCTCACGAAGCGCCTCGGGCCCCGGCTCGAGATGGGCGGCTGGTATCGGTTCAACTACTTCCAGAGCTTCACGGCGGGTGCGGGAGATGCCACCGCGCACGAGGTGCTGTGGCTCATGCGCTACCGATGGACCCGGCACCTCACGCTCGAGGCGTCGGCCGGGCCCGCCGTCTGGAACCCCGCGAGCGGTTCGACCCAGGTCATCCCCGAGGCCATGGCGCAGCTCCTGGGCGCCAGCCGGATGGGCGATCTGAGGTTGACGCTGAAGCATGGCGTGGGCCTGGGCCTCGTTGGCACGCCAGGGCTCTTCGACTCCGTGGAGGGCGCCTTCACCTGGAGGTTGACCCAGAAGGTTCGGCTGCACGCCGACGGGGGCGTGTGGCGCAGCGGCGACATCCCCTGGGGTGCGAACGCAGCGCTCGGTTACGGCCTGGAAGGAGAGCTTGCGTACTTCTTCTTGCGGGAAGTGAAGGTGGCGCTCGCTGCCTCCCGGTTCGCGCGCATCGACGCAGGCACTAGCTTGTACGACCGGAACATCATCGGGCTCCGGGTCGGCTGGGAGCCGCGACATCGCTAGAGGGGGGCGGGATGGAGAAAACGTACACGCTGCGGGACGTCCTCGAGGCGGTTCGACGTCGCCGCTGGCTGGCGCTCGGTGTGGCGGCGGCCGTGCTGCTCGTCTCGGCGATCGTCATCGTCGCCATCCCTGACGAGTACCGCGCCGACTCGGTGATGCAGATCGAGCCCCATCTGGTGCCGGCCGACTTCTTCCCGAGCTCGGTGACCTCGTTCGACGAGCGGATGCGAACCCTCAAGCACGGCGTGCTCGCCCGCCCCGTGCTGGAAAGGGTGCTGGCGGAGACGAACTTCGTCCCCGACTGGAAGTCGAACCCGGACGACGCGATCGAGAAGCTTCGGCGCGCGATCGAGGTGCGACTGGAGGGCGAGGTTGCGGGCGGGCCACCCTCGCTGCTGTTCGTGGTCGAGGTGCGCGGAGACGATCGCGCCAAGGTGGCGAAGGCGGCCGACCTCATCCCTCGCTACTACGCCGAGCTCACCCGGCAGGTCATGCAGACGCAGGCGCAGAATCTCTCGGCGACGCTTCGCGCGCAGCTCGACGAGATCTCGAAGCGGCTCGTCGACGAGGAGCAGAAGCTGGTCCGCTTCAAGGCCGATCACGCGCTCGAGGTCCCGGAGGCGAACGAGGCGAACCAGCGCGCCGCCTCCACGCTCATGGCGCAGATCGACCTGCGGCTCGGCGTCATCGCCGACGCGAAGCGCCGCCGGAACGCCGCGTTCGCCACCATCCCGGAGGCGTTCAGCACCGCGGGGCTGGCGGGGGGCAACGCCGAGGACGTCCTGCGCCGGCTCGAGACCGCTCGCGCCACCTACGGCGCGGATCATCCCGACGTGAAGCGGCTGGAGCGTCAGTACGCGTGGGTAACCGAGCGCAGCGGCGACTCGCAGAAGGAGTTCAAGAAGGAGCGCATCGACGCACAGCTCGCCCGGCTCGATGCCGAGCTCCAGGACAACCAGATGGCGGTGACGGGCCTCCGCCAGGAGCTCGCGACCGTGCAGCGGCGGCTTGAGGCGGCGCCGCGGATGGGCGAGCAGTACCGGATGCTCTCCCGCGATTACGAGACGCTCCGGAGCAAGTATTCCAGCACCGTCTCGCGCGCCGCCGACGCCCAGGCGGCGGAGAAGCTCCTCGCCGCCGACGCGCCCATCCTGTTCCGCGTCGTCCAGGCGGCGGTCGCGCCGAGCCGTCCGGCCGGCCCGAACCGGGCCAGCCTCGCCCTCGTGGCGATCGCGGCCGCGCTCGGGGCGGCGCTGCTGGCCGTCGCCGCGGGCGAGTACTTCGACAGCACGCTGCGCGGACCGGAAGACGCGACCGCCTTCGGGGTGCCGGTGCTCGCGGCCATCCCCCGCATCGGGCCGCGCCGCTCGGGCGCCCACGCCTGAGGCACGACAGGAGAGGAGATCCCATGCCCGTTCCAGCCGAGAGCCACCTCCCCCACGCCGCGCCGCTGCCGGACGACAGCCGGCTGGTGGCGCTGGTCCGCCCCGATTCGATGGCGGCCGAGCAGTACCGCGTCCTCCTGACCCGACTCGACCGGATGAAGGCGGCGCGCCCCATGCGCATCGTGGCCGTCACGTCGTGCGCCCGTGGCGAGGGGCGCAGCATGACGGCCGCGAACCTCGCGCTCACCGCCGCGCGCGAGGGGCGGGAGGTGGCGCTCGTCGAGTGCGATCTGCGCCGGCCCAGCCTCGCCGGCCTCTTCGACCTCCAGCCGCCCGGCGGGCTCGCCGAGGTAGTCGAGGGGACGGTGGAGCTGGCGCAGGCCCTGGTACGCGTGGACGGGATCATGCTGCTGTGCGCGGGCGAGGCGCGGGACCCCCCGGCCCTCCTGCGGAACCCGCGCCTGGCGATGACCCTCGACACGCTGCGGGCCTCGTTCCCGCTGGTGGTGCTCGACGCGCCGCCCGCGCTGGCGCTTTCCGACGCGGCGCGGCTGGAGGCGACCGTCGATGGCATGTTGCTGGTCGTGAAGGCGGGCGAGACGCCGCGCGACGTGGTGCGCCTGGCGGTGGAGGCGCTCGGGGACCGACTGCTCGGGATCGTGCTCAACGGCGTGGAGGAGCCCGGCTACGCGCGCTACCTGCGCGACGAGGCCGCAGCCCGGTAGGCGCCCCGTGGTCCGCGTCTTCAACCACTGGTTCTCCGGCCGCAAGGCGGCCTTCTTCATCGCCGAGGAGAGCGCGCTCGTGGCGGCGCTGCTGGCGGGGATGTCGCTCGGGCCGGTGGCTCACCCGCTCGTGACGCGCGAGCACGGCCTCGGCGCGGCCTTCCTTCGCGCCGCCATCGCCGCGCTCGCCTTCGCCGGGGCGCTCTACTTCGGCGATCTGTACGACCTGCGCTCGGCGGCGAGCGATCGCTTCGACGGCCGACGCTTGCTGCGCGCCTTGGGGGTGGCCGTGGTCGTGCTCGCCATCGCCTACCTGCTCCTGCCCGTCATCGTCCCCATGGGGTGGATCCCGCGGCGCTCGCTCGTGCTGGCGGCCGCGGGCGGCGCGCTCTCCGTCATCGCGGTGCGGGCCGCGATGCCCGCGGTGGTGGGCGCGCCGAGCCGGGTCCTCATGCTCGGCACGGGCGCACGTGCGCATCAGCTCGCCCGCGAACTCGAGACCGAGGCCGACGGCCTGTTCGAGGTGGCCGGCTTCGCCGATCCGAGCGGCGCCTCGCACGCCCCGCATCCCGTGCTGCCCTCCATCGGCTCGGAGGCGGTGCGGGTCGCCATCTCGGCGAGTTGCGAGCCGGTGGACCAGATGGCGCGCCGCCTCAAGGCCGAGGTGGTGGTGGTCGCGGTGGAGGAGCGACGCGCGGGCCTTCCGGTCGACGCGCTCCTCGCCTGCCGCACCTGCGGCGTGCGGGTCATGAGCGACGTCGCGGTCGCGGAGGCGACGCTCAAGCGGATCCCGCTCGACCTGCTCCGGCTGAGCGCGCTCATCTTCGACGAGGGGTTCCGCGCCGGGCCGGTGACGAGGGCGGTGAAGCGGCTCCTCGACCTGGGCCTGGCGGTCACGATGCTGCTCGTGGCGGCTCCCGCCATGCTGCTCACCGCCGCCGCGATCGCGCTCTCGGACGGACGGCCCGTCCTCTACTCGCAGGAGCGTACCGGGCGCGGCGGGCGCGCGTACCGGATCTGGAAGTTCCGCACCATGCGGCGGGACGCCGAGGCGGCGGGCGCGGCGTGGGCCACCGAGCGCGATCCGCGGGTGCTGGCGGTCGGACGGGTCCTCCGGCGGACCAGGCTGGACGAGCTACCGCAGCTCTGGAACGTGCTGCGCGGCGAGATGAGCTTCGTGGGCCCGCGCCCGGAGCGGCCCGTCTTCCTCGAGGAGCTCAAGCGGCGGTGGCCGCTCTTCGCGCTGCGGGAGCTGGTGAAGCCCGGCCTCACCGGCTGGGCGCAGCTCAAGTACCGCTACGGCTCCACCATGGAGGAGCAGGCCCGCAAGCTCGAGTACGACCTCTATTACATCAAGAACACATCGCTTTTCCTCGACCTCGTCTGCCTCTTTCACACCGCGAAGATCGTGCTGACGGGGAAGGGGGCGAAGTGATCCGGGGAGTGGGCGCGAGGCCCGCGCGGCGCGTGAACGAAGCGTGAAGGAGGAGCAGGTCATGTGCGGCATCGTCGGGTACATCGGCTGGCGCGAGGCGGGCCCGTTCCTGGTCGAGGGGCTGCGGCGCCTCGAGTACCGCGGGTACGACAGCGCCGGGGCGGCGTTCCTCGTCGACGGCCGCGTCGTGATCAACAAGGCGATGGGCCGCGTCTCCGATCTGGCGGGCGCGCTGCTCGGCGCGGGGCGCGGTTCCCGCAGCGGCATCGGCCACACCCGCTGGGCCACGCACGGCAAGCCGAGCGATCGCAACGCGCATCCCCACCCCGACTGCCGGGGGCGCATCGCGCTGGTCCACAACGGGATCGTCGAGAACTACCGCGAGCTGAAGGACGAGCTGATCGCCTCGGGGCATCGTTTCGCCTCCGAGACCGACACGGAGGTGCTGGCCCACCTCGTCGAGTCGGAGCGGAACGGCGACGGCATCGCCGAGGCGGTCCGGCGCGCCCTGCGGCGCGTCGAGGGCACCTTCGCCCTGGCGGTCCTCTCCGCCGACGACCCCGACCTCCTCATCGCAGCCCGGCACGGCTCGCCGCTCATCGTGGGGGAGGGCGACGGCGAGCGGCTGCTCGCCTCCGACATCCCTGCGCTCCTGCCCTTCACGCGCGACCAGCTCGTGCTCGACGACGGCGAGGTCGCGGTCCTCACCTGCGGCGGCGCCGAGCTGCTGCGCCTCGGAGACGGCGCGCGCAGCGCCGCCCGCCGGGCCACGCGCGTGGAGTGGGATCTCGCCACCGCCGAGAAGGGCGGCCAGCCGCACTTCATGCTGAAGGAGATCCTGGAGCAGCCGCGCGTGCTCCGGAACACGCTGAGCGGCCGCGTCGGCCTCGACGGACTGCCGCGGCTGGAGGAGCTGCCGCTCGACGCCGCGGCGGCGGGCGCGCTCGATCACGTCGAGCTCATCGCCTGCGGCACGAGCTGGCACGCGGCCCTGGTCGCGACGCGCCACCTCGCGGAGCTGGCGCGGCTGCGGGCCTCGGCGGAGGTCGCGAGCGAGTATCGCTACCGGCCGCCGCTGCCGCTCGCGGGCGGAGGCGCCCCGCGGGCGATGGTGATCGCCATCAGCCAGTCGGGCGAGACGGCCGACACGCTGGCCGCGATGCGCGCCGCCACCGCGAGCGGCGCGCGCCCGATGGCGGTGGTGAACGTGGTGGGCAGCTCGATCGCGCGCGAGGCGCAGGGTGTGCTCTACACGCGCGCCGGCCCCGAGATCTCGGTCGCCTCCACCAAGGCATTCGCGACGCAGGTGGCGAGCCTCTTCCTGCTCGCCGCGCACCTGGGGCGGCTCCGGGGCACGCTCGCGGAGGCTCACGCGCGCGAGCTCACCGCGGCGCTCGGCCGGGTGCCCGACCAGCTCGAGGTGCTGCTGCCGTCCATCGCGGCGCAGGCGAGGGCGCTCGCGCCGCGGCTGCTCGACAAGAGCGGCGCGCTGTACCTGGGGCGCGGCTACGGCTTCCCGCTAGCGCTGGAGGGCGCCCTCAAGATGAAGGAGATCACGTACCTCCACGCCGACGGGTACCCCGCCGGCGAGATGAAGCACGGCCCCATCGCGCTGGTCGGCCCGCAGACGTTGGTGGTGGTGGTGGCGCCCCGTGACCGGCTGCACGCGAAGACGCTCTCGAACCTGGAGGAGGTCAAGGCGCGCGACGGGTTCGTGGTGGCCGTCGGGACGGAGGGCGATCGCGAGCTGGCCCGTCTCGCCGACGCCGTGTTCTGGCTGCCGCCGGCGCCCGAGCCGCTGAACCCGCTCCTCACCGCGGCCCCGCTGCAGCTCCTCGCGTACGAGCTGTCGGTCGCGCTGGGGCGCGACGTCGACAAGCCGCGGAACCTCGCCAAGTCGGTGACGGTGGAATGAGCGCGCCGCTCTCTCCGGCGCCGGCGCCGTTCGCGCCAGTGCTCGCCGGTGGACCGGCCGCCGGTCCCGCGCCGGGCGGGTACCGGGTGGAGGAGGTCGATGGGATGGCGGGGTTCGCGGCGCTCCGCGAGGCCTGGGACGGGCTGCTCGCCGAGGGGCCTGCCGACGCGCCCTACCACCGGCACGCCTGGCTCGCCGCCTGGCTCGCCGCGTTCGCTCCCGACGAGCGGCTGCGGGTGCTGGTCGCCCGAGATCGCGACCACCGTCCTGCCGGCATGGCGCCACTCGTCGCGACGCGGCGGGGCGGGCTCACCGTGCTCTCGGCGCCCGCGAACGACCACTCGCCCCGCACCGAGTGGGTGCTGGGTGCGGACGCGGCGGGCGCAGTGAGCGCGCTCTGGGCGCACCTTCGCGATCGCCTGAACTGGGACGTGCTGGTGCTGCGCGACCTGCCGCGGGCGGGTCCCACCTCGCTCCACCTCGAGGTGGCCGCACGCGCCGATCGCCATCCCACGGGGCGCTGGGAGTCGCTGCGGATGCCCTACCTCGCGCTCGGCGCCGCGCCGCGCGAGCAGCGGCTCTCGACGAAGTTCACCGCCAACCTGCGCCGCCGCCTGCGGAGGCTCTGTGAGGCAGGCGCGGTCGCCTACCGGCGCGTGGACGGTGGTGAGGAGGTGGGCGCGTTCCTGGACGGCTTCTTCTCGCTCGAAGCCGCAGGGTGGAAGGGCGAGCGCGGCAGCGCCATCGCGCGCGATCGGCGAACGCTCGCCTTCTATCGCGGCGTGGCCCGCGCCGGCGAGCGCGAGGGCTGGCTCGCGCTGCGGGCGCTCGAGCTCGAGGGGCGGCCCGTGGCGATGCACTTCGGGGTCCTCTACCGCGGCGTCTACGCGTTCCCCAAGACCGCCTACGACGAGGCGCTCGGCGCCTGTTCCCCGGGGCAACTCCTCCTCCGCGAGGTGCTGGCGGAGTGCGAGGCGCGGGGGCTCGGCGAGCTCGACTTCCTCGGGCCCGACATGCCGTGGAAGCGCGACTGGGTGCCGGACTACCGCCCGCACGACTGGCTGTACGTCTACCGCCCCGGGATGACCGGTGCGGCCCTGCACACCCTGAAGCACCGCCTCAAGCCGCTCGCCAAGGAGGTGATCGCATGGTGGCGACGCTGACCGAGGCCGGCCGCGCTTCCGGCCTGCTGGCGGCGCGCCCGGCGGGACGGCGCGTGCTGACGGCGCTGCCGACGCTGTCGCCGCGCATGATCCTACCGCGGCTCCGCACCAGGCCCGCGCCGTTCCCGCTCGGCGGCGCCGAGGTCCGGCGCTACTACTTCGCGCGCAACGCGGTGTGGGAGGCGGCGCGGCTGCTGGGGCTCGGGGGTCAGGAGGTGCTCGTCCCCGCTTATCACCACGGCGTGGAGGTCGAGGCGCTCGCCGCGGCCGGCGCGGTGCCTCGCTTCCTCCGAGTCGACCGGAGGATGCGCCTCGACGTCGAGCACCTGGAGCGGAGCATCGGACCCCGCACGCGCGGCCTCTACGTCATCCACTACCTCGGGTTCCCGCAGCCCATGAAGGCCATCGCGGAGGTCGCGCGCCGCCACGGCCTGCCGGTGCTGGAGGACTGCGCGCTCGCGCTGCTCTCCCGCGACGGCGCGGAGCCGCTCGGCTCGCGCGGCGACGTGGGGATCTTCTGCCTGTACAAGTCGCTGCCCGTGCCGAACGGCGGGGTGCTGGCGCTGAACCGCGATCTCGACGCCGCGGCCCCCTCCCGTCCGGCACCGCTCGCGAGCACGCTCTCACACGCGACGGGCAGCCTCCTGGCGCACCTCGCCCTGCGGTATGGGCCAGCCGGCGAGCTGGTGCGGGAGGCGCTCCGCCGGACGCAGCGCGCGGTCCGCCTCGCCATCGGCGCGCAGCCGCTCGCGACCGGGACGATGCACTTCGATCCGGTCGCGGCCGACGTCGGCATGAGCGCGCTCACCCGCCTCATCCTCGAGAACCTCGACTTCGACGCCATCGTGGAGGCGCGCCGGCGCAACTGGTTCCTGCTCTTCTCCCGGCTGCGCGAGCTGGCGCCGCCGGTACAGATCGAGCTCCCGCCGGGTACCTGTCCGCTCTTCTATCCGCTCGTCGTCGAAGACAAGGCTCGGGTGGCGGCGCGGCTCGCGGAGCGCGGGATCGAGACGATCGAGTTCTGGAACTCCGGTCACCCCTCCTGCGACCTGGCCCTCTTCCCGGAGGTGGCCGCCCTGCGCCGCCGCGTGCTCGAGCTCCCGCTCCATCAGGACCTCGATCCGGACGACGTGGCCTATCTGGCCGCGGCCGTCGAGGAGGCGCTGCGGTGAGCGTGCCGCGCCAGGTGCTTCCAGCGGTTCGGGTGCTGGAGAGCGAGGATCCGGCCCGCCTGGCGGCGCTCCGGAAGGAGTGGGACGAGCTGTTCCTGGCCGGGGGCGGCGGGAATCCGTTCCTGTCGTGGGAATGGCAGTTCACCTACTGGCGCACCTTCGCCCAGCGGCGGCCGCTCTGGATCCTCGAGGCGCGCGACCGCGCCGACGGGCTCGCCGGGTTGCTTCTGCTGTCCGCCCGGTCGTGGCTCGGCTCGACCCGGCGATGGTGTCTGCTCACGAACGGCCTGACCGGGACCGACGCGCTCGACGTCCTGGCGCGCCCCGGCTTCGGCCCGCCGGTGCGGGAGGCCTTCGCCCACGCCCTCGGTGCGGCGCTCCCGCGATGGGACCTGGTCGACCTCGAGGATCTGCCGTGCGGCAGCGCCAGCGTGGCGGCGTTCCGCGCCGCGCTGCAGCCGCGCGGCGTCAAGGTGAGCGTCGAGCCGCGGTCCGTCTGTCCCGCCTTCGCGCTCCGCGGCACCTTCGCCGAGCACCTCGCCGGCTTCCGGCGGCGCGAGACCTACCAGCGCCGGCGCCGCTGGCTCGAGCGGCAGCCCGGCTATCGCATCACGGTGGTGGCGTCGCCGCAGGAGGCGAGGCCGGCGATGGCGGACTTCCTGCGCCTCCACCACCTGCGCTGGGATCCCGAGGGCGGCTCGGAGGGGATCCCGCGCGGCGCGGTCGAGGACTTCCACCGCGAGCTGGCGCCGCTGCTCGCCGCGCGCGGCTGGCTGCGCCTGTACCGCCTCGAGGTCGGCGGCCGGGCCATCGCCGCCGTGTACGGCCTCGAGCTGGCGCGGCGCTTCTACTACTACCAGTCCGGGATGGATCCGGCGTGGGCGGCGCGGAGCCCGGGGCTCGTCCTCATCGGGCGGACGGTCGAGGACGCCTACGCCCGGGGCCTCACCGACTACGACTTCCTGCGCGGGATGGAGCCGCACAAGCTCGACTGGGCCAGCGACCGGCGCGAGACGTGCGTGCTGCGGCTGCGCGCCCCCGGGCTCCGGCCGGAGGTCGAGGCGGCGGCCGAGGACGCCTTCCGTCGCGCGCGGGACGCGGCGCGCGCGCTGGCGCCGGCAGGGGTGTGGAGCGCGCTCCGGCGCGTGCGGCGCGAGCTGGCGTCGCCGCGACGCAGCGCCGCCGCGGAGGAGCGGTGGGAGGAAGGGGAGGGCGCCGACGGGGCGCCGCGGGAGGACGCGAGATGACGGGCGAGCGTGCGGACAACAGCGCGACGTGGGTGGTGCGTCGCGCCGCCAAGGCGGCCGTGGCCGGCGCGCTCTGCGCGGCGGGTGCGCGGTGGATCGTGAGATCGATGGCGCGACGGGCCGCCGGCGGGACCCGGATCCTCATCCTCTCGTACCACCTGCCGATCCTCGACGCGGGGCAGGCCTCGGCGTGCCTGCTCCCATCACTCCTCGTCACCCGCGAGACGCTTCGGCGTCAACTTCAGCAGCTCGCCCGCGAGCGCGAGATCGTCTCGATGGACGAGGCGCGCGCGCTGTTCGTGTCGCCGCCGGACGCCTCGCCGAGACATGGGCGCGCGCCCGACGTGGCGGCGGTGACGTTCGACGATGGTTACGCCGGCGTCCACGACGTGGCGTTCCCGGTCCTCCGCGAGCTGCGGCTCCCCTGCACGGTGTACGTGCCGACCGGCTACGTCGGGACGCCGCGGCGACTGCTCCACGATCGCCTCTTCGCGTCGCTCACCGAGGTGAAGCGGCGCAAGCTCTCGCCGCAAGCCGCCGGCCTGGCTCCCGAGCTGCAGGTGCTCCTCGACGGCTGCGCGTCGGATGGCCCGGGCGCGACCCTCGACCGGCTGATCGCGCGACTCCCGCACGATCGTCTGCGCGCGGTGGCCGAGGCGCTGGAGCGGCGGCTCGGGATGCGGGAGGAGGACCTGCCGGACGAGACGCGCATCATGGGCTGGGAGCAGCTCCGGGCGCTGGAGGCAGGCGGTGTCGACGTGGGCGGCCACTCGGTCGATCACGTCGCGCTGGTGAACGTCCCGCTCGCGGTCGCACGCGCCGAGATCCGCGGCTGCCGCGAGCACCTCGCCGATCGCCTCCAGGAGCGGCCGCGCCACTTCGCGTACCCGAACGGCTACCACAGCCCGAAGATCCGTCGCGCGGTGGCCGAGGCGGGGTTCACCTCCGCCGTGACGGCCGAGGACCTCGAGAACCGCCGGGGCGGCGACCTCTTCGCGCTGAAGCGCAAGACGATCTGGGAGAACAGCACACTCGGCGCGACCCGCTACAGCGCGGCCGTGGCGGCTTGCAACCTGGACGGCGTGTTCGAGGCGTTCGGCTGGCAGCGGCCCGTGCCGGGTGAGCGCCCCGACCTCCCGGAGGAGGAGGCTGCCGCGCTCACATCGGAGCGGGTCGCGGGGTGAATTTCTGACGACCGAGCTGCGCATTGCGCTCGTCGGCGACTACCCGCCGCCGCACGGCGGCGTCGCGGTCCACGTGGCGGCGCTCGCGCGCGCGCTCGAGCGCGCCGGGGACGACGTGCTCGTCCTCGACATCGGGAAGGGCGACCACCGCGCGCCCGGCATCGTCCCCGCCCGCGGCGCCGTCCGGTTTGCGGCCGCGCTGGCCGCGGTGGCAGTCGAGCGGCGGCTCGTGCACGTCCACACCAGCGGCGCCAACCCGAGGAGCTGGGCGGTGGCCGCCGCCGCCGCGCGGGCGCGGCTGCCAGGGGCGCCGCCGGCGCTCCTCACCCTGCACTCCGGCCTCTGCCCCGCCTACCTCGCCCGAGCGGACGCACCGAGGCGCACGGCGCGCGCTACCTGCGCTGCCTTCGGCCGGGTGCTGGCGGTGAGCCGCGCCATCGCGGACGCGCTGCAGGGCTGCGGGGTTCCCATGCACCTGGTGAGGGTCCTGCCCGCCTTCGTCGCCGGCGAGCTGGTGGCGGGCCCACCACCGCGCGGGTTCGCCGCGCTCCGCGCTGCGCGGGCACCCCTCTTCGCGGCGGCGCTGGCGCCGGGCCCCACCTATGGCGAGGCCCTGTTGCTCGGGGCGTTCGCGTCACTGCGAGCCCGCCTCCCACGCGCGGCCCTGGTGGTCTTCGGTCCGGGGACCGAGTGCGGTGCGTCCGCGGCCGTGGGACTCGTAGGGGGAGTTCTGGCGCTCGGCGAGCTGGAGCACTCGGCCGCGCTGGCGGTCATCTCTGGCGCGGACGTGTTCGTGCGCCCGACCCGCTCCGACGGCGACGCGCTCTCGGTCCGCGAGGCGCTCGCGCTCGGCCGGCGGGTGGTGGCGAGCGCCATCGGGCACCGTCCTCCCGGCTGTATGCTGTTCCCGTCCGGTGACGCGGACGCCCTGTCGGCGCGCCTCGCCGAGGCCGCCGCGCTCCCGGCCCCGCCCAGCGGGGTGGTCGTCGCACCCGCGCGGGATCCTTTCCTGGACGTGCTCGAGGTGTACCGAGCGCTCGCCCGGCCGGGATCCCTGCCGAGGAATTCCGCGTCCCCGCGCGCGCCTCCATCTTCCAGTCCGTGAGGACGCTCTCGGGCACCGATATCGTGTGCTTCTCCAACGACTGGGACGGCGACCCGCTGTCGAAGACGCACCTCATGCGGATCCTCGCGCGCGAGAACCGCGTAC
>Ga0306924_10001845_pt1 | contig 19610 bp, 20 predicted proteins | sample sta12Can44000111_FD_203756 | JGI IMG/M metagenome (GOLD analysis project Ga0306924, IMG submission 203756) | Lab enrichment of tropical soil microbial communities from Luquillo Experimental Forest, Puerto Rico - statanox.12C.anox.44.000.111 (v2)... | ecosystem: Environmental > Terrestrial >...
GGACACTAGCAAATATCGGATTCTAGTGTGGTTTTGGATTTGACATTCGCCTCGAGGACTCGCGGCGATACTGAAGCGAATGTCAAATCCACCACACTGGAAACCTTTTTCCAGGGAGAGAACAGAACATGCGAGAGGCAGTCGTCGTTTCCTATGCGCGCACGGGACTGGCGAAGTCGGCCCGTGGCGGATTTAACATCACCCCGCCGATGACAATGGCCGCGCATGCCATCAAGCATGCGGTCGAACGCGCCGGCGTCGGAAAGGACTATGTCGAGGATTGCTATCTCGGCAATTGTGCCCATGGCGCCCGCAACATCGGTCGCGAGGCGGCGTTGCTGGCTGGAATGCCGAAGACCACGGCCGGCGTCTCGGTCAACCGCTTCTGCTCATCCGGGCTGCAGACCATCGCCATGGCGGCAAATCACATTCGTGCCGACGGTGCCACTTGTATCGTGGCCGGCGGCGTCGAAAGCATCTCCGTTCCCGGCGGCGGCATGCCGAAGGAGGCGCAAGATTCGGAATTGCTGAAATACGCGCCCGACATCTACATGGCCATGATCGATACCGCTGATATCGTTGCCGAGCGCTACAAGCTCAGCCGCGAATATCAGGACGAGTTTTCACTGGAGTCGCAGCGGCGGATGGCGGCCGCCCAGCAGGCCAACAAGTTCAAGGACGAGATCGTCCCGATGAAGACCAGGATGAAGGTGGTCAACAAGGAGACGAAGGAAGAGAGCATCGTGGACTACACCGTCACCCGCGACGAGTGCAATCGGCCGGACACGACGATGGAGGGATTGAGCAAGCTGGAGCCGGTGAAAGGGCCCGGCAAATACATCACGGCCGGCAATGCGAGCCAGCTCTCCGACGGCGCCGCCGCGGTCGTCCTGATGGAAGCCAAAGACGCCGAGAAGCGCGGCCTCGAACCGATGGGCCGTTTCGTCGCCTGGGCGGTCGCCGGCTGCGAGCCGGACGAGATGGGCATCGGCCCGGTGTTCGCCGTGCCAAAGCTCCTGCAGCGTCACGGCCTGAAGATCGACGATATCGACATCTGGGAGCTCAACGAAGCCTTCGCCAGCCAGTGCCTGTACTGCCGTGACAGGCTCGGCATCGATCCCGCCAAATACAACGTCAATGGCGGTTCGATCGCGATCGGCCATCCCTTCGGCATGACCGGCGCCCGCCTGACGGGACACATCCTGCAGGAAGGACGCCGCCGCAAGGCGAAATGGGGTGTCGTCACCATGTGCATCGGCGGCGGTCAGGGTGGCGCCGGGTTGTTCGAGATCTATAGCTGAGCGCTCATTTGGCGCCGCTGGGGTAGGTCGACGCGGTGCGGGACGATGTCTCGCACCGCGTTTCCGTTCCAAAAGGCGCACGGTTCAAGCGACGGCGTTTCGCCGGATTGTCTCGCGGTAGAATGATGCGCTCAATTTTGCCGTTCGCTCCAGTGTCTTGAAGTCGACCCGATAGAGCCCGTAGGTCCGTTTCAACCCGTCCGACCACTCGAAATTGTCCAAGAGGCTCCACAGGAAGTATCCGCGGACGGGTATGCCCTCGCTCGTCGCGCGCTGTAACTGTGTCAGATAGCTGCGCAGATACATGATGCGATCGACGTCGTAGATATTGCCGCTGGAATCGGGCGCGTCGGTTGCCGACGTCCCGTTTTCGGTGATGTAGATGGACTTGACGCCCCATAGTTTCGCGACGTGACGCGGCGCCCAATACATCGCCTCAGGGCCGATTCTCAGCCAAGGTGAATCCATGGTCGGAAATGAGGCTGGAAACGGCGCCAGCGTAAAGCCGCGATCATTGTCAGCGGCCGCCACGTAGTGATGAGGCGTGTAGACGTTGAGCCCGACGAAATCGATCGGTGTAGAGATGATGCGGAGATCCTCGGCCGGGTAATGCGGTGCGGCCTTGCCCGCCTCGGCCAGAAACGCATCGGTGTATTTTCCCTCCAGTATTGCCGTGAGGTAACCGGCGTTGAGCTCGCGCGTCGCGATCTCGGCTGCGCGCAGGTTGGCGGGCGTTTCGATCGCAGGCACGCAGATGACGATATTTTCCGCCGGGCCTACCCGGGTTTCCGCCCGGCCATGCGCGCGGATTGCCTGCACCGCAAGCCCGTGTCCCAGCGCGACATTGTGTCGAACCTGGTTCAGTTGCTGCTTTGAAAGGTTCAGTCCGGGAGCGTCGATGCCTGCGCCATAACCGAGAGCGACGAGCCGCGAGCACTCGTTGATGGTGAAGAAGTGTTTGACGCGATCGCTCAAGCGCTCGGCGACGTAGCCCGCATACTCGGCAAATGCCTTGGAGTTGTCGCGGGACAACCAGCCGCCGAAGCGATCCTGCAGCGCCTGGGGCAGGTCCCAATGGTACATAGTCGCAAACGGCTGGATGCCGTTCGCCAGCAATTCGTCCAGAAGACGATTGTAGTAGTCGAGGCCCTTCGGGTTGGGCGTTCCAATCCCTTTCGGGAAGACGCGGGGCCAGGCGATCGAAAATCGATACGCCTTCGCGCCCAGCACCTTCATGAGCCGAACGTCCTCCTTGTAGAGGTGATAACTGTCGCTCGCGACGTCACCACTGCTGCGGTCGGCTATTTTTCCCGGTGTACGAACATATCGGTCCCAAATCGATAAACCTCGCCCGTCTTCGCTGACCGCGCCTTCGATCTGATAGGCCGAGGTCGCGGTCCCCCACAGGAAGTCGCCCGGGAAGCTGGAAACTTGCGATCGGTTCGCCGAGCCGTCATCGCGGCTCAACTCCACGTGACCGGGTTCGGCCAGTCCGGTCGAGAGTCCAAGCGCTGACCATCCCGCAATTGTTGCAAAATGGCGTCGTGAAAGTCGGTTGAATGGCATTATTTCGCTTGTTAGGGTCCAAGTTAGAGCAGTTTGAAGCGAACCGAACTTTACCTGTCGCACCTGTTTTTGATACAGGTCAATATCCTGCCCTTTGAAATATCAATGCCCGTGCGGACCACTTGACAAATCAGCAACGCGTCTTCCGGACAAGCAAGCCAGTTGCCTCTGGTGTTCCGCTGGCATTTTTCATTGTTTCCCTGACAGCGATCGCGGCGGTCTGGTGGTGGTTGGCCAGGCCGATCGCGCTGGGGCATTTTTCGAGCGATCCGGCGATAAAACTTGATTGTGTGTCGTATGCGCCGTTTCGGGACGATCAAACGCCGTTTGACCACGGACTCATTATCAAGCCGGAGCAGATCGAGCAGGACCTCGCCAGGCTTGCCCGGATATCGGGATGCGTTCGCATCTATTCGGTCGACAATGGACTCGACAAGGTACCTGAACTGGCCGCAAAGGCGGGATTGAAAGTCATCCTCGGTGTTTGGATCGGACGTGACCGGCGGAAGAACACTGAGTTGGTCGACACGGCGATATTGCTCACCAAAAAATATCCCGATGTGATCACGGCGCTGATCGTCGGCAGCGAAGTTCTGCTGCGGGGGGAGATGACCGTCGCCGATCTCCGGCAGATCATTCGTTCCGCGAAGGCACGCGTGACTGTATCGGTAGGGTACGCCGATGTGTGGGAGTTCTGGCTGCGCTATCGGGAGGTCGCCGACGAGGTCGATTTCATCACGATTCACATTTTGCCCTATTGGGAGGATTTTCCGGTCCGCGCCGAATCCGCGGCCACACACGTCGATGACATTCGCAAGCAGATCGCGCTCGCCTTTCCCGGCAAGAAGATCCTGATAGGTGAAACAGGCTGGCCGAGTCGAGGACGGATGCGCGACGGCGCGCTGCCGTCCCTCGTCAATCAGGCGCGCTTCGTTGCCGAAATTCTCGATCGGGCAAAACAGGAGAATTTTCTCGTCAATTTCTTCGAAGCCTATGACGAACCCTGGAAGCGCGAGTGGGAGGGAACCGTCGGCGGCTATTGGGGATTGTTCGACAATGATCGCACGCTGAAATACCCGCCTGGAATTGCCGTCAGCAACTATCCGTTCTGGAAGCTTCAGCTGGGCAGCGGGCTTGCCTTGAGTGTTGCCGTATTCGCCGTGGCGTTCTGGACGTTGAGGCGACGGCGATCCTGGTCGAGACTGGTGCCGTGGGCCGCTGTGGCGAGCTGCGCAACCATCGGCGGGGTTCTGTTCGGACTGAGCGTAGAGGACATGCTTTACGAGAGCTATGGCCTGGGCGGGTGGCTCGTTCGGGGACTGTTGCTGGCGGCAGGGGTGGCCGCACCCATGCTCTGCGTGAATGCGTTGATGTCGAAGCGTCCACTTCCTACTTTCCTTGAACTGATCGGCCCGCATGAAGCCAGGAATCTTTCGTTTCCAACCATAGTCCTGGGGGGCACGCTGGCTGTAACGACCCTCATCGCGACTGATACGGCACTGGGCTTCGTGTTTGACGCGCGCTGGCGCGATTTCCCTTTCGCTGGCCTGACGATGGCGGTGGTACCCTTCTGGCTGCTGCGACTTATCAACGCACGATCCGGCGCGCGCCCGGTTGCCGAAACCGTGTTCGCCGGTCTGCTCGCGGCCGCTTCGATCTATATGATCTTCAATGAGGGCTTTCTGAACTGGGAGTCCTTGTGGACCGCTGGCGCCTATTTCCTGCTGGCTACCACGCTCTTGCGGGCGCGTTTTGCAGCGGTTTCGGTCATGCCAGCCTTCGCCGTAGAGGCGGACCTCACCGGGGAGGAGCAGGAAGAAGCTTTTGCGGATCGGCGCCGCACCGAGGCCGAAGCGGCAGAATAGGAGTGGCCAATTGCGGTGCAGCAATATCGGTCTTCGACGAAAAGCGCCTTCCAGATCGGGCCTCGCAGGTTGTAGCATCCCGCCGAAGGAGCCGCCGATCGCGGCTCGATTAGGGGCATTGAAGCAACCAATCAAGGGACAACTCAGGGGACATTAATGGCTACCATCGTTACACAAGCGAACTTGTCTGCATCGGATCACAACGCGCAGCTGCGCAAAGCCATCGTCGCCTCGACCATCGGCACGGCGATCGAGTGGTACGACTTCTTCCTCTACGGCACAGCGGCAGGCCTCGTTTTCGGCAAGCTCTATTTTCCGAACGAAGATCCGTACGCAGCAACGATGGCTGCTTTCGGTACATATTTCATCGGTTTCGTCGGCCGCCCTATCGGGGCCGCGATCTTCGGTCACTATGGGGACCGTATCGGCCGAAAGGCGACGCTGATCGCCACCCTCCTGTGCATGGGCATCGCGACTTTCCTTATCGCTTTTGTGCCTACCTACGCGAGTATCGGTATCTGGGGCGCGGTCCTCCTGACGATATTGCGGATGATACAGGGCATCGGTGTCGGCGGCGAATGGGGTGGATCGGTGCTGCTGGCTATGGAATGGTCGCGCACCCACGGCGAACGAGGGCTGGTGGCATCCTGGCCGCAATTCGGCGTGCCATGCGGTCTGTTTCTGGCCAACCTTGCCGTTCTCGCATTCAGCCAGATGTCGGGCGACCAGTTCTACACCTGGGGCTGGCGAATTCCGTTTGCGCTCTCCATCGTTCTGGTGGGCGTCGGTTTGTGGATCCGCCTCGGCATTCTGGAGACACCCGTTTTCCAGCAGGTCTTGAGAGACAACAAGGTCGAGAAGGCGCCCATCCTCGAAGTCTGCAGGAAACAACCGAAGCAGATCATCCTGTCGGCGTTGCTGCGCATGGCCGAGCAGGCGCCGTTCTATATCTTCACCGCGTTCATATTTGCCTATGGGGTCCAAACGCTGCACATGTCGCGCAATCTGATCCTGACCGCGGTGCTGGTTGCCTCCTGCGTCTCGTTCGTCACGATTCCGCTGTCGGGTCATATCTCAGACCGCATCGGACGGAGGAAGATGTATCTGATCGGTGCGGCAGTCTGCGGCCTGTTCGGCTTCCTGTATTTCGGAATGGTGGACACGGCGATCCCCTCGCTGGTGTTTATTGCAATCGTGCTGTCTTTGATCCCGCACGACATGATGTATGGGCCGCAGGCGGCCTTGATCGCGGAGGCCTTTACGCCGCGCCTGCGTTACAGCGGCGCTTCGCTTGGCTATCAGCTTGCTTCGGTCATCGCCGGCGGTCCGGCCCCGCTGATAGCGACAGCCCTGTTTGCGACCTATAGGTCGGGATATGCGATTGCCATCTACATCGCGGCTTGCGCGGTAATCAGCCTTGTATCGGCAGCCCTCATGCCCGACTACACCGGCAAGGACATCTCGATGGAATATGACGACTGATCCCGCAGCGTTACCGCAACCATTTGGAGGGCCCGGGTTGCTCCGGGCCCTCTTTTTTCGCCGGTCATCTCCCTTTGTGGGAGGAAAAGCATAAATTGTGCTGGAGGCAGTGGAACGCCAAAGCGGGTTCTGCGTAACCTGCATCGGGCCGCAGGTCTCGACGGCTATCGGTCGTTGCGGTTCCGAAGGTGAGGGAACATCGGGAGAACGACATGGTATCTGAGATGAAGATTCACTCGATCGCACGGCAGATGCTCGAGAAGCACGGCCATGGAGCCATTGCCCAGGCCGCGCAAAATGCCGTGGCTTGCGAGAACAAGGGCAACGCCGAAGAGGCCAGGGAGTGGCGTCACATCGAAGATGCCATGAAAATGATGCGGGGGCCGCATCAAAGCTGATCGGCGCGCTTGCAAGCAAGTTCGGGCTCACCGTGCCAGCGACGCCCCACGACGTTATGCGCGCGAGCGGGCAGGTGGGGCAGGACGACGCCTTGCGCCGGAGATTCAAACTGAGTTTCATGCGCAGACATCTCCGTCATCGGGAGCGCGACGATCATGAGTCTCTTGAGCCCTCCATTCGACCCTGTAGGCGAGGCAGCCATTGTCACCGGCGCAGGAAACGGTATTGGGCGCGCGATCGCTCAGGCTCTGGTCGGCGAAGGCGTGCGAACGGTGTTCGCCGACGTGCGCGAGGATACCGTTTCAGCGGCGGTGAAGACCTCGGCTCGGCCGGACCTTGGCGTGCCCTGGGTCGGCGATCTCGCCAGCCGTACCGCCCGTGACAGTCTGCTCGTTGTGGCCGAAGCCGCGGTCGGGCCGGTCACGCATTTCGTGCACAGTGCCTCGCCGCCGCGCCACGAGACCGATCATCTTTTTGCGGTGAGCGAAGAGACCTGGGAGCGGATGCGCGCCGTCAACGTCGACGCCGGCTTTCACCTTGCGCGGGCGCTCGCGCGAAAGCTGATCGCCGCCGACCTGCCGGGCTCGTTCCTGATGCTCACCTCGTTGCACGCCGCCACGCCGCGCAACCTGCCGCACTACAGCTCGGCAAAAGCGGCTCTCGCTATGCTCGTAAGGGAGCTGGCAAAAGCGCTTGGACGCTTCAACATCCGCGTCAATGCGCTGGTTCCCGGCGCGGTCGCCGCCGGCGGCTTCGTGGCCGATCCCTCGCTTGCCAAGCACATTCCGCTTGGTCGGCTCGGCCGCAGCGAGGACCTCGCGCCGATGGCGTTGGCGGTGTTGTCCAACCGGATATCGGCCTATGTGACCGGTACGTCGATCGTCGTCGACGGTGGGCTGGCGTTGACCAACTGGTTCGATCCGCCGCTGCTCGATGATCTGTGAAGGCGCCGGTTTCAGCCGCAATGTTATCCAAGTTTCAGGGCAGATTCCGATCCATTCATGGTCACTGATTCGGCGGACAATCCTGGTCCGCAGGGGCGTTGCTGTGGGATTTTTCAAGCGTGAGCTCGGCCCCGTCGAGCGCTTCGAAAATGCGCTGAAGGAAAAGCAGGCCGCGCGCGAGAAGCTGGCCCGGCGGTTGGCTATCGATGAATCCGTACTCGATGAGAAACGAACTGTGGCCGGGCGGCTGGCGGTAGCCGGCGCCTCCAATATCAAGCTTGAACGCGCGGAGACGAAGATGCGCGCGGTCGAGGAGCGCGTGCGGATGCTGCGCTCGGCGCTGGCGGAATTCGACGAGCAGATCGGCGCGACCGAACGCGCCCTGATCGACGCAACGGCGCAACGCGACCGCAAGCTGATGGCGGACCAGATCGAGGCGATGGCGGCGGCAATCGAGGAGGCAGCCCCGGCCTTTGGCGCCGGCGCCGCCGCGCTCGTGGAGGCCGTCACAAAAAGCGCTGTCGCTGTCGCGGAGGCGACGAGGTTCGCGGCCAGTGTGGATGCCGTGCGTCGCGAGGTCCTTTCCGCGACTGACCTGGTTTGCTGGGAGCTACGGACCATTGCGGTGCGCACGCGTGCCGGTAACGTCAACAGTGCGCCCGACCAACCGATGGAAGCCGAACGTCTGCCGCCTGCCGAAATCGATCGCCAATTGATCTACACGCTCAATCCGCTGCGATGGCGCGAGGGTAGCGAGTTGCGCAGAGCGGCAGCCTTCGTGGTCGTCGAGCTGCCGAAGGCATTGCTGCCGATTGCGCTCCGACATCAGCATGTGGATTACTTGAACGCCCGACGCGTGCACACACTGATGCACGTCCACGGCAGCGGTGCTCCCGCCGATCCCGCCGACGACGATCCGCAACTGGTCGATCTTGATGCGCTCGCAAGGGAGGAGGTGGAGAGCACCCGGGCCGATGTTGCCTAGTGTGGTGGTTCGGAAGTTCCTTTCGTTTTGCTGCAAGCCCGTCAAGAGAACGCGATCCCGTGATAGAATGTGGCTGCCATGAGCAACCGCATCCTCGTGTTCTACGGTTCCTACCGCTCCGACCGCATGGGCATTCGCCTGGCAAACTTCGTCGTCGAAGGGTTGCGCGGTCGCGGCGAGGATGTCGAACTGGTCGACGCCAGGGCGGTCGGGCTGCCAATGCTGGACCGGATGTACAAGGAATACCGGCGTGGCGAGGCACCGGCGCCGCTGGAAGAACTCGCGGAAAAAATACGAACCGCCGACGGCTTCGTATTCGTCACGGGGGAATACAATTGGGGCGTTCAGCCCGGGTTGAAGAATCTCACCGATCATTTCCTGGAAGAATGGTTCTGGCGTCCCGCGGCGATTGCGAGCTATTCGGCGGGCCGTTTTGCCGGCGCCCGCGCCGCGCTCGCCTGGCACGGCACGCTGTCGGAGATGGGGATGGTGGTGATATCGAGTTCGATCGCGGTGGGATCGATTTCGCAAACCTTGTCGGTGGAAGGCTCGCCAATCGGCGAGGGTGGCAAGGCGCTGGAAAATGCATTTCCTCGATTCGTCGATGATCTGTTGTGGTGGGTGGAGGCGGCAAAGGCGCAGCGGGCACGAAGGAAGCCACCTTTCTGAGCGGGCTGGCCATGCGCTTGCCGTCTTTTTGACAGGCTTGGGCGCCATACCGGCCTTGAGGCGCGGTGAGAGGTGGATTTCTTGGCTGACACAACAAAGGCAATGACGTCGCAGCAGGGAAAGGTTGCGGCATGCCGTTAACATCGAGCCGGACGCTGGCCGCACTGCTCGGGCGCGGCCTGCTCGTCGTTAGCGTCACCGCCATGATCGCAACAGGCGCGGCGCGGGCCGAGAATCTCGATCAGGGCAAATCGGGCCCCAGGCTGTTTGCCGACAGCTGCGCGACCTGTCACCACAGCGCCCGCGGCCTCGCCAAGGGTCGCATCAGCCTGACGCTGTTCCTGTATCTGCGCGAGCACTATGCCACCAACTCCAGCACGGCTTGGGAGCTGACGTCATATCTGGAATCCGTCGATGGCGTACCGCGCGGCCGATCGCGCTCCGCTGCCGCGGCCAAGACTGCGCCCTCGACCCTCCCGGCGCAATCGCCGCCGCGTCCACCCGCGTCGGTACCGCACCAATAAAGCTTTGATCGCGATGATGCGCGAAGCAGCACGCGTTCGCGACGCGCGTCCTTTTGGCTCCTATTCCAGCGTCTGCACCGGCGGCAGCGCGGCAGACGCCTTGGCAGTGGAGGTCGGTCGTGCCGGTGCAGCCGGTGCTGCTGCAGCCTGGGGAGGCGGTGTCTCACTGACCGCCGCCGGTTGACCGTCGACGGTGGGGCGGACTTCCCGGCCCGTGGTCCTGCGCGACTGACCCTGATGGCCCGATCGATGAAGGCCCCACGAATGCGAAATCGACGGTCCCGCTGTAAAGCCGACCAGTGCACCCGCCACGGCGCCGATCGGCCCAAGCACCACAGCACCCGAAACCGCCCCGAGGGCAGCATCGGTGGCCCGCTCTTCGGCGAGTGCCACTGAGGGCATCAGCAACAGTCCAAGCAAAACCAGCGTGCGCGTTCGCATCATCGCAATACCATCATTGGAATATCCGGGTGAATCCTCTTGGCACCGCGCAACCCCCAATACCGGGAAAATGCGGCGAGAAGGGCTCGCTCGGGCGGCAAGTTTGAGGGCGGGAAAGTTCCGTGCGATATCGGACGGCTCAAAAAAAACACCGCCGGGAAGGTAAGGGGCCATGCCTTACTGATGCGGCCCGCTAAACCTTTACCCGGCGTGTCGTTCGTGGGTTTGCCGCTATGCCGTGGCCCGAACGTGAACCACCGCACTTGGCGGCTTTCTCTGCGGAGGTGGCGTCATTGAACCTCCTCTGCGTTTGCGATTGCATCACGAATACGGTCGCCAATGGCGACACAACAATGCTCCTCCCATGAAGGCGTGCTGTCAAGCTGGATGATTGGGGGAACCACACCTCATCTACCGACAACGACCTCGCTGATCTGGATCACCGGGCTTATGTCGGTATAGTTTGGAATGTCGGCCATGATCTCCTTGGCGTGCGGTCCGAAGCCGGTCTGGAACGCCTCGACCGAGTCGCAAAAGATGTGGCACATTCCCACATAGGTTGCGGGAGCGCCGGCCCGCAAGGCCTTTGTCGACGGTGTAATACTTGCAGGCATCGCCCATGCGCGTCTTCACGAGCGGCATGTGCTTGTCGCGATAATATTGATGGTCGAAGCGCGCGCCTTCCTTGTTGGGGTACATAACGCTGACCTTGATCATGGGTGCTCCCTCGTCTGATCTCGCTGGTTAAGCTTGATTGAACTGTGCGTCAGTTCAGGAAATCCTGCAACCGTGTATCTCGATGCCACGCTGACCCGACTGGACACGCAGCCGCACTCTCGCGACGCGGATGACGCCCGAGCTTTGCGGAAGCGATGTCCCTCGTTTTGAGAGGGCGCAGGGAAAGCCGGATGCCCGAATGCACCCGCAGCCTCGCATGCAGAATGAAAAGCATACGAGTTAATCACCACAGGTTCACCGGTTCACGCCGGCTTGCCCCGCGCAATGGTTTTAACGGTTTGCTTCGTGCTCTTCCCGGTGTCCATGACTTCTTAGTCACCGTCATCGGCGCGATGCAGAGCATCGTCGCCAACTTGGCACCAGCCAAGGGGTGCCAGAACCACACGACTTCGCCGTCCGCGAAAAGCATCGATCGTCTTGCGATGCTGCCGCGTCCACCGCATCCCGCCCCACGTTTCGTGACGATTCGCGCGTACGCCCCTCTGAGGGGGCGGGACAGCGGGGAGAAAACGCCTGATTTGGGTATTTCTCCAAGCGAATTCTTTTTTTCGAAAGGACTGGACGACCCAAATCAGCTTGAATCATCTGGAGAAATTCGTCTGTTGGAGCAACAACGAGAAAGGCAGATGTTCCCCGAGCGGAACCATCGCGCCAACGTTGTTTAGGCTGAACGTTGAATATGCTGTATCATCGGTTGACCGAAAGGACTGCGCCATGACAATTCCAAAGATCATGCTGGTAGGTGCTGCGGCGCTCGCCATCGCAAGCGTTCCGGCTCTCGCCGATCAGGCACTGACGGGAATGGTCACCAAGATCGACCGGATCAATCGCACGGTCTCGATCCAGCCAGTACAGAGCGGCACCGTCGGCGCCAACACCGCAGGCTCTGCCCAGGAGTTCAGGGCAAAAGATGGCATGTCACTGGACGAGGTGCATGCCGGCGATCTCGTGAACTATTCGACGACTGAGGTGGGCGAGACGAAGACAATTACCAAACTCGATCGCCAGAAGTAGAGTGGAGAGGAAGCTCGTCTCCCGGGCTGAGAGGGAGACCCCGCCATGGGTGATATCGCCCAGTTCATCGCAATGCCGATCGACCGGACCGACCAAGGCCTGGTTGCTGGCGAACCCTTCAAATGCGCCAGCCCCCAGGCTGCGATCGAGCGCGCCAAGGGCTTTTGGCAGATCTTCGGCCATGCCGGCGCCGTAGCGTTCGTTCGCACCGGCTATCCCGACAGCAAGACCACTGTGCTTCGACGGTTCGGACACGTGCCGGACGAGTTGGAGATTTGACCCGCCCGCGGTGCTTGTATTCGCATTGCGAGAACGAGAGGGTACAAAGCAGACCGTAGGGCGGGCAAAGGCGCGCGAGCGCCGTGCCCACCATTATCGTGGTAAGGCGGTGGGCACGCTTTGCTTTGCCCACCCTACGAGGTTGCGCCGCGTCCAGGACACGAAGCTTCGCTTTGTCTAACCTATCAGGCTGATTCAAATAGAACTCGGCGAGGGCGCCGCACTCACTTGGCCTCGCGGCGCTCCTGCTCCTTGAGGAGATTTTCCAGCTCCTCGTTCTGGCGCCACATGCGCTCGGCGTTGCGCTCCTCGTCGGCGGCGCCAGATTGTGAGGTGGCCTGCTCGGTGATCTGACGGATATTGTCGCGCAGGATGGCGATCCGGCGCGCAAGTTCGCCTGAAGACAGTGAACTGAGATCGTTAGAGCTCATTGTTCTCCTCGCAATACCGCCGGCTCCTGAAGGGAGCGTAATCTACGCAGTAAATCGAGATTTCCAGAGATTGCAATGCCAATCGAATACCGCATCGGCCGGAAAAAGCCGGCTCCGCACGGCAAAGCGGTGTGGTTACGGGTTTGCCCTGTGGCTGAACTACCTTCGCCGATCGAACTTCGTGCCTTGCAGCAGCTCGATGATCGCAAGCATCATGGCAAGCGCGAGAAACGCCATTAGAATGCGGGTGGGCGTGACCAGGGGGTCCACTCTGCGCCCTTCGGCAGGCAAGGAGTAAGCCGGCTCCGCTTTGCCGCTCGCCAGGATTGGCGGGGTGACCTGCGCGACATCCACCCAGCGGTCGAGCCAGCTCATCCGAGCCGAAGGCGCCTCGCTCTCGTCGTATGTCCAGGACGATTGCGGAAATATCTGCGGCACCGACACCTGCGCGGCGCCGTCATCCGGCAGCATCTCCGACAGGGCGTTGCGCCACATCGGCGCTGGCTTTTTTTGTTGCTGATTGTCCTGCTCGGCCTGTTCAGGGCTCCTTTGCCTGATGTGACGAACAATGCCGTGCACGGGAGCGTTGGCATCCCAGCAATGGCCCGCGCCATGCCAATAGAGGTGAGACGTGCGGAATTGCTGGCGCGCCTCGGCCATGGTCATACAGGATTTCGACGCATGCGATGGCGTGGCCACCATCACGATCGCAACAACGATCACTGCGACGCGCATGGGCTGCTCCGTTCAATTCAAAACGGCCGCCGCCGATAAGACCCCAGCTCGATTCGTGTAGAATCTAGATGTGAAAGAGTTGCAAATTGTGGCCGGATTTTAAGGACAACAGCTGTGTCGCATCGTTAACCATGACGGGCGAAGGAGTTCCCAATTCACGTCTGCGGCCACTTTGCGGCGAGCGCGTCGCGTCAGTGCCGCCTATTTGAAGTTCCTGCACCACAAGCGGCGAATTCGACCCAGGAACTTCAAATAGAAAGCGGCACTAGAATCATAGATTTGCTAGTGCCCATAACTTTCCGAAGTTCGCGAAAAGTGGGTGCTGAGACGTAGCACGAACTTCGGAAAGTGGGCACTAGTGTGCATGCAGGATGGTGGCAACAGCCATCTCGCGAGGAGCCACAACTGCGGCCCGAAATCGGCTCGGCACGGTCAAGCAATTGTGGCATCCTTGTGCGCGGGCGGCGTGAAGCGTGAACGGAGGCGTGGCATGGGCGGAGATCGTGCGCTGTTGACGACAATATCCGCTGTGCTGGCGATGCTCGCCTGCCTCGGCGCGAAGGCCGAAGCGGCGCAGTGCGGCAGCGGCGCGGCCGGTTTCGAGGCGTGGAAGCATCAGTTCGCCGAGGAGGCGAGGGCGAAGGGCATCGGCGCCAACGGCGTCGCCGCGTTGATGCAGACCAACTACGCCACCGCGACGATCGCCGCCGATCGCGGCCAACGCAGCTTTGGGCTGTCGCTCGACGCGTTTCTCGCCAAGCGCGGCGCTTCGAGTATCGTCGCGCGCGGACGCGCGCTGAAGCAGTCGCAGGCGGCCATGTTCGCATCGATCGAGCAGCGCTACGGCGTGCCGCCGGGGCCGCTGATCGCGATCTGGGGGATGGAGACGGCCTTTGGCAGCCAGCGCGGCAATCAGCACATGCTGTCGGCGGTCGCAACGCTCGCCTACGATTGCCGCCGGCCGGCGTATTTCACCGAGCAGCTCGAAGCCGCGCTGAAACTGATCGACCGCGGCGCGCTATCGCCGAATGCGCGCGGCTCGATGCATGGCGAGATCGGCCAGACGCAGTTTTTGCCCAAGAACATCCTGGCTTACGGCACCGGCAATCTCGATGTCGCGGCCAACGCGCTGAACTCGACCGCAAACTTCCTGCGTGCGCATGGCTGGCGCGCCGGCGCGGGCTACCAGCCGGGCGAGGCCAATTACGCCGCGATCGAGGCCTGGAACGCAGCCCCTGTTTACCAGCGCGCGATTGCGCTGATGGGCCGCCAGATCGACGGCGGCGCGGGCGCGTCGGCGGCACAATAAGAAATCATCCGGCGCGGCTGCCGTTCGGAACAGGCTTTTCCGGCTGCGCCAGCACCGGCGTGATGCCATCGGCATAACCGATATCGAACAGCATGCCCTCCGACATCTTGCCCGCCATCTTGCGCGGCGCGAGGTTGACGACAAACAGCGCCTGCTTGCCTTCGATCTCTCTAAGGCTTGACCGTTCCTTTTTCATGCCGGCGAGAATAGAGCGCGCGTGGTCGCCGAAATCGACGCGCAGCCGGACGAGCTTGTCTGAATTCGGCACGTCCTCGACGCCTACGATGGTGCCGACGCGGATGTCGATCTTGTCGAGGTCGGAGGTGGAGATGAGGGGTTTAATTGACGCGGGAGTCATGTACGGCTCTCTTGGGCTGGCGAAGTGTATGCGTGGGGTTGGTGTTTCCGTGTGCAGGCACGTGCCCCGGACGCAGCGCAGCACTCCCGGCGATGCGAAGCATCGTCCGGTGTGATGCGCTGCGGAGCCGGGGCCCATGATCCTGCTCATCGCCCGTGGGTCCCGGCTCTGCGGCGCACCGCTTGCGCTGCGCCGCGTCCGGGACACGAGGGTGGTGAAAACATGGTTCTACACCGCGCTCGAGGCGCGGTCGATCGCATCGAATTCGGATTCGCTCATGCGCCAACTCAGCGCAGCGAGATTGGCGCTGGCGTGATGAGGCTTGGTCGCGCCGGGAATGGGAATCACGTGACTGTCGCGCGTGAGCAGCCAGTTGAGGGCAACCTGGCTGGTGCTTGCGCCCCGCGCGCGGGCAATATCGGAAAGACATTTCAGCAGCGCTTTCGGTGAACCGCCGTCCGAGGGCTGCGCGAGGCGGCCGGAGGCAAGGGGAAAATAGGCCACCAGCGCCACGTCGAGCTCGCGGCAGGCATCCAGCACGCCATTTGTTTCGACCGCTCGCCGGACGAGGCTGTAGTTGACCTGATTGGCGGCGAGCGGAACGCCTTGCTTTCCGAGGTGGTCGGCGATGCGACGCATCTGGTCCGCGCCGAAATTTGCCACGCCTGCCGCGCGTGCCTTGCCGGACTTCACCGCTTCGGCGAGGCCATCGGCGAACACCCGCACGTCGACCAGGGGCAGCGGAAAATGCACATAATAGAGATCGATGGTCGTAAGGCCCAACCGCGCGAGGGAACCGTCAAGCGCGTGCATCAGGTGGCGTGGCGAGCTTCGGCCCGGAAGCGGAAGGAATTTCGATGCGATCACCGCGTGGGCCGGCGCGGTGCGCAGGCACTCCCCCACGGCGCGTTCGGAGAAGTAAATCTCGGCCGTGTCGATCATGCACGGACCGGCAGCGCTGACGGTCTTGTATGTTTCCAGCACGGCGCCACGATCGGCACGCCGCCATTTGTTGGTGCCGATGCCGAGCGGCAGCACCTGGAGGCCGCTTCGACCCAGCGGGCGGGTGTCAGCACTTGCGGGCATGGCTATGACCGGAACAGCGCGAAATAGATGACGTAGAGCCAGCCCAGGATGCCGTGGATAATTGCCCAAAGTATGGAGTGGTTGTTGACGTAGGAGATCGCGATCGCCAGCGCCGAGCCAAAACCGACGCCGTATTTTGCGCCCTCAACCCGGACTCCGTAGTAACGATTGCCGTTCATGGTCACCACCTCGCGATGCAGGTGGGATCAGCATAGCATGGAGATTGGATTGAGGCCTGAAGGGCGCAGGAGCGACTAAAAAGGCAGCCTCCCGGCTGCCTTCTGTTTTCGCGGATGCCCGGGACCAGCCCGGGCATGACGGGCGTTTACGAACACCCCGTCGTGCTTCCGCAGGTGTCGCACTTCATGCAGGTGCCGTTGCGCACGAGGGTAAAGTTGCCGCACTCCGAGCACATCTCGCCCTCATAGCCCTTGGCCTTGGCTTCGGCGCGGCGCTCGGCTTTCGACTGCGTTTGCTCGCGCGCGGCGCCTGCCTTGCTCCATTGCAGGGCTTCCAGTTTCTCGGTCGGCGAGAGGTCGTGGCTTGTCTCCTGCTTCAGCGCGACTGCGCCCTCGAGGGTGTCGGAGACGCGTCCACCGGGGCCGTGGAGAGAAGTGACTTTACCTGCCCCGGTTGCCCCCCCTCCCTCACCGCCAGCGGGGGAGGGAAAAGAACCACCGGCGTTCGGCAAGGTCGCGCCGCGCATGACCACGAGATTGTCGGTGCGCGAGCGCGTCAGTCCCCGCGACAGATACTTCGTCGCCTGGTTCGTGCCTTGCGCCTCCTCCGGCGATTTGCCTTCGCCAACGCCCTTGCCGAGCGCGTCAAAGCCGCTCTCGTTGGGATCGACATGGGCGAGGTCGAAGCGCGAGAGATAGCTCACCGCAAGCTCGCGGAAGACATAATCCAGGATCGAGGTCGCGTATTTGATTGAGTCGTTGCCCTGCACGGGACCCGCCGGCTCGAAGCGGGTGAAGGTGAAGGCGTCGACATATTCCTCCAGCGGCACGCCGTATTGCAGGCCGAGCGAGACGGCGATTGCGAAGTTGTTGATGAAGGAGCGCAGCGCCGCGCCCTCCTTGTGCATATCGATGAAGATCTCGCCGATCCGGCCGTCGTCATATTCGCCGGTGCGCAGATAGACCTTGTGCCCGCCGACCACGGCCTTTTGCGTATAGCCCTTGCGGCGGTCCGGCATGCGCTCGCGCTCGCGCATCACGACAATGCGCTCGACCAGCTTCTCCACCACCTTCTCCGAAACCTGGGCCGCGCGGGCGGCCATCGGCTTGTCGAAGAGTTGCTCGACCGCATCCTCCTCGTCCTCGTCGTCGGCAATCAGCTGCGAGTTCAGCGGCTGCGACAGTTTCGAGCCGTCGCGATAGAGCGCATTCGCCTTCAGCGCGAGCTTCCAGGACAGCATGTAGGCTGCCTTGCAGTCCTCGACGGTGGCGTCGTTCGGCATGTTGATGGTCTTGGAGATCGCGCCCGAAATGAAGGGCTGGGAGGCCGCCATCATGCGGATGTGGCTTTCGACAGACAGATAGCGCTTGCCGATCTTGCCGCAGGGATTGGCGCAGTCGAACACCGGATAGTGTTCGGCCTTCAGGTGCGGCGCGCCTTCCACCGTCATCGCGCCGCAGATATGGACGTTGGCGGCCTCGATCTCGCGCTTGGTGAAACCGACCGCGGCGAGCAGGTCGAAATTCGCCGCCGCCAGCGCTTCAGTGCCGATGCCGAGCTGGTCGCGGATGAAGTCATCGCCGAAAGTCCACTTGTTGAAGGCGAACTTGATGTCGAAGGCGGTCGGCAGCGCCTTCTCCGCCTTGGCGATGGCTTCATCGGTAAAACCCTTGGCCTTCAACGTGGTGACGTTGATGCCGGGGGCGTTCGCAAGCGAGCCATGGCCGACCGCATAGGCCTCGATCTCCGCGATTTCGCTCTCGCGATAGCCGAGCGCGCGCAGCGCCTCAGGGACTGCGCGGTTGATGATCTTGAAATAACCGCCGCCGGCGAGCTTCTTGAACTTCACCAGGGCGAAATCAGGCTCGATGCCGGTGGTGTCGCAATCCATCACAAGACCGATGGTGCCGGTCGGCGCCACCACCGTGGTCTGCGCGTTGCGATAGCCGTGCTGCTCGCCGAGCGAGAGCGCGTCGTCCCAGGCTCTCGTCGCATGCGCGATCAGGTCGGCTTGCGGGCAGGAGGCGTGATCGAGCGGCACCGGGTTGACGGACAGCGCCTCGTAGCCGCGGCTCTCGCCATAGGCGGCGCGGCGATGATTGCGGATCACCCGCAGCATGTGCTGGGCGTTCTTCTTGTAGGCGGGGAAAGCGCCAAGCTCGGATGCCATCTCGGCCGAGGTCTTGTAGGCGATCCCGGTCATGATGGCGGTCAGCGCGCCGCACAGCGAGCGGCCTTCCTTGGAATCATAGGGCAGGCCCATGGTCATCAAAAGCCCGCCGATATTGGCAAAGCCGAGCCCGAGCGTGCGGAACTCGTAGGAGAGTTCGGCGATCGCCTTGGAGGGGAATTGCGCCATCAGTACGGAGATCTCGAGCACGATCGCCCAGAGCCGGCACAGATGCTCGTAGGCCTCGACGTCGAAGTGCCCCCTCCCTAACCCTCCCCCGCTTGCGGGGGAGGGATGGGTGGGGGTGTAGAACGTCAGCAGATTGGCGCTCGCCAGATTGCACGCCGTGTCGTCCAGGAACATGTATTCCGAGCAGGGATTGGAGGCGCGGATCTCGCCCGAGGCCTTGCAGGTGTGCCAGTCGTTCATGGTGGTGTTGAAGTGCAGCCCGGGATCGGCGCTGGCCCAGGCGGCGTAGCCGATCTTCTCCCAGAGCTCGCGCGCCTTCAGCGTCTTCATCACCTTGCGGTTGGTGCGGGCAATCAGATTCCAGTTGCCGTCGGTCTCCACCGCGCGCAGGAAGTCGTCCTTCAGCGACACCGAATTGTTGGAGTTCTGGCCGGAGACGGTGAGATAGGCCTCCGAATCCCAGTCGGTGTCGTAGGTGTCGAACTGGATCTCCTTGTAGCCTTGTTTGGCGAACTGGATCACCCGCTTGATGTAATTGTCGGGCACGAGCGAGCGCCGCGCCAGCTTGATCTCGCGGCGGAGGGCCGGGTTCTTCTCGGGGTCGAAGCAGTCGTCGCCGCTGCCCTCGCAATTGACGCAAGCCCGCATCACGGCCTTGAGGTGCTTCTGGTTGATCCTGGAGCCGGTGACGAGGGCGGCGACCTTCTGCTCCTCCTTCACCTTCCAATCGATGTAAGTCTCGATATCAGGATGATCGGCGTCGACCACCACCATCTTGGCGGCGCGTCGCGTGGTGCCGCCCGACTTGATCGCACCCGCAGCGCGGTCGCCGATCTTGAGGAAGCTCATCAGGCCCGAGGAGCGGCCGCCGCCGGAAAGCTTCTCGCCTTCGCCGCGCAGCCTGGAGAAATTGGAGCCGGTGCCGGAGCCATATTTGAACAGGCG
>Ga0306924_10001849_pt1 | contig 19586 bp, 19 predicted proteins | sample sta12Can44000111_FD_203756 | JGI IMG/M metagenome (GOLD analysis project Ga0306924, IMG submission 203756) | Lab enrichment of tropical soil microbial communities from Luquillo Experimental Forest, Puerto Rico - statanox.12C.anox.44.000.111 (v2)... | ecosystem: Environmental > Terrestrial >...
CCGCCGCCGGTGCCACATCATCGCCCTTGAACCCTTCAGGCAGGTTGTCGACGACGTGCCAGGTCGCCGCGAGCCGCCCGAAGCCGACCGAGTAGGCGCAGAGGATGCCCAGCTCGACGAGCTCGCCCTCCTCGAAGTACTCGCGCAGTGCGTCGTAGGCCGCATCGTCGATGGCGAGGTGGTTCGTCGCAAACAGATCGGCGAAGTGCAGCGCCACGCGCTCGGCATCCGTCAGGTGCGGAGCCTCCTCGGGGCGCTCGAGGCTGCAGACGAGGCCGTCGTCGGTGACTTCGGCGGAGTACCGCATCGCCATACAGGTCCGGCACTGATTGTGGAAGGCGATGCGCAGGCGGACCATCTCCTTGAGCCGCTCGCTTAGGGTGCCGTGATGCTGAATCGTCTCGTAAACGTTCGCGGCGGCGACCGCGTGGAGGGGCCGGTGCCCGAAGATCGCCGCGAGGTCATCCTGGAGCGCCTCGGCCCGGCCCGTGGCTCCCTGAGTGAAGTTCGGTGAGTCCGCTGCGACTTCCTCGACCGCCTTGATCCTCGCCATCACCTCACCTCCAACAGGCTCGCTGGGTCGTAGATATAGATGCGAAGATGAACAACCTTGCCGTCCCGTATCACACCTCGCTCGATGAACGAGACGACGTCGGCACCCGCCGCGAGCGGTATCTGGCCGATCACACAGAAATCCTCACCGTCGGCGACGAATCGCTCGAAGTCCAACCCGGAGAGGTCGAACTTGGAAGCGAGATCGCCGAACAACTTCTGCAGGCCCTCGAGACCCTCATAGGTGCCTCCGTAGGGGAGGAAAGCTGGCTCCTCCACGGTGACGTCGGCCGAGATGAACGAGAAGAATTTGTCGATGTCACCGCACTTCGCGGCGCCGTACATCTCCTCGACCGCCGCCCGGTTGCGATCGGTCTCGGTGGTCGCGGTCGTCATTGCTCGCTCCTTTCTTGGGTGCGGCTACGCCGCACCCGACAGTTGCTGGGGCTCGCCGCGCGCGTCGAAGCGCTCGGACGTTGGAACTTCGATCTATGCCTCGAGATCCCCTTCCGGGCGCCCGTGGCGGCAACGGCCGGCAGATCCTGATTGGTGGCGAGCTTAGATTCGTCGCTCTCGGCGCGACAATGCCAATCTGGGTCGACTAATTACCCACTTCGGCCATGCTTCCGCTGCGCCATCGCCCGGGCGTAGTTCCACGCCACCGTTTGAAGGCCCGTACGAACGCCGCGCTCGTCGCATAGCCGAGAAATTCTGCGATCCGCTCGAGGCTGAGTTGGTCTTCCGCGAGCAGCTCCTCGGCCCGCTGGCGCCGCACCGCCTGGTCGATGGCGCGGAACGAGGTGCCCTCCGCCTCGAGGGAACGGCGCAGCGTCCGCACCGACATGTTGAGGTCGGAGGCGACCATCGTCATCGACGGCATCGCGCCGCTCGCGCGACTCAGCCGGTCATAGACGAGACCGCGAGCTCCGCCCTCCGCCTGGCGGCGGGCCAGCAAGACCCGACAGTCGCGCTCGCACAGCTGGAGCGCGACCGGGTCGGCCTGGGGCCTGGGCTTGTCGAGGAACGAGTCGTCGAGCGCGATGAAGTTGCCCCCACCGCTGAACTCCGGATCGACGCCAAGCAGCTCCTGGTAGCGCGTGGCGTAGGACGGCCGGGGTTGCGAAAGCTGGATCCTCGCGCCGGGAAGCGGGGCCCCGTTGAGGTCGGTCAGCGCGACCCACGCCGTCGCAATGGCGTGGTCGACGACGAAACGCTTGATCCTGTCCGGCAGCTCAGACGGATCCACGCGCAGACACGTCACCCCGTCCGCTGTGACCTGGTCCGCGCGCGCGAGCGTGAACGTAAGGTCCTGATAGCGCAACGTGGTCTCGATCGTGCCGCGCATCGTTGGGCTGCTCATGCAGGCGAACCCGAGCATCCCGAAGATGCCGAGCGAGTAGCGGGTGCCCGCCTCGAGCGCCACCCCCGACTCGTCGCCCAGCCACCTGACCATGTTCTCGATCAGCCGCTGCTCCTGCGAGCTGCGGATCTCTAGATGTGGGTCCGAAAGCTGAGACGAGGTGAGTCCTGTTCCGCGCAACGCACGCGAGGGATTCATGCCGTGCTCGACCGCTACTTCAAGCAGGAGACGCGCGCTTGCCGCGCTGCGGGGCAGATCCTGCGACAGCACCCGCACATGGTACTTCGGCCGGCACTTCTGTATGGCCGAAAAGGGGAATAAATCGGCCTCGAAGGGCATAGCTGAAGCACGACGATACCCGGTTTCATTGTTGGTGCGATGTATCGGGATGAGGGAGACATGGGATCGACCAAGGAAGTAGCTAAGCGCTGGATCAGCGCGGTCGGCAGCGGCGATGCCGCCGTCCTCAGGGAGCTGATGACGGAGAACGCCATCTGGGAGCTGATGGGCACGAGCGTCTTGGCCGGCGAGCGGACCGTCGACCACGTTGCCGCGCTAGCCGGCCAGCTCCACCAGGCGACGAAAAACGGGATCAAGTTCAGTATCCGCACCATCACAGCGGAGGGTGATCGGGTTTCCGTCGAGTTTGTCGGCTCGAGCGAGCTCGTGACGGGCGCGGCCTACAACAACGTCTACCATTTGCTATTCCACTTCCGGGATGGCGCGATCTGCCACGTGAGGGAATACAGCGACTCGAAGACCATCGACGCAGCGGTAGGGCCGCTTCTTGCCCAAGCCGGCCAGTGAGTCGCACGAAAGTCGGCATCTATATGCCGACGCTCGCCAACGACCTGCAGCGCATCCCCGACTACGCGCGCTGGGCCGATGAGGCGGAGTTCGACTCGCTGTGGGACTACGAGATGTACCGCAACGCGTTCACGATGCTGACCGCGGCGGCGCTCTCGACCCAGAGGGTCGCGCTCGGTACCGGCATCGCGACCGCGCTCACGCGCAGCCCGTTCGTCACCGCCAACGCGATCGCCGACATCGACGACTTCTCGAATGGCCGCGCGATCCTAGGCTTGGCCGCGGGCGGGCCGGAACTCCTCGAGAACTTCCACTCCTCGAACGCCGACAAGTCCGTCGGGAAACTCAGCGAATACATCGACGTCATCAGGGTGGCCTGGGACCATCTCAACACTGGCGAGCCGGCGTCCTTTGAGGGCAAGCACTTCCGGTTCCAATCGCTGTCGGCCAACCCGTTCGGCTTCCGGAAGCTGACCCGTGAGCGGGTGCCGATTTACCTGGCCTCGATGGGCCCGATGATCGCCAAAGTCGCCGGCAAGAAGGCCGACGGATGGATCGGCTCGCTGCTGGCGACCCCGCGCTTCATCGACCGGGAGATCCGCCCACACCTCGAGGAGGGCGCGAAGCGCAGCGGGCGCGACGTGAGCGAGATTCAGAAGGTCGTGATGGTCGTATGCAGCGTCTCTGGCGACCGCGACGAAGCGATCCGCCGAGCGAAGGTCCAAGCGGGCCTCTACCTCGCGCATCCGGTCAGCACGGGCGCCGCGATCCTCAACGGGCTCGAAGTCGAGCAGCGGGCGATTCAGCACGGCGCGATGGCCGGGCGGCCTCTCGAGGAGGTCGTCGACGATAAGGTCGTCGAGACGCTGACAATCACCGGCACGCCTGAGGAGGCGCGCCAGAAGCTCGAGGCGTGGCACGAGGCGGCACCCGATGTGCACATCGTGCTCGAGACGCCGATGTTCCCACCGATCACGGCCGAGGACAGCGAGGACTGCTACCGCAACATCATCGCGGCCCTCGGAAAGAAATCCTTGGAGAACCTCGCTGAGGGTTCGCGATGACGCGAACAGTCAACTTCGGCCTGCGTCGCAAGATGCTCTCGCCCACGGATGCATTGCCCAACGCTGCCCAGCGGGCCTAGCGGCTCGGATGGGACTGCACCAATGACCCCGACCAGCCCAGCGGAACCCACCGACTCGGGACGCTCAAGCACCAGTGGCGGCGGCCGGACCCTGCCGCCCCGAGCGGGAATTCTGCGAATTCTGGTACAGCTCGTTCGAAACCTGCTTGGCCGCGGCGGCGCCGGCGCTGTTAGATGTTAGATCCGCACCGCGATGGGCAGCCATGAGATGGCCAAGAATTTCATGAACGTGGGTTCCCCGTTGGGATATAGCTCGTTAAAAGAGATTGTGCTGTGAAACACGAACGATCGTTCACACCGGATCCCATGCGTTATTCCGATATCAAGACTGGAGAACCTGATGGACCTGACTTCGTCCTGCCGTATCGGCTGCGGATCGGTGCCCTGATATGACGCGCGCGGCGGTTGTGGGAGCCGGTTTGAGTGGGTTGACTGCGGCATACCGGCTGCAACAGGTGGGTTGGGACGTCGATGTCTTTGAGGCCACCGGTTCGGTCGGAGGTCGGGTGCAGACGTTGCGGGCCGACGGCTATGCGGTCGACCTCGGTGCGTCGGCGCTGGGGTCGACGTATCAAAGCTATATCGCGCTGGCCGACGAACTCGGCGTTCAGCTGCGTCCCGCGGCGCCCTACGTGGGGATTCGGCGCGACGGGGTGAATCATGTGCTTCGGATGGATCGCAAGGCCCGGTCGGGGCTATCGACGAGACTTCTGTCGCCCCTGTCGAAACTTCGGGTCGTCCGGCTGGCCGCCGATGTCGCGATAGCCAAGATCCGTGGCCGCCTTGATTATGCCGACATGCGCAAGGCGGCCCCTTTGGACACCGAGAGCGCCCGCGCGTACGCCACCCGCGTGCTGGGCGCCGAACTGGACAGTTACCTGTGCGAGCCGATCGTTCGTACCATGCTCATTGCCGATACCGACAAGGTTTCCAAGGTCGAACTGTTCTCCGGCATCGCGAACATCTTCACTGCCACCATCCTTGCGGTGCAGGGTGGGCAGGGCCGGATGGCCGAGGTGTTGGCCGAGCGGCTGAAGGTGCACGTCGACTCGCCGGTGAGCGAGGTGCGCCGCGAGGGGAGCGGGGTCAGCGTCACCCACGCTGGCACGACATCGCATTACGACGGATGCGTGGTGGCGTGTCTGTTGCCCGAGGCGACTGCCATCTGTGCCGATGACTGGGAGCTGCTCGAGCCGTTGGACCAGAGTCTGCGCTACACGCAATGTTTGAGTGTGGCGATCGGCACTACCCGGCTGCCAGATTGCCCGGCGTTTCTACTGATGTTCCCCTCGCCCGAGGATTCCGACATCGCGTTGATTTTCCTTGATCACAACAAGGCGCCGGACCGCGCACCCGCCGGTCACGGGTTGCTGAGCTGTCTATGGGAGACCGGGGCGTCCGAACGCATGATTGACGCGACTGATGAAGCGATCATCGATCACACAATGGCGGCGGTATTGCGGGTGTTTCCCGAACTGCGCGACACCGTCGCGTTTACCCATGTCACGCGATGGCGCAAGGCGCTGCCGTTCACCCGGATTGGGGCGTATACCGACATCGGACGGTTCAACGCCGCCCTGGATCCGAAGTCTGCAATCCAATACGCGGCGGACTTCATGTCCGCGGGGGGGCAGAACACCGCAGTGGAGTTCGGTACTCGCGCGGCCCGGAACCTGATCGCGCGCCGAACACGGTCGCACTCCTTGGGCGTCGATCAATCTGGTGGATAACGGGATTGGCAGTAAGCGCGGGTGCAAATCATTGCTTCCCAGCCTAGCCGGTCGCCGTGTAGCAACATCATTAAACAGCACCAGCGCCTCAGTGAGCGACTTTGTGCCCACGATCAGGTGGACGCGCACGGCAGGCACCGTGAACGCCACCCAACCATCACTCGATCATCGAGTGAATGACTGAACGGTGTCGACCGCTTACCGGATCGCTAGCGCTAGCAGGGCGAACGCGAAGATCGCATAAGGGAATTCGCGCGAAGTCGCCGGCTGGCGGGAACCCGACAACTGGGTCCCGCAGATCCCCGATCCTGTTGGCGGGTATGCGCCCACAGTTGCTGAAGTTATGCGGGCCAAGGCCGACGTGTGGTTCGGCTACCTGTCCACGCCGAAGTATGTCGAGCAACTCGCGCCGCCCAACGTCACCGCGGGCGCGAAATTGGCCGGCTGCGATCCCGACACCCTGGATCTGGCCTGGGAGAAGCTCTTTCACGAGGCGATGAGCAAGTTCGAGGACGCTCTGCAACTGCAGAGCAATTCGATCTTCGGGGTCGTCCAAACAGGCTTACCCCAACTGCAATCGGTTCGTAGTTCGTGCTACGGGCTGGCCGGGTGTGCCCGCTGTTCGGCCAGGCGCGCCTGGTTGGCCGCGATCGCCGCTGAGGACAACGGGATGGGTAGGAATCGGCGGGTGCGGACCATCAGTTCTTGATATTCGGGTCGTGATCCCATGTAGTTGTCCTGGAACGCCGAGCCCAGCACCGAGGTCAGCATGATCGTGTTGACGATGGGACCCGCGACGGTCCACCAGCAGTCGGGGTTGCCGGCGACGGCGACGAGCCACATGCCCCACCACACGGTGGTCGTGCCGAAGTAGTTCGGGTGCCGGGTGTGGGTCCAGACGCCGGTGTTGAGGTAGCGCGGGCGCTCGGTGAGGGCGAGGAACGACTGCAGCTGGGCATCGGCGACGGTCTCGAAGTAGAAGCCCACACCGAACACCGCCAGCCCGACGAAGGCGAGCAGGTTGATGCCGCCGTCGGCCTGGCGGTTCTTCAGGATGCCCATGACGACTGGGGAGCCGATCAACACGATGATCACGGCCTGCGGCTCCATGACCTTGAAGAAGCTCTTCCACCAGTAGCCCGGCGACAAGTCTTTGACGAAGTCGAGGTAACGCGGGTCGCCGCCGTATTTCGGCACGTAGCGGCGCCAGCGTGCCGCGAGGTACCAGCCGAGGCGCCCGCCGTGCAGCATCACCATGAACAGCAGCAGCGCCGCGGTGACTGACTGCGCCCCCACGATCGTGTAGGCGATTAGGGCCGGGACTGCGAACGCGAACCCGTACCAGCCGTCCATCATCGAGTGACTGGACTGGAACAGGCCTACCACCCACAGGAACGTCACCACCGCGAACGTGAAGATCGCGCAAAACAGGAACACACTCCAGTCACTCGACGGGTCGAAACCCAGGCTGCTCACCAATCCGGTCATTCCGGCACGGCTTCTCTAGCTGGCCAGAACATCTCGGCGAGGCGACCGAGGCGACGTCGGCTGCTATGCGCGCTCATCAGATAGCCGATGCTGAGATGGCGTCGAGTTTCAGCGGAGCGACCCCGAGACGTTCTCGGATGTCCGAACCGAGCGTGCTCCACTGCGCCGCATGTTCAGGTTCGGCGGCGGCGGCGAAGTTGAACAGCGAGATCTCGTTGATGCCGGCATCGACGTAGGTCTGCAGTCGCGCCGCGACGCGCTCCGGCGAACCCCAGACGCACGTGTGGTCGAGGACCCCGTCCGGGACGCTCTCTACCAGTTGCGCAGCTTGCTCAGCTGTCACCTTTGTGATGTCCATGTCTTTGGCCCAGTTGAAGTCACCGAAGGGGTGCTCGTAGCCCCACTTCTTCCAGGCAGCTCCGCCGGCGATGGCGGCGCCGATCACCCCCAACCAGCCGACGGGAGGCTTGCGGGCCAGCTCCCAAGCTCGTTCGTCAGTCTCGGCGATCGACGCGAAGACTTGCGCCACGAAGCGCATCTGCTCGGGGTCCTTTCCGGCGTCCGAGGCAGCCGCCTTCACCGCCGAGATCATGTCGGCAAGCAGGCCGACATCGTCCATCGTGCCGCCCGGCATGAACGTGAGCCAGCCATCGCACAGCTCGCCGGTGAGGCGCAGCAGCTTCTCAGACCCACCTACCATCAGCAGCTCGGGGTTCCGGCCCTGGTACTGCGGGATGGGGAACACCGCATTCTTGAGCGGCCAGAATTCCGACTCGCGCGATATCGGCTGACCGCCAGACTCCCACATTGCCTTGAAGGTTCGTATTGATTCCTCCAATTTGCCGATCGGCTTGACCCGAGTCTCGCCGTATGGCTCGAACTGCTTGGCCTCGCCCGAACCCAGCGCGAACGTGATGCGGCCCTTCGACAGGTGGTTGAGAGTCGCCATTTCCTGCGCCATCAACGCTGGGCTACGGCGCAGTGGATCGACCACCGCCAGCATGATTTCGAGGCGCTCGGTAAGCACCGCGGCAGCAGTGCACATCTCGAACGAGCCAAGCCAGATATCGGAATACATTCCACTGGGCGCGGACGGATCGCCTGCGAGGGCCGGCGTCTGCAGCATCCCCGTGGGATGAGTTCCGCTGAGTTGGTCCGGGTAGTTGATGAAATCCCATCCGAGTGCCTCGACACGCGGGATCGACGCTATCGCGTCCTGAGCCGGCGGGAACATCCGCCCACATATTCCAACTTTGAGCTGCCTGGTCAACGCATTACCCTCCTGATGATGTGGTCGTAAATTCCGGACGCCCCGTCGCAACGCGGAGATCGCGCTTCCAATGGAAATGTGGCGGGTCAAGGATCAGCACACCAGGCGGGGCGTCGACCACCTTGCCGATCGCCTGGACTGCCGGCACGGCTGTGGCGAGCATTGATGGGTGCGTCGGGTTGACTGGGTGGACCGCGTCTCCTGCCAGCGTTCCGGACAGCTCGGCAGTGAGCTTCAAGCTGGGTCGGCCTTCGATGTCGATCTTCCACACGTCATCACCGTGACCCTGCGCCTCATCCGGGCGCATCGCGTCAGTCGCATACCAGTTCACCTGCGTACTGAGCACGGGGTTGTCGTCGCTGTATGCGGTCCATCGGAACCGCACTAGGGCCACCGTCCCGGCGTTGAGCGTGAACAGGTCGGGAATCTCGATATCGACCGGAGTGACGATGTGTTCATCATCCCGCTCGAGACGGTCGATTTTGAGGCCTGTCTGATCGGCGACGTAGTACAGGTAGGGCGTCAGGTAGTTGAAGACCGTTCCGGCGACAGCGTCGACAGTCTGGGGGTCGGTTGTTTTCATACCGAATCCCATGACCGTCAAGAACTCTGCACCACCGCTGATGTGCTCGACGTTGATGTACTCAGACAGCGAGATTCGCCGCACGTCGTTGCACAGGCCAGTCGCGGTCAGCGCGACCCGTTCGAAAAGGAAGCCCGGGTTGATTCCGGTGGCGAACAGCGTCGCGCCGCCCTTTTTCGCCGCACCGTCGATCTTGTCGAACACCTCGGCTCCGCGGACATACGGGTATTGGTAGGGCAGCACCGTGACCACGTCGATGCCTTTCTCCAAGAGCATCACGAGGTCGTCGTCGGCACGGAAGTCGCCGAAATCGCGTGGTGCGTAGATCACGCATTCTGGATCGGTAGCCAGAAACTCATCGACATCGGTTGTCACCTGGACGCCAATGGGGTCGACACCTGCCAACGTGCCGGCATCGACTCCGTTCTTGGAGTCGCTGTACGCCAACACCGCTCGCAGCTCAGTCTCCGGAAGCAAGATCAGCTCGCGGATAGCGGCGACGCCGACCGTCCCTGGACCCCAGACCGCCACTCGATAAGGATCGCGTAATGCATTCGTCACACTGGCCACGCTAATTCTTGTTTGGGAGGGCTATCAACGCTCGCCGCGGACATCCGATTGCGCATTGCGGCCAAATGCGAACGAATCGATCAAGCGCTGTCCCAATTCAGTTGGGTGCACGTTCGTTCCGAACCGGCTGCCCGAAACTCATGGCCGCCCTCAAGTCAACTGCGGCTACCGGAGATGCCCTGGTGGCGACCGAACTCCGCGCTGCCAACCCCGGAGCGATCGTCGGCACCCCACTGTGTCGGATCAGCCGTTGAACCTATTAGTCGACCGACCCATGCCGCGGGCGATAAGGCGATCGCTGATGATGCTGGCGTTTGACTGCTCACGGATCCGGACTCTAAAGGAGTGAGGGCACAGGACTAATGAAGCCGACACACAATTGCCGCAGACCGCGCGGCCCGGTCAGCGGACATCGATCGCTGCGCTGATGACGCCTGACACGCACCGGTCGATATGGGCGTGAAAGCAACTCCGAAAGTGCGCCCGCTGTCCGGGAGATCGTCGCCGTCAGTCGACGGCGAGAAGGCCACCTAGGTCGTACATGTACACCCGAAGGCCTATCACCTTATCGGCCTCGATCAACACCCGTTCGATGAAGACGACGGAGTTGTTGGTGCCGAGCACTGGAGCACGGCAGATAGCGCACACGTAATTGCCGTCGACGACGATGCGCTCGAAGTCCAGGCCGGAGAGGTCGAATCGGGTTGCGAACTTCGCGAACAGCGTCTTGAGCCCGTCGATGCCATCATAGGTTCCGCCGTAGTCCAAGAAGTCCGGCTCTTCCACCACCACGTTGGGCGAGATGAAGGAAAGGAAACCTTCAATGTCGCCACGTGCGATGGCTCCATACATCTGTTCCGCTAAGGCGCGGTTGTGCTCGGTCAGCTCGCGCGTCGCAGGCGTCATTCCGTTGCTCCTATCTGGGTGGGCCGCGCCCGGTTCCCGCTTCGGCTACACCGTGCCGCCGGCCACCATCATCGGCCCCAAGACATCATCGACAAGTTTGATGTCCACAAACTCCGTGGTGGAAAGAATGTGGTCGTCCCGAATGACAAACAGGAAGTGGTATCGGTTTTTGTAGGACGCGCCGCTGACCAATTCAGACTCACCGAGGGCCTCCACGAACACCCGGTCGTCCTCGGTGGTCATGTTGAGTATCGTGCGCGTCAGGCCACCCTTGGTCAGCCCAGTAATGAGGCCGATGGCCTGGCTCGCTTCGTCGCGTGTCCGGATACCCGCCATGAAGCACGTACCCGGGACCTCATGCAGGCCGTCTTCGGCCATCGCCGACCTGAACGCCTCAACATCCCCGGCCGCGACAGCGTCAATCCATCGCTTTGCGAGCGCCTTGTTTGCTTGCAACAACTTCACGGCTCCTCTCGCCGGCATGACCTGAGGTCCAATGGCCACGACCTTAAATCGCCGCGGAGAGCCACATCAATGCCGAAATCGGCCGTTTGATTGCGAATTCCGGACGCCGACGCATACGGTATGCCGCAGTGTTCGATCCAAGCCTCCCGCGTAGCGCCAGCAGCGCTCGGCTGCTGTTGGAGGTCGGAGCCGAACGCGGAGTTTCGGCCGCGCGCTGCCTCCACGGCACCGGACTGCGCGAAGATGACTTCTCCGACCCACTCGCGGAGATCGCCGCAGCTCAGGAGCGAGCGATCGTGCGCAACCTTGTCACGAACGTTCCAGAGCCGCATCTTGGGCTGGTTGCCGGTTTGCGGTACTCGATCGGGCTGTTCGGCATGTATGGATTTGCGTGCATGAGCGCCCCGACGCTGCGCGACGTCATCGACATCGCGCTTCGCTACCAAGACCTTGCATTCACCCTTGCGCGGGCCCGCCTGGTAACGCACTCCGATTGGACATTCATCGAAATAGGGGTCGAGCACCTAGAGCCCGAGATACGAACATTTGTTGTAGATCATTGCCTCGCAACGGTTTGGAAAACGATGATCGAGATCAACGGCTCCGCGCCCGAACCAGCCATCGAGCTGAGTTGCGCCAAGCCCGCAGAGGGGGATGTCTACGCTGCGATATTCGGGACGCGTGCCTGGTTTCGAATGCCGATGAACCGAATCGGCTTTCGCAACACCGATCTCGACCGCAGACGTACCGACGTCGATCCGGTCGCGCTGGCCTTGTGTGAGCGGCAGTGTCTCGGTCTCATCGCACGGCGCAAGCGTCAGGTGGGAACCCGCGGTCTCGTCCATGAACGCCTCGCCCGGGCAACCGGCGGCATCCCCACCATGGAGACAATCGCGTCGGACCTGAACATGTCTTCGCGATCTCTGCGCCGCTCGCTCGCGGCAGAAGGGACCTCATTCCGTGAACTTGACGAACAGGTGCGCCGCGAGCGCGCTGACGAACTCCTTGGAGAGGGCTTCACTGTCAGTGACGTCGCCACCAGAGTGGGGTATGCGACAAGCTCCGCGTTCGTCAACGCCTACAAGCGTTGGTGTGGAATCACCCCAGGAAGCTCGCGCAAAAACTCCTAGCCTCGCTATCGAGTAGGGGGCTCCGCCGTTGCCCTTCTCGGTTTCATGGCCGCCGACAGACAGACAGATTGTGCCCGACCTCGCGTCGTCGATTCCGAGCGCGAAACCTGGCCCTGTCAGCGAGATAACCTGGCTGCGAGGGAATTTCGTCGACGCGGAGGTGGCCTGTGGTGCAGTCATTTGTTATCGAACACGGTGGCAAAGTCATCGTCGTGGACACCTGCGTGGGTAACAACAAAGACTGGATGCCGAGCAGGTCGGCCAGGACGCCGGCCAGGACGGTGGTGGCCAGCTGGAGCATCGCTGCGCGGCGGCCGGTCTGGGCGTCGATGCCGAGTCGGCCGAGGCGTTGACCCAGCCGGCGGGCGTGATCAGTTGTCCGGGAAGATGTCCGGGAAACAGCCAACCGCCGGTGAAGCCCGACCTGCTGTTGCGGGACAACTTCGGCGCCTCGGAATCGGGCAACGACGGCGCCTTCACCATCGACCAGGCCGGCGATCTGCGGATGCCTCCCTCACCGAACATGATTCTCGTCGACGAGCTCCTGAACGAAATCCCCTCGGGCTCTGAGGAGTTGGGCTACATCGCCCGCATCGTCAACATCCCCCTCGGCTACTACAAGGACGAGGACAAGACCGCCCGGACGTTCCCAACCCGCCGCCGACGGCACCCGGTGGAGCACCGGCGGCGGGGATTACGGCATGTCTACAAACAGTCCTCGCACAACATCGCCGGCCCATTGTGCCTCAATAGAACGCACAAAACACAAAACCCTGGGCTCAGATACTGCGGAAATCCGACATCCAGCGCGTTTTCGGACTGAAGCCAGGAAGAATGCCCGGCTCGGACCGACAGATCACCGGAATCGCCTGCAGACAAGGCGCAATCGTGGCGTGATAGCCGGCGTCCGTCTTGAGGTTGCCCACTTGATAGAACCTCTCATTGCTTGCCAGGGAAGCTTTCAGGTCAATGGCGGTTTTGATCGAAGGCCTTCCTTCAATACTCATGACCCAGTACTGATCCGGCAGAATCCCTTCAGGCAGCATCTCGTGGCCTAACACCCAATTAGTTTCAAAAGTGAAGAACGGGTCTACTCCGCGGTCATCGCAATACCCCATAAACCGATGGGTAACGCGCCCGACCGTGCCCGCTTTGACGAGAAGATTCGGGCTCGGCACATCTGTGTCCGCCATAATATAGTCATGGGTAATTTCGACGCGATCGTATCGAACGCCTAGCTGCTCTGCGACGGTATAGCCGATCGCCTTGAAGAACGGCACCGCAATATCCACCGCCGCGGTAAATTTTTGGGCTTCTTCGGGCGACTTCCCATAGCCGATAAGCGTCAACAACTCTCCAGCGGTCGACTCCATCTCCCAGTTTTCCTGCAGCTTGATACTTTGAATGTCCGTGCACATACCCGTGAGACTGAGCAGCACACGATCACTGATCACGTCGGGATCAACGCCTGTGGCGTGAAAGACGGACCTTCCTTGCCGACAAGCAGCTTCGAGGCGTTCTACAAACGCAGCCTCTCGGACGAGATGAATGCTCTGATACGGCAAAGGCGTCACTACGTTGTGACCTGCCGCCAGCAACCGCAGGAGCTCCTCGTCTGCGTTGTGCGTCCCGTCATCCCGTGGCGTATAAATGATGCAGTCGCACTCGATGTCGATCAGTGAGTCGACGTCTGTTGACGCGGTCACTCCCATCGCGGGGAGTCCAAGAAGTTCACCGACGTCCTGTCCATGCTTGGCAGCGCTGTAGGCTCGCACACCAACCAATTCAAATGCTTTTGTCTGACTCATCTCCCAGATTGCAACCGCCCCCATACCGCCTGGTCCCCACACCATGACCCGATAGGGATCCAATCTCGCGAGGCTTTCGTTTCCAGACATGTGCATCTCCTCAATTTGAATATTTCGGGTTGCGATGTGCTTGATCCTCTGTGAGCCGTCGCAAGCGGCTATTCAGCGTTGACGAACGTATCTCCGGTGCTCGGCACCAGCCCGCGGCTCTCCGCGGGCGCGGCTCCGAACCCCGCGGCCTCGGCGCTTCGGCTTGCGCGGATCATCAGCCACGTCATCGTCACCATCCAAACGAAGAACGAGACACAGAGCAGGTACCAGGAGATGATCCCGTTCCAGGCGAGCGGGCCCACCTTCGTGAAGACACACAGGCTGCCCGCGCACACACCCAGCGCGGACCAGATGCAGACGTAGGCCGACCACCGTGGCAACAACGGTTCGCTGCGCCGGTCCTGGAAGACCGCGATCGCGATGATCGCCATCTGCGCCATGGCGGTGCCGACGACTCCAACGTACGGAAGCCAGGCGAGGTCGTTGAGCATCTGGACGGTCTCGGCGCTGCGTTCGCCGCGGTAGGCCGCCGTCTGCCAAACCAATTGCGGGAAGGTGAACTCGAGAATCAGGCAGGAGCCGGCGATCGTCTGTGCAGTCGCCAGCGGCGAGTCGCTTCCCGCGATCCGGCGGACCTGGTACGTCAGCGCGGCGACGTAAAAGGCCAACAGCGGCGCGGCGGCGGTCGCGATCCAGATGCCGATACGAATCCGGGTGCGCTCCGCGGAGAACATGTACGCGACCTCGGCGGCGCTCATGTTGGGTGACGGCGGCGGAATGAACCCCGCAACGATGGCGAAGCCGAGAAAGAAGACCGGTGCGAACGCGAACCCGGCCCACACACACAGGCGTTGCTGTCTTTCCGTCATGTTCTGTCTCCCGTTACAAAGTTGTTCTGGACGTTGCGTCGACCGGGGGTGCGCAGTGCTCGCGCGAGTGCGGCGGCGGCCGCCTCCCCCGACGCCGTGGCCGTGTTGAGGTTGGGCGTCGCGAGGTATTCGCCGGCGAGGTGGACGGTGCGGTCCGCGCGAGAGGTTCTGGCGTGGAACTCCGGCATCTGGGCGTAGTGGCCGACCGGGTTGTACTGCTGTTCCCAACGGGTGATCTCGACGAATTCGGTGTGATCCCCGGTGCCGGGCACGAACGGTTCGACGGCCCCGAACAAGGCCTGCGTCAGGTCGTCGTCATCGTCGTCGAAATGGGCGGCACACCAGTCCGTCGTCAGGGTCAGCGTCAAGAGGCCCTTGCCCTCCGGCGCCCGGCCCGGGCCCTTGAAGTGGTCGCAGCCGATGCCACCCAGGAACGGATGCTCGACCCGCGGAACCATCGTGTACGCCGCCCTGAGGTCCGCCGGCGCGCGACCGAGCGCGATGTTCGGTGTAATGACCTTGCCGCGCCGCACGCCGCTGAGCCACCTGGCCCGCCACGGATCCACATCGCTTCGCACGGAGGCGGCGATCTGCGCCGGCAGCGCGACGATGCAGCCCCGCACCCGCTCGGTCCGTTCGCCGCCTTCGGTGCGCCATGTCACCTCAGCTCCGTCGGCGGTCTGGATCACCTCCACGACCTCGGCGCCGGTCACGACGTCGAGCCGGCGGGCCAGATGATCGGGGTAGTGCGCCATGCCGTCCCGGAACGCGAGGAGCCGCGCCCCTTTGAACAACGCCAGGATCCCGAGGAACTCCACCCTCGAAACCTGGTCCGGCTCAACGGCAAAGATACCGCGCAGCGCCGCGCTGATCAGCCGCTCGCGCACCTCGGGCGTGAGGGTCCGCTCCGCCCAAGCGGCGAGCGTCTCGGTGTCGAAGCGACCCGCCTCGCTGATGCGGTCCGGCGTCGCCATACGCGCGCGAACTGCCTCCGGGGCAAGCCGGGCACATCCGAGTTTCGCCCGCGCCGACATCGCTCCGAGTCGGGTGAACGACCGCACCGGCCGAGTCCCGTCGAGGTGATGAATCCGCCCCTGCGCCGTAAGCCCGAACGTGAAGCCCCCTTCGACCAGGTGGTCCTCGAGACCGATCTCCCGAGCGATGCCGAGCAGATGGTTGTAGGTCGACGGCAAGAAGATCGCCCCCGTATCGAGGAGAAACCCGTCGCGGCGGCGCACGCTCATCTTGCTCCCGGCCCGTGCGCCGGCCTCGAGCACGCGCACCCGGTACCCCGCCTGCTGCAGCCGGTAGGCGGCGGCGAGCCCCGCCGGGCCCCCGCCCGCGACGAGCACGTCGGGCTCATGCTTGGTCGACTGTTCGTCGGCAGTCATCGCGCTCCCAGCGCCGTCCGCGACTGGGCCGGTACCGCGGCTGCGATACGTTTGGCCGCCTCACGGCCGCTGACGAGCGCGCCGTTGAGGCCCGGGATGCGGTCGAGGTCGCTGGCCATCTGCACCCGCGCGGTCCGGTCGACGCGTTTGGTGAAGTCCGCGATCAGCTTGAAGCGGCCCTTGTCGATCGTCGGCACGGCCTCGGGCCAGCGCACCACCGCATGCTCCTCCACCTGATCGGTCAGTGGACCGAGGTAGCGCTCTGCGCTCACGATCGCCCGGTTCAGCACCTGTGCGTCGTCGAGGTCCTCCGAGCGCTCCAGGTACTCGTGCGAGAGCAGCACCGTCAGCAGGCCCTTGTGATCGGGCGCGCGGCCCGGGGACTTGTTATGGTCCAGGACCACCGCGATGGTGTCGGGGTCCTCGACGGGCGGGACAAGGAAATAGGTCGCCGGGTCCGACGGCCGCCGCGACAGTCCCAGGCAAATGCTACCGAGCCGGCGATATCTCGCCGTTTCGTACAGGCTGCGATGGTTCGCATCCATCTGCGGGAACATCGCAAGCGCCGGCTGCGCGGTCGTCGCGATGACGCAGGCGTCGAAAGGCTCGGTCCGCTCGGCCTTCCCGTCGTGGTAGGTCACCTCCACGCTGCGACCGGTATCGCTCACGTTGTGCACCGGGTGTGACAACCGCACGTCGACCTCGGCCACCAGAGCCTCGGGCAGCGCCGCGACCCCCGACCGCAGGTTGTAGACATTCGGAACCAGCATGTTCCGGACCGTCCAGAGCATCAGCGCCACCGACGTGTCTTCGTCATCATGGACCCACGTTCCACTGACGAGCGGGCGGCCCACGTATTGCAGCAGCTCCTCGTTCAGCGTGCGACGGCAATACTCGCGCACCGTTTCGGTGTCGATGTCGGCGAGCATCTCGTAGGTGTCATAGCCGAGGCACTTACGCGTCCGGATGAGCGTCGCCGCGAGTTTCAACGCGACCAGCTTGCTCCTCGGCGAGAGGACCGCCGTCTTGAGGGCCGTCCGAATCGGCGTCGAGTAGTTCAGATAGTGCCGCTCGTCGCCGCGTGGAATTGCCCCGATCGCCGAGCGTTCGACGAACTCCTCCTGGAGCCCAGCCTCGTTGATCAGCGCGATCGCATCCCGGTAGGTGCCGAGGTACACCGCGGTGCCGAGGTCCATCAGGAAATCGCCCTTGCGCACCGTCCAGATGCGACCCCCGACGCGATCGCGCTCCTCGAAGACGGTCGGCACATACCCCGCGCGGCGCAGATCGTGCGCGGCGGCCAGGCCGGCGATTCCAGCTCCGATGACTGCTACGGCAGGTCCCTGGGTCATTGGCGAGTCCCCTCGATTTTTCTGACAATGTCACGTACACTGTAATTCTAATGGCATTCGACGTCAACAGCGAGGTGAACCGATGTCCAGACAGCGCGGCCGTCCCGAGGCCGTCGACCGCGACACGCTGATCGCGACCACCTTGCAGATCATCGACGCGGAGGGCATCGATGGCGTCACGATGCGACGGCTGGCCAGCGCGCTCAGCGTCAGCCCGATGGCTCCGTACCGGCATGTGAGCAGCAAGGAGGAGCTTCTGCAGATTGCCGCCGCTTCACTGGTCAGCGGGATCCAGGCCGCGCCGGCGGGCACGCACTGGCAGGACGTCCTTCAGATGTTCTTCGAGAGCTTTCACGACCGTCTCCTCGCCCACCCGGGCGTTGCCCGCCTGTTCGGTGGGCAGGCCTTCTTGAGCGAGACCATTTATGCGGTTTCCGATCCCGTCTTTGCGTGTTTGCTCGAAGCTGGCTTCGACCCGGAGACCGCCGTTTCCCTGTTCATGGCCTGCGCGAGCTGCAGCATCGGCGCCGCCCTGCTGGAATCCGCTGCCGAGGCGCAGCGGACGGACCCCGAGCGCGTCGAGGTGGTCATCCTTGTCTCTGCGAAGAAATACCCGGGCATCGCGGCCGTTGCGCCTTACATACCCGGGCGCGATTCAGCCGAGTCCTATGCACAGGCTCTCCGCAACCTCATCGCCGGATACGCAGCCACACTGACCGAACAAGAAGCCGACAATCGCGCCCCGATGTGAGCCGAGGCGCGGCATTGACAGAGGTCATCAAGCCTAATCTTATGAGACTAAATGATTCAAAAAGCGCCAGTCACCTGGCATTTGGGCAACGACAAGCTTGTTGTCGCCGACATCATCGGTTTGCTGATCGAGGCCCTCAAGGGCATCGGCGCCGCCGACAACAAGCTCGTACAGGCTCACACCAAAGCCGACCACCACAACCCCAGCAGCCCCGACGCCGCCTGAAGCGCGCGACCTCATTTGGCAGTGTCTGACATCCCGACGGCTGCGCAAAGGCGTCTTCGACGTCACTACGCGATGGCTTCGCCACCCTTGACACATCCGATCGTCAGCGCAGGATCGCCGGGTATGAGAAAGCGGTGGCAGTGCCGCAGCTTCGCATCGCGAGCTGACGACAGTTCTGACGACAACGATGACGACAGTCGGGCTTTCTGACACCCTCAACTACGCGACGACAGAACTCGTATCGTGCCTGGTCACGCCGTCCGCCGGTGCCTACGGATCAGAGGTTCGGTTTTCATCCGCTCCGTATCCGCCACGCCGGTCGTAGCGTGTGCTCTGAACCCCCAAAATGAGTCCAGTTCGTCCAGCTTGACCAGCACAAACGCCTCGGTTCCCGAATTCGCCTCAGCTTCACACGCTGAAGGTCGCCCGGGACTTGGTGGTAGATGTCGCGCTGTCCCAGAAGCCGGGTCCAACTGGCCCCGTTCTTGTCACGGGCTTGTCACAAGCAGTGCGCGACACTCGGGTATGGAATGGCACGCGCTGGAACCATTACCGCTGAACAGAGGCGTCACGGGAACTTGACGACACTGTAAGACACCCCATCTCACGGACTGTAAATCCGTCGCGAAAGCTACACAGGTTCGAATCCTGTACCTGCCACCACAGGTGAGGGGTATTTTTGGTCGAGCCGCGGGTTTCTGCGTCGACAGTGAAATTCTCATGGATTGTCACAACTCGCGGCTAACTATGGGGCGCTGTAGGGCGAACGCCGGTTCGACTCAGCTAACAATCAGTAGCCGCTGAAGCCGCCTGCCGGGACTGCGAGGGCCCTTCGATGTGGGCGGGCCAACCTGCGTGCTGCGTCTGCCAGCGCAGGCTCCTGCCAGTGCACATATGTCGGGTGCCGCAGTCCTGTCGTTAGCGAATACGCTTCAGCGCCCGACGGGCCAGTGCTCGACTGTGATGTCGTCCATGGGGAAGTCAGCGGGGTTGCCCGTCGCCAAGTGAGCATCGATGCCAGCGGTGGCTGCGGCAATCAGGCAATCGGCCTGGTGAAGTGTGATCCCTCGTCCGGCGAACTGGCGGCGCCACCGTCCAGCGCGAATTCCTTCGGACGGACCCAACGGCGCACAC
>Ga0306924_10001852_pt1 | contig 19565 bp, 21 predicted proteins | sample sta12Can44000111_FD_203756 | JGI IMG/M metagenome (GOLD analysis project Ga0306924, IMG submission 203756) | Lab enrichment of tropical soil microbial communities from Luquillo Experimental Forest, Puerto Rico - statanox.12C.anox.44.000.111 (v2)... | ecosystem: Environmental > Terrestrial >...
CGAGGCTTGGCCGCGAATTCGCAATCCGCATCAACGCAGCCAAAGGTCCGGTGCGCGTGCTCGTCCCGCTGGAAGGGTTCAGCGAGCATACAAAGCGCCGCGCCTGTGACCTGCAGGGCAATGACCAGGGACCGTGGCGGCGTCCGGCCGAGTATCGGATTTTTGTGGACAGCCTGCGCTCGCACCTCAAGACGGCGTCGGTCGAGGAGCTTCCCCTCCACATCAACGATGCTGTCTTTGCGGACGCCTGCGTAGACGCGTTCGTGGGCATCAGCAGCAAACAAACATGAGCAACTCCGATCGTCTTGACATCCCGGTCCTGCATCACTCGACCGACGTGCTGATCGTCGGCGGTGGCGCCGCCGGCACCATGGCCGCTTTCGAATGCGCGCAGGCCGGCGTCTCCGTGATCCAGGCGACCAAGGGGCGCGCCACCAGCGGCACCACCACCGTGGCGCGCGGCGGCTTTGCCGCCGCCATGGGCGAGGACGACAGCCCCGAGCTTCACCTCGCCGATATCCTCAAGCATGGCGGCGAGCTCATCGACCCCGAGCTCGCCCGCGTGTGGGTCTACGACATCGCCGACGTGGTGCACGATCTTGAATCTTGGGGGGCGGAATTCGTTCGCGGTCCCGACGGACGCCTCGACCTCAAGACATTCCCGAGTCATTCCAGACGGCGGGCCTGCCATCATTACGATACGACCGGCAACATGATCACCAAGGTGCTCTCGCGCAGGCTGCGCGCCGATGCCCGCATCGAGAAGCATTCGCTCACGGCCATTGTCGATCTGGTCAAGCGCGACGGCCTCGTGGTCGGCGCCTGGGGAGTGGATTATCGCAACGGCACGCTGGTGAGCTATGGCGCGCAGCAGGTCATCCTCGCCACCGGCGGCGGCAGCGGCCTGTTCTATGTCAACGACAACCCGCCGCAGGTGACCGGCGATGGCTACGTGCTCGGTTTCCGCGCCGGCGTGCCGCTCCTCGGCATCGAGATGATCGACTTTCAGGCCATGTGCTGCTCGCCGAAGGAGCTGTTCGGATTCGCGCCACATCCCACCGGCTTCATCAATGCGGGCGCGGTGTTCAGGAACCGGGCAGGGGAGGAGTTTCTCAAGCGCTATTTTCCCGACACCGCCGAGCAATCGACCCGCTCCGAGGTGATCCTTGCCATGGCCAAGGAGATCCACGCCGGCCGCGCGGCGGCGACGGGCGGCATTTTCATGGATGCGACCAGGGTGCCAATGGAGATCATCCAGAAGCAGATCCCGCACGTCTACAAGACCTGCCTGCATCGCGGCATCAATATTACGAAGACGCCGCTCGAAGTGGCGCCGGGAAGCCATACCTGGCTCGGAGGCCTTGCGGTTGATGTGGACGGCAGGACACCTGTGGCGGGCCTGTTTGCGGCGGGCGAAACGGCGGGCGGCATCCATGGGGGCAACCGCATCGGCGGCTCGGCGCTTTCGGCTTCGCTGGTCTATGGCCGGCGCGCGGGGCGGAAGGCCGCGGCGCTGGTCAGGCAGGAGCGCGCTGCTTCGCAAGAGTCGCAAGTCGATGCAATTCCGGAACGCGAACGGGAATGGCTTTCCCGTCTCATCCGGCGCGACAGTGGCCTGCTGCAATCGGACGTGCGCATGCGCTGCCGCATGCTGGCGCACAACAAGTTGGGGCCGATCCGGCACGAGCGCACGCTGAGCGAGGCGCTTGCGGAATACGAGCGCATCGAGCGCGAGGACATGCCCGGCATGCGGCTCGATGACGAGGCGCGCAGCTCCGCCGAGGTGCGCGGCACCGAGCTCGAGAGCGCGCTTTCGGTGCGAAATCTCGCCCTGCTCGGCCGCCTGCTGGCGACCGCGGCCCTGGCGCGCATGGAAAGCCGCGGCGCGCATTTCCGGCTTGACCATCCCGCGACCGACGAGGCGCGCTGGCGCGTGGTCACGCGCCTGCAGCAGGGGGCGAACGGGACCATTGAGTTTCACACCGACCCGGTGAAGCAGGCGGCGGAGGTCGCGGCGGAGGTTTGACGCCGGCACCAGCGCTCGAATTGGGGACGATGCCCAGTAGTACTGAGCAAGCAAGCATCGCACATCCCAAACAAATGCACAAAATGTGACAGCGATCACGGTCGGAAATGGAAAACTCTGCTTTACTGGGAGGGCTTGCCAATAAAAGGAGAAAATTGATGACAAGCAAAACCATTTCCAATGTAGCTGGCCCTGGAACATTGCTTGTCAGCGATGCCGAAAACGCCATCAATCAAAAGGCCGTTGAGCTGGGGCCTGCAAGAACAGGAGGATCATCAGTATCTCTGCTTGAAAACGCGGGAACCGGTTTTAGAAAGCGGTATCGCGGATGTGACATTTACTATTCCGAAGCAACCGGCGCGCACGAGGTACATGGAGCCATACGCGAGAAATACAGATTGTTTGGCGAGGCCGATGGAAGCCTTGGGCTGCCGACCAGCGACGAGCAGGACGCACAGGACGCGGAAGCTTTGGGCGACCAGAAGGGAAGCTTCAACAAGTTCGAGCATGGAGCGATCTACTGGTCTCCAAGAACAGGCCCCAAGGCCATCGACAGGCCTGATCACCTCCATAAATGGGCCGGCACGCGAGGAGAAATCGGGCAGCTTGGCTATCCTGTCGCTGACACGCACGCGTACGGGGGTCACGGTTCTGAGCCGCTGCTGGTATTTTGGACGCTGTTCGAAAATGGCGCGGTTTTTTCCTCAGAAGATGGCGTTGAGCTGGTTGTGGACCTGCGCTAGGCAACCAATCCGGCGCGTTGCGGACTGGCCTGCACGACGCTGCTGCAGCGAGTTCGATCGTAGGGTGGGCAACTGCGCCTGCTCGGGACTTGCCGCGTGGGCAAAATCGACGCAGACCAGTTTACGCAGTCTGCGCAAGCTTGACTGCGTTGCGCGGTTGCCCACGCGGGCAGGAGTTGCAAGCGATTTTGCCCACCCTACAGATTGGGTGCGGCTCGATCATGCTCGCAGCATGCCCGCTCGGCTCGTCGCACGCGCAAGTCGCTGTGTCGGATCGATCACCCATGCTCCAGGGTGAGCACGACGCGTCGCATGCCCGGGCCCATGTCGAGCTCGTGAAAGCCGAGTTCCGCGCACATCTGCAGCATGGCCGCGTTCTCGGCCAGCACATCGCCGTACACGCGTCGCAGCCGTTTTTCCCTGGCGTAATCGATGATGCGATGCATCAGCAACCAGCCCAGCCCGTGCCCTTTGAGGCGCGAGCGTACCAGGATGGCGAATTCCGACGTCTGCTCGTCGAGCTCATCGCGCAGGCGCACGAGCCCGAGCATCTCGCCCGTGCCTTCGTCGAGCGCGATGAAAGCCATCTCGTGCGCGTAGTCGAGGTGGCTTAGTCGCGCGACCTCCTCGGCGCTGAGCTCGGGAATGCGCGCAAAAAACCGCATCCGCAGGTCGTCCGGGCTCACATCGGCCAGGAAATCCGCGTACAGCGCCATGTCCTCGGGCTGCACCGCCCGGATGAGCACGTGCTCGCCGCCGCGGACCGTCTCGTGCCGTTCGCTCAGGCCGGGCCTTTCATTGTCCGGCGCTGGCGGCACGTGCGCATCACTTCGCTTTCGAAACATTTGACCCGTCATTCAATCCTGAGTTTTGCGGCCTGGATCACCTTGGCCCATTTCTCGGTCTGCTCCACAACCATCCGGTCGAGCTCCGCCGGCGAGCCCACGAAGACAGTGGCGCCGAGCTCGGCGGTCCGCGCGGCAATCCTGGGGTCGGCGAGCCCTGCATTGATCTCCTTGTTGAGCCTGTCGATGACTTCCACGGGCGTGCGCCTGGGCGCGCCGATCCCGACCCAGGCGCTCGCCTCGAAACCCGGCTGGAACTCGGCCAGCGTCGGGATCTCCGGCAGCGTCGGCGAGCGCGTTGCGCTCATCACCGCGAGCGCGCGCAGCTTGCCAGAACGGATGTGCGATATCGACGCCGGCAGATTGTCGACCGCCGCCTCCACCTGCCCGGCGAGCAGATCGGTAACCATGGGGGCGGCGCCGCGATATGGCACGTGCAGCATGTCGATGTCCGCCGTCATCTTGAACAGCTCGCCCGCGACATGAGAGATGGTGCCGGACCCGAACGAGGCGAGCGTGATCTTGCCGGGATTCGCCTTCGCATAGGCGATCAGCTCGGGAACGGACGTGACCGGCACGGCGGGGTTCACCACGAGCACGAGCGGCGAGCGATGGACGCCGGCGACCATGGCAATGTCGCGGATGAAGTTGAAGCCGAGCGTGGGGTAAAGCGCCGGATTCATCGTGTTGGTCGAGACCGCGGCGAGAAGCGTGTAACCGTCGGCTGGCGCGCGCACCACCGCCTCGGTCGCGATATTGGTTGCGGCACCCGGCCGGTTCTCGACAATGAACGGCTGGCCAAGACGCTCCGAGAGCCACTGCCCGATCAGGCGCGCGGCAATGTCGGTTGGCCCACCGGGCGCGAACCCGACCTGGATCGTGACCGGGCGCGTCGGATAAGTCTGTGCATGCGCTGCAAATGGGCGCGCAAGCGCAACGCCGCTGAGCGCGAGCATGAGCTCCCGTCTTCCGATGCCAGTGGCCATGGCCCGCAGCATCATGTCGCTTGCGCCTTCCCGCGCCGGTCCTTCACCCGCTGTGCCTTGAACTCGGTCTTCGGCAAGGTGCCCGGAGCGAGGACCTCGGCCGTCACGCGCACCTCGCAGCGCGAGCGTATCTCCTCCTCCAGGCGTTTGCGCAACTGCGTGCCGCTCACCGCATGATCGGCATGCTCGCAGCGCACGGTCATGGTATCGAGGCCGCTCTCATCAGTGGAGAGCACGATCTCGAACTCGTCGCCGGAGCCGGGCAAGGCGCGCACGGCATCCTCGACCTGGACCGGGAACATCTTGATGCCGCGCAGATTGATGAGGTCATCGGCGCGGCCGGCGAACGAGCCGACGGCACGCACGTGGGTGCGGCCGCAGGCGCAGCGCGCGGTATCGAAGGTCGTGTAGTCGCCGACCAGGAAGCGCAGCTGCGGCGAGCTTTCCGAGTTCAGATTGGTGCAGACGGTCAACCCGCGCCGTCCCGGCGGCAGTGCCTGCCGTGTCTGCGGATCGATAATCTCCCAGATCTGGATGTCTTCCATCAGGTGGGTCGCCGAAGGCAGGCTGTCGCGCTGCTGGGCCGGGCACGAATAGCCCCCCACATGCGGCGAGGCCTCGGTGCAGCCGTAGAATTCAACAATGCGCGCGTTCCACAAGCCTTCGATGCGGCGTCGCGTCGGCTCGATTGCGAGCGCGGGCTCCCCCGCCAGAAACAGCGTGCGCACGCTGGTTGCGGCCGGATCGTGCCCCATCGACTGCATCACCCGGCCGAGGTGAAGCGCGTAGGACGGGGTGCACAGAAGGATGGTGGGCCTGAAGCGCAGGATGATGCCGGCGCGCGCCTTGGCGTCCATGCCGCCGCCCGGGATGGTCGCCAGCTCCATCTTTTCCAGCGCGTATTGGACGCCCCACGCCCACACATGCGGGCCGTAGCCCGTCATCATGAACACGACCTCGCCCGGCCGAAAGCCCATGGCAAGGAGCGCGCGCGCGTTCGCCCACGCCCATGCCTCGCGATCCACGTGCGTGTAGCGAAACACCCTGGGCGCGCCGGTCGAGCCTGAGGACGCGAACATCATCCAGCCGCGGCTTGCCCATATCTCGTTGGTGATGGTCGTGTAGGTGCCGTAGGGCGGGTGCTCGGCCGCATCCGCCATCATCTCGGTCTTGTCGACGACGGGCCATCTGGCGAGATCATCGATGCTTGCGATATCGCTCGGGACAAGCCCGAGCCTGTCGAAGCGGCGCCGATAGAACGCGCTGTTCTCATAAAGGAATGGGGCGACGGCCTTGAGCTTCTCGTTCTGGATGGCGGCAAGCTCGTCACGCGATGCAGCATCGAGCCGCGGCGACCACATTTCCGGGGTCGCCGTACGATGCGGGTCGTAGCGATGCTTTGCGAGCATCGCGAGCCATTGCTCGCGGGTTCTGTCAGCGCGTGCGTTCGACATGCGGCATGTCCCGATCACTGATTTCTCACGGTGAGCCCCACACCGCAACGGCGACATCGACCGCGCGCGCGAGCTTCGCGCGCTCATCGTCGGCGCTGAGCGGATTGCCCGCCGCCGTGCTGGCAAAGCCGCACTGCGGGCTGATCGCGAGCCGATCGAGCTCGATATGGCGCGCGGCCTCATCGATGCGCTGCTTAAGCATTTCACTGCTCTCCAGAGTCGGAATTTTAGTGCTGATCAGGCCCAGCACGACCCCTTTATGCTTCGGCACGAAACGCAGAGGCGCGAAATCGCCCGCCCGCGGCGTGTCGTATTCGAGCAGAAAGTGGGTGGCGTTGACGCCCGCGAAGAAGCGCTCGGCGACGGCATCGTAGCCGCCATCCGCGAGAAAATGCCCCCTGAAATTGCCCCGGCACACATGGATGCCGATCGCCATGTCGGCCCCGCAGTGCGCAACCGCTTGGTTGATGGCATCGATATACATATCGATGAGCGCATCGGGGTCCTGGCCTTGCGCGCTTGTGCGCTCGCGCAGCACGTCGTCGCACAACATGGCGATCGCTACCTCGTCAAGCTGGAGATAACGGCAGCCCGCGCTCGCGAGCTCCGCGATTTCCTGCTGGAATACGAGGGAGAGGTCGGCGAACAGCGAGGCCGCGTCATCGTAGACGCCGGGCGCGGCAAAGTTACGCCCTGCATAGAAATGCATGGTGGACGGTGCCGGCAGTGTCATCTTCGCTGTGACGCCGGTAATGCTGCGCAAGAACTCGAACTCATCAAGCGCGAGCGCACGCACACGGCGGATTTTTCCCGCCGCAAACGGCGCGGTAAAGCTCATCTCGTGTCCGTGCTCGTTGCGAAACCTGTAGGCGGCGGTCTGGATCGCAAAACCCTCCACGCGTTCGACAAAGCGCGCCCAATACGAGGAGCGGCGAAACTCGCCATCCGTGATGACCCGCAGCCCGATCTCCTCCTGCATGCGCACCGCCGCGCGAATGCTTTCGTCCTGCAGCAGGCGGAATGAATCGGCGTTCAGCTCGCCGCTTTCGTGTCGTCTGAATGCCTGGCGCAGCGATGGCGGGCGCAACAGGCTGCCGATATGGTCGGCACGGAAGGGCGGGTGTTGCAGCATAGTGGCGCTCACGCGACAAGCCTCGGCAAGCTGATTAATCGACCAGCACGCCGGGGTTTAGCACATGATGCGGGTCGAGCCGCGCTTTGACGGCGCGCAGCGCATCGCCAAACAGCGCCGGCCGCTCACGGTCGTACCACGTGCGGTGGTCGCGGCCGAGCGCGTGATGGTGCGTGATCGTTCCACCGGCCTCGACCATGGCGTCGGATGCCGCCGCCTTGATGGCCCAGAACTGCTCGACCAATCTTGCCTTGTCGCCGAGTGCATGCCAGGTGAAATACGGCGCCGGCCCATCCGGATAAAGATGCGTAAAGCGCACCGTGCAGGTGCCTTCCCGGCCCGTGACCTCGCGGATGGCGGAGAGCGTCGCTTGCTTCACCCGCAGCTGGAAATCCATGTAGCGGTCCCAGGTGATGCAGCTTTCCACCGTGTCGCGCATCACCCCGCGCGCAGTGGCATGCTCGCGCAGATAGGGACCGCGCAGGAATTTGTCGCGCCAGCTCCCGGCCGCGCCCTGGCGCTGCGCATCCTGCAGGTCCAACGTCTCACGGTCCCACCGGCCTCCGTGGTCGCCGCAGATCTCGAGCGCGCGATTCATCCATGGATCGAGCGAATGGTCCGCCGATTCGAAGGTCAGCACCAGGACGTCGGCGCTGCCGTCGCCGGCTTCCGTGAACTTCGCCTCGTCGCGCTCGATCAGCCGGGCGTTGGCGGGATAAAGGGAGGCTTGGCTGATCGCCCGCACGGCGGCGACTGCGTTGCCGTAATCCGAGAAGCGCACGGTGGTCGACAGCCGCAACGTCGGCCGGCGATGCAGCCGCACGCAGGCCTCCGTGATGATGCCGAGCGCGCCTTCGGAGCCGAGAAACAGCCTGTCCGGGTTTGGCCCCGCTCCCGAGGTCGGCAGCCGTCGCGTTGCCAGCACGCCTGCTGGCGTGATGACGCGCAGGCTCTCGATGTGGTCGTCGATCTGGCTGTAAACGGTGGCGTAGTGACCGGCGGCACGGGTTGCGATCCAACCTCCCAGCGAGGAGAATTCCCAGGCTTGAAGGAAGAAGCGCATGGTGAGGGCTGAAGGCCTGAGCTGACGCTCGAGCTCGGGGCCGAGCACGCCGCACTGGACGCGTGCCGCGTGCGAGGCGGCATCGATCTCCAGCACGCGGTCAAAGCGCCGGAGGTCGATCGTCATCGTGCCGCGATAGCGCGCGTCGGCGGGAGGGTTCACGCCACCCACCACGCTGGTGCCGCCGCCATATGGGATGGCGGCGACCTCGTTCTCCCCGCACCAGTCGAGGAGCGCGCGGATGTCGGCCTCCTCGCGCGGATAGGCGACGAGGTCGGGCGGGTTGCCAAAGTCGCGGCGCAGAATCATGCGTGCGAGGTCGTGCACGGAGCGCCCTTAGCAATGCAGCAGGCGCTCGTACTTCTCCGCCGTGCAGAACGCCTGCAGCGCGGCGGGCGCTGATATCCTCGGTGGCTGGAGCGTAATCTCCTGCGCACGCGGCAGCGGCACTGGATCGAAGCCGTCGACGTGAAAGAGCTGCGCCCACGCGCGCTCGAACCACGCCAGCTCCTCCGCCGCAACCGCCTCGCCCTCGTAGCCCCAGCCGAAGAAGCTGCGCCTCTTGTTGCTCATGCGCGTTCTCCCGGGCGTTCTCCTGAAGGATGCCTTTGCCTACGCGGGTCCAGGAACCATTTGTGCCGTAGCCGACTTGTTCCAGGCATGGCGCCGAAGGCTCCCAGGCATATCTGTCCCCACTGCGGCGCGGTCTACAAGGTGAACGAGAGCAGCCGGCCTTGCCGGCGCACGTATCGCACCGCCGTGTGCTCCTATTGCGGGGACGTCATGGCGGCGTGGGTCGGGTGCGCTCGGCATTATCACCGCACGGGACGCCCTTCGCCCTCGACGCGCGCGATGCGGATCGTCGCGGAGGCCGCTCCTGGCCCTGCCAGGAAACGCAAGCTCAAGCGCGCACGCTGAGACTGCGGGGCGGATGAACCGCCTTTTTGATCTAGCGCAATGCCGTGCCGCCCATCCTATGCAGGCTGAGGTGAATCCGCGGCCCGATGCTGGCCCCAGCCGTCAAGCAGAGGGGGAGGAGGGCGGCATGACCGAGATGATTGACCTCCTGTGTCAAGAGCATTGCAACATGGAAAGCCTGCTTGGTGTCCTCGAGCGGGAGCTGAGGGTATTTGGCCGTGGTGATCGGCCGGATTACGAGGTTGTGCTCGCCGTCATCGACTATTTCAAGGACTACCCGGATGCGTGCCATCACCCCAAGGAGGACATGATTTTCGAGAAGCTCAGGGCGCGTGATCCCGTCGCGTCGGGATCGATTGGCGATCTCCAGGCTCAGCACAGAGAGGGAGCGAGCCGGCTGCGTCGGGTCGCCCAGGCTGTCGAACGCGTGCTCGCCGACCACGATCTTGTACGGCAGAACGTGGACGATATCATTCACGAGTTCATCAATCACGAGCGGCAGCACATGGCCATGGAGGAGCGGGTCGTGTTTCCGGCTGCGCTGGCCGCGCTTCGTCCACAGGACTGGGCGGATATCGCTTTGCGGCTGGCCGACCGTTATGACCCGTTCTACCAGCCGGGCTTTGAGCAGAGGTTCAACATAAAGCGCCGAGACATCATGCGGATGGAGGAGGAAGCGGAGGCGGAGCGGTCCCACTGATGTCGCGGCGAGCCCTGCGCTGGTAGCTTGTCACAATCGCACTCCTGGGACTGGCGTCGGGCATTATGGTGCATGCCAGCCACCAATTCGCGAGCAGGTGGGACACTGCATTGTTATGTACGTACTCCCTGCAGTGCCCTCTGCGTCCACATCGGTTGCCCAGCTTTGCACGAGCATGCCCGTGCTCGGGCATCGATAGGTGAAGGCGATCATCCTCACGGTGCGGATTCCTCTCTCTCGTTGATGGGATGCGGAACATTGTGGTGCAGGTCCGGCAGCACAGGGACCAACCGCGCGCGTTGCCTGGTCTGTGACGGACGCTCCCCAAAGGCACTGCGGTACAGCACGCCGAACCTTCCGAGCTCGCGAAAGCCAAATCGCATCGCAGCTTCGGTGATGGTTCCTCCCTCCTGCGAGAGCACCCGCTTGACCTCGCTGAGCCGCAGATATCGGAGATAACGGCAGGGCGTCGTTCCGCGGATCTCGCGAAAGGCTCGTGACAGTGTCCGTTGATTGATCTCGGCAATGCGGCAAAGCTCTTCCACATGGGCGAGATTTCCGACATTTGTACGGGCCACCTCCTCAAAATGATCGACGATTTTCCGGTACCGCTTGATTCGCTGCGTTGCCATGACTGGACCCCGCACGCGCATCGGGACAGTTGCCTGATGCTCAGGTAATGCTTACGCGAGGCGGCGGTGGTCGAGTTTGATCTATCGCAATACAGCTACGCGGGAATCCGGAGGTCGAGGCTGTGCGCAGTGCAGGGCCTGAGGCCGTCTTGTTTGATCCAGATCAATGCAATTGACGCCAACCTGGCTCCATGTAGGGTCGCCAGGAGGGACGTCCCATGGACACCAACCCGCGATCAAATCAGCTCGTGAAATTGTTAAGCCAATTTGCCGGGGCCGCTAAGTCTATTTGGGCACGACGACGAGCAATGAACGGACTCGGCGACTGTGATGCATCGGAGGTAAGGCGTGTGGCCCAGGAACTTGGAATTTCGGTTGCCGAGCTTCGCAGCCTTGCCAGCCGGGACAAAACTGCAGCCAATCTGCTCTATCGCCGACTGGAGACGCTTCGACTTGACCCTGCGAGCATCGATCTTGCGGTGATGCGCGACCTTCAGCGCTGCTGCTCGAATTGCAACAGCAAGCAGCTGTGCGTGCACGAGCTTGAGGACAAGCCGAAAACTGCGAGCTGGCCGAAATACTGTCCAAATGAGGACACGATCGCCGCGCTCACGACCAAGCCGTTGCTGCCTCGGTAACGCCGGCGGCGCTGGCCAACAACCTTACGGGGTCGTGAGAAAGGCGCAAATCCCGTCATTCGGCAGGCGATGCTTACGACTGCGCCGTCAATGAGCAGATGGACCCTATCCGCAACCCTCATGAGCCGAGGTTCGCGTGGACGCGCCACCAAGCCGCGCTTCTGGTGATCGATCGTCCGCCGTCGCGCTCGATCTGTGCCAGCCTGACGATGCAATCTTCGCTCGGCGGAAGCCCGCAGCGCTCCCAGCGTTCGCATTGTCCACAGTAGAAAGCGGGTCGCGTTCGAGCCGCCGCAACCCGGCGCGCGACCGCATGGAACACCGTGTTGAGAAGGTAGATTGCGCGCATGACGTCCCTCCTTGCGCCTGCGAAGGATAGTCGATCGGCCATCGGCCGTATTGACCTATGTCAAAGGCATTTTGTCTCTTGGAGGCGGTTCACTCGGAATCATCTGGCTGCGATGGTGAAAGATCCATCCAAGACATGTGATCCGAAGCTTTGACATAGATCAAGGCCCAGACCGATGGAGTGAGGAAGTTCGCTTTCAGCCCTTCGCAAGCGACAAAAGGAAGGGGAGAGCCATGCGAATAATGGTTTTGCTGACGGCGGTATTCCTCAGCGCGGTGACGCTGACATCGTCTCCAACGCAACTGTTGGCTTACGGTGGTGGAGGATTCGGCCACCACAGGGATTTAATTTCATCAGGCCCAGCTCAGAGACCATTGTGTATCCGGCCGCGTGTCTGCGGTTCTCGTAAATGTGCATCGTGGACCATCTGCCGCTGAGCAACCGGCTGTCTGGGATTCCTGCTGAAGAACGACAACTTGTAGGGGCCCGGGGGGTCGAGCCCGCGCATGATGGGAGAGACTCGGAAGTCGCTTCAGTTCCCAAGCATTATCTAGCGGGTAACTATTGCAGAGAGTTCAGATAAGCTGCGACCGCCTGAATTTGCGGTTCGGTCAAGCCGTGAGCGATCGGCTCCATGATGGTCGAGGTGTCGGGGTTGGCCGGATCGAGGCCTCGCTCCTTGCTCCAGTTCGAAAGCTTCCTGAGAATGTAGTCCTGGAGCTGGCCGGCGAGGCGAGGGAACGGCCCCGTTCCCTTGGCGTCAGGGCCGTGACAGTTGGCGCAGGGAGGGATATTGGCGTTGGGAAAGCCCTCCTCATAGATTTTCTTTCCCGTCGGTATGAGCTCTTTCGGAGCGCCCCCCAGGGGAGGAGGATTGAGGTCCCTGAAATGCGCGGCGAGGGCGGGCAGCATGGCAGGGCTCAGCACGTGCGCCACGCTGTACATGAACTTGTTCTCCCGCCTGCGGTCGATGAACGCGTGCAGCTGGTTCTCGAAATACTCGGGCTGCTGCCCGGCGAGGCGCGGGATCGGGTAGGCGCCATGATAGCCTTGCCCATTCGCGCCGTGACAGGTCTTGCAATAGGCGAGCTTGGCGTCGAGCTCCTGCTTCGAGACGGCCGCTCCCTGCGCATGAGCTGTCAGCCCGGGAATGATTGTCAGCATTGCCGTCGGCAGCGCCAGTCGCAACAGCTTCATGATCCCGCTCCAGGTTGCGACATGATCATACCTTGCCCAAGCCGGTATGTTGATTCAGATCAAAAGTCCGCGCACCCAAGTCTACGCGACTGGCAGGTGCTTTCTCGATCTCAACAAACACCGGATGCGCTTGTGGCAAATTGTTGTCACCAAGCCGTTCCCCATCGCATTTGTAGATCCTGAGTGATTCAAACGCGACATAGGACTGTTGCGCAAATGCGACATCCGCTCCATGAATCTCGTTTGTCCGAAAACAGCATAGAAGTACGAATCCGCCTGGGCCTAACGATGTTCAATTGGATTGAGTCGGGAATGCCATGCGGAAGGGCGGGGGACATCCAGCTGCGCGAAGACATGCTTTCGCGTCAATTGTCGTCCTTTGCGCAGCAATAATTGGCGCGGTCGCGCTCTGTCTGTTCGCCCAACCAGCGCACGCACTGCCGAGCTTCGCGCGCCAGACCGGGCAGCCCTGCGGGACCTGCCACACCGATTATTTTGCGCTCACCCCGTATGGCCGGCGATTCAAACTGCTCGGCTATACAACCGGCGGCGGCAAATTCCGCACCACGCTGTTTCCGAGCTCAAGCTATGTACCTGAGCTCGCTGCCGGCTACGCCAGGGAGTTCTCCGATCTCGCGGCCTACGCCGGTGAGCACAAGGACTGGGTGCCGCCGGTCTCGATGATGGGCGTCATCGGTTTCACCCACACCGACTCGCCGCAGGCACCGCCGACCGCTCCCTACCATCCCAATGACAATCTGGTGCTTTCTCCGGTCAGCTTCTTCTGGGGCGGCGCCATCACTGAGCACATCGGTGCCTTCGCGCAAGCAACATGGAACGCGCCACCATTGGGCGGCTTCTCCGATCCGTTCGGGCACAACTGGACGTGGGACAATACCGACATTCGCTTTGCCAATACCGCAACCATCGGCAGCATGGATATCATCTATGGCATCACCGCCAATAATAATCCCAGCGTGCAGGATGTCTGGAACACCACGCCGGCCTGGGGCTTTCCGTATGCGGCCTCGAATGTCGCGCCGACACCGGCGACGCACACGCTCATCGAGGGAGCCTTTGCGGCGCATGTGGGCAGTGTCGGCGCCTACACTCTCATCAACGATGTGCTCTACCTCGAGGTCTCGGGTTACCGAACGCTCGATCCGCACACTCAGAATTCCCTGGGCACCGACCCGCTCGGCGCGCCCGGACTGCTTGACGGCGTAGCGCCGTACTTTCGGGCCGCAATCGAGCCGCACTGGGGCGACCACTGGATGATGATGGGCGCTTTCGGCATGCTGGCCAAGGTCAATCCGTTCATCGGCCTGCCCAATCCGACAGGACCATTCGCGACCTTCCCGCAGACGGATAACTACACCGATGTCGGAGTCGACGCCCAATATCAGTACCAGGGACGCGGCTACTGGCTGACCTTGCGCGGCAGCTACATTCGCGAATTTCAGCAGCTCAATGCCAGCTTCGTGAACGGCCTTGCCTCCAATCCTACCAACGATCTGCACTCGCTCAAGCTGCAGGGGTCGGCCGCTCTGGGTTCAGACAACACGATCGTCCTCACCGCCCAGTATTTCCGCACCTGGGGCACGCCTGATCCGCTGCTCTATGCCGGCCTTGCCAGCGGCCTGAGCCCGGACAGCAACGGCTGGATCGGGGAGATCGCCTACATCCCTTGGGGAGCCAGTAAAGCACCGGGCTGGCCGTGGGCGAACGTCCGGCTCGGCCTGCAATACACCTGGTACAACAGGTTCGACGGCACGACGTTTGGCGCGCAGAACAACAATACGCTGTTCCTCTATGCATGGTTTGCCATGTAGGGGATGGTCCGCATGCGAACGGAGAGTTGTGTCATGAAGAGGCTGCTGCTCGCAACCAGCGCGATGTTGACCATCGCAGGTCACGCCTTTGCCGCTGACTGGCCGGTGCGGCCGCTGCCGCCCGTGCCGGTCGTGATTCCTCCATTCACTTGGAGCAGCTGCTACCTCGGAGCGAGCGTTGGCTATGGCTCGAGCCGCAAGGACATCAACGATCCGGTCGAGCTCGTTCAGGATCTCCTGAATGGTGCGGGCGGACTGGGCTTGCCTCCCACTCCGTTGACGACCACCAGCCTGAATCTGAAGGGTTGGGTGATGGGTGGGCAATTCGGCTGCGATTATCAGTTTGCCGGATCCAGCTGGGTCGTCGGCTTCGAGGGCGCAGCCACCGGCGCCAGCATGAAGAACCAGACCTATGCCGGGCTGCCGTTGGATCCCGATGTCACCGGGGGTCTCGTGGCCGGCAACGCCGCGCTGGTGAGTGCACGGCTGGACTTCATTCCGAGCGGGACGCTGCGCGTGGGGTACGCGTGGGATCGTTTGCTGCTCTACGTGAAAGGCGGCGCCGCCGGGGCGAGCGACAAGTTCGAGGTCCTCGGCATATTCACGCCGGTCAGTAATCCGACCCCGTTTGATTTTCAGGGACTTGGCCTGCGGGTCGGCTGGACGGCGGGTGCCGGCATCGAGTGGGCGTTCTACGAGAACTGGTCGGTCAAGGTCGAGTACGATTACTACGGCTTCGGGCACAATAGCGTGCTGATGTCGGACAGCAACCTTGGCCTTTCGGCGCCCGTGGATGTCAAGCAGAGCGTACAAACGGTCAGGCTTGGGCTCAACGTCCACATGTGGTCGTGGAAGTGGTGAGGCGATGAGGTGTTGCGCCTGCTGAGGCCATGCGATGGATGAAACGGGGGCGGGGGGCCCGGTCATGAAAGTCATCGGCTTACATTCGGCGATGCTGACGGCGATCGTCGCCATCGCCCTGGCGCTCGCAGGCAGCGCCGACGTCTCCGGGAGGACCGCGCCGCGGCCACGCGTTGGCAGCAAGGTCGAATATTGCATGGACTGCCACGGCCCCTCCGGGCAAGGGTACCATGGCTACCTCATCATGCCGCGGCTTGCTGGACAAACTCCCGAATACTTCGAGAGCCAGTTGCGCGCCTTTGCCGAGCGCACGCGCGAGCGGGCACTCTTCATAAACATGTCGAGGGTGCATGGGATGAGCCCTGACATGCGGGCAAGTCTTGCCGCGCAGTTCAGGGGCTTCAATCCGAGCCCGTTCGGCGGAGGTCCCAGGCATCTCGTGGCGACTGGCAGGCAAATTTTTCAGGAGGGAGCGCCCGAGGCCAACGTTCCCGCCTGCGCTGCCTGTCATGGACCAGATGCGCAGGGAGAGGGGCCCAACGCCCGGCTTGCCGGCCAGCTGTTTCCCTACACCGTCAAGGAGCTGAAGAACTGGACGAGCGAGCGCGGCTCCGGCGGCCAGGCCGGAATCATGGCGCCGATCGCGCGCGCCCTGACCGAGCAGCAGATCGTCGCCATTGCCGCCTATCTCAGTTATCTGAAGTAGATCAGCATGCAATCCTGAAAAGAGATTTCAGATGATGAGATTCATGCGATTGAGCATAGCGATCGTGGCATTGGTTGCCTCTGCCGTTGCCTCGCCGGCCGGCGACAGCATCCGCAATTGCACCTGGTGCCACGGCACCTCGGCGCAAGGCTTCGGCAGCGCGCCACGGCTGGCCGGGCAGAGACCGCCTTATATCGAGAACCAGCTGCTGAGCTTCTTCGTGCACGCGCGCGACAATCCGCTTTCGGCACAGTACATGTGGGCCGCCGCGGAAGGTCTCAATGGAGAGACGGCGCATGAGCTGGCGATGTATTTCTCGATGCTGCCGCCGGAGCCGGCCATGGACGGAAACAAGCAGCTGATAGACATCGGCAGACTGATCTACGAGGAGGGAAGTCCCGAGTCCGATCTTGTGGCGTGCGCCGCCTGTCATGGTCCCAATGGCGAGGGGGTGAGGCAGATTCCTCGTCTGGCCGGTCTGTCGTACAGCTACCTGAAGAGAAGGCTCGAGGAATGGGGAGAGGGCTACCACACCGGTGCGGAGCCTCCGATGCCCGGCATCGCGAGCAAGCTCTATCCGCAGGAGATCGAGGCGTTGGCATCGTTTCTGAGTTTCGTGCCGTAGGAAAATGGCGTGAGGGAATGCGGGGGTGCCGCATGAGGAAGCTGTTGCTGGTCAGTGTTGCATGGGCCGCGGTGGTTGGGGAGGCAGCGACGGCGGCCGATCTGGCGCCGGTGCCCGTCGTGGTCGAGCCGGTCTTCACCTGGAGCGGCTTTTACGCTGGCCTCTCCGCCGGCGGCCGCCGGTCGAATGTCAACTGGGAAACGTTGGCTGTCGGGCCCGCGCCTGGGACGTCGCCCGACCCGACCACGACGCCATTGATCTTCAAGAATTCCACGGCGCGACTGGGCGGCTATCTCGGATATGACTGGCAATTCGCGCCGCAGTGGGTGTTCGGGCTCGAAGCGGATTTCGCCTGGGCCAGCACCAGCAGGGTCAACGGGGGCATCCCGGGAACATTCGGTGCTACCTTGCAGTACGCTCCGCCCTCCGCCACGAGCGTCGACAGCGCGTGGGTCAGGCAGCGATGGGATGCAAGCGTGCGCGCTCGCGCGGGCTTCCTCCTCACTCCCGTCTGGCTGGTTTACGTAACCGCCGGGATCGCAATGCAGTCCGTGGAGGTGGGCGCCAGCTGCTCGGGCAATGGGCCGAGCTGGTGCTTGGACGGCTCCCCACGCTATGAGCCGGTCACCTATGTTCGAACCGGCGGGACGGTCGGGGCCGGCACTGAAGCCGCGCTGTCGCGCAACTGGTTTGTCCGAGTGGAATACCGCTACACCGATTATGGCGCCATCGACTATACGTTCTTTACGTCTCCGCAAACCGTGGACAACGTGACAACCAGCGTGCGGGTACGCACCCAGACCGCTCTCGGGGGCATCGCTTTCAAGTTCAATTGAGCCAAATTTCGCTCGCAATCGATCGCCTAAGATGGTCGGGTTTCGCTGCCGCTCGAGCCGGGCTACGACTCTGCCGCCGTGCAAGGAACCGGCATTCCGAGGCGCTCCTCCCATGTTCACGCTTGCCGAGCTTGAAAGCGTCATGCCGCTCGTGCGTGCGAGCGTGCCGGCAACGCCGCAATATGCGTGGCCGCTGCTCAAGGCGCGCACCGGGGTCGATGTTGTCGTCAAGCACGAGAATCACACCCCGATCGGGGCCTTCAAGGTGCGCGGCGGGCTCGTCTATCTCGAGCGGGCAAGCCGCGCGCGGCCGCAGCTTCAAGGCATGATCACCGCAACCCGCGGCAATCACGGCCAGTCGCTTGCATTCGCCGGAACGCGCATCGGCGTCTCGGTGACCATCGTCGTGCCGCACGGCAACTCGACCGAGAAGAACGCGGCGATGCGCGCGCTCGGCGCGGAGCTCGTTGAGCATGGAGACGATTTCGATGAGGCGAGGGAGCATGCGATGGCACTGGCCGCCAAACGCGGGCTCGAGTTTGCTCCCTCGTTCCACCGCGATTTCGTGGTCGGCATTGCGACCTACGCCCACGAGCTGATGTGCGCGGAGCGCGCGCTCGACACGATCTATGTGCCGATCGGCCTTGGCTCCGGCATCTGCGGCGTGATCGGCACGCGCGATCTTTTGTGCCCCTCCACCCGCATTGTGGGCGTCGTCTCCGCGCGGGCCAATACCTATGCACTCTCCGCCTCGTCCGGCCGCCCGGTGCCCACGAATTCCGCGCCGACGTTTGCCGACGGCCTTGCGGTGCGGGTGCCTGACACAACCGCGCTGGAGGTGATTGCGCGCGGGGCCGAGCGGATCGTCGAGGTCTCCGATGAGGAGATTGCCGAGGCCATGCGCATCCTGTTCAGCGACACCCACAGCTGCGCGGAAGGCGCGGGGGCCGCTGCGCTTGCGGCGCTGATGAAGGAACGCGCCCGGATGGCTGGCCGCCGCGCCGCCGTCATCCTGACCGGGCAGAACATCGATCGCGCCGTAATGGCAGGCGTGCTCTCCGGCACGACGCCGCGCGTGGGATGACTGCTATTTCACACTGGGCGTGCGCCCGTCGTCCTTCTGCAGCAGAATCAAAATGACAAGGCCGATGCAGGCGAGGATGCGGAAAGCCGGCTGCCTTCCATCCCACCTCTGCGACTGCCACATCGCAAACCATTCGGCGCCGATCACCATGAAGCCGACAAGATAGAGCGCGACCGCGACGGTGAGGCCCCACAACGCGAGATTCTTGCTCTGGTGGAAAATGTCGGCATCCGCCGCTGTTGCCGCCAGCATGCGGTAGGCGCCCGCGAGACAAAGGGCTCCGGCCAGCCCCTCGGCGGCGATGATGAGCCAATAGGCGACATGGTGAAGCGCGCCGCTCGTGATCGCGCGCCATCGCAGCGCGCCCTCCGGAAACGTCGTGTCCATGGACAGCACGTGCTCGACAAGCACGAAGTTGGAATTGTAGTCCGTGAGGTTGTTGAAGCACGCCAGCGCGGTGAGCATGCCGATGGCGGCTACCCCGAGTACCTGCAAGGCGCGCAACGCTGGCATGGATATTATTGCCGGGCTCCGGAATTGCAGCCAGCAGGTTACCGTTTCTGTGGGATTTTTGCCACAGTCTGCAAATTTTTCGCTGCCGTCGAACTAAAGAGTGATTCTTCTGCTTGAATGTCGCCAAGCTACAACAAATCAAGGGGGCATCGAATGCAGCTCACTCGTATTCCGGAGCAGGGGAGGTCGGTATGACGGTCCCGCTGGCTCATGGTTCGAAAGTCATCAATAGCGTCGCCGGCGCCTGTTCAAGAGCCGGCAAGCGCAGGTGGGTCGATGATAGATCGCCGATGGCAACGGTTGCGCTGAGCGCGCTGCTCATTCTGGTATGGATGGCGGCGTTGACCGGCTTTTATTTCCTGCTGGCGCGGCATTTCTAGCTCGAAAGCGGGGGGTGGCGCTCGAGGATGAACGCCGTCCGCCGC
>Ga0306924_10001854_pt1 | contig 19555 bp, 19 predicted proteins | sample sta12Can44000111_FD_203756 | JGI IMG/M metagenome (GOLD analysis project Ga0306924, IMG submission 203756) | Lab enrichment of tropical soil microbial communities from Luquillo Experimental Forest, Puerto Rico - statanox.12C.anox.44.000.111 (v2)... | ecosystem: Environmental > Terrestrial >...
AGCTTGGAGCTCCGGTCGCTTGTTCCATACCCGAACAGTTGCCTGGGCACGAGCCCGCATCAGCAAGAAAGGGATACGAAGATGGCTACGGTTTCCTTCTGCGGTATCGATGTGGCGAAGGATCGTTTGGATGTAGTAGTGCTGCCGGAACAGCGATGTTGGTCGGTGTGCAATGATGCGGCCGGTTGGGCCGAGCTCGCCAAGCAGTTGGGCAGCTTTTCGATTGCAGCGATCGGTCTCGAAGCAAGCGGAGGCTACGAACGTGGTGTGATGCGCGTCTTGCTCGCGGCTGACATGCCGGTGCATCAAATCAATCCATTCAAGCTGAGGCAGTTCGCCAAAGCGAGTGGAGTTCTGGCTAAAAGCGATCGGCTCGATGCGAGGGTAATCGCGTCCTTTATCGCCATCATGCCGCCCCGCCGAGCACAGCGGCCTTCGCCGGCGATTGAGCGGCTGACCGAGATTCTGAGTGTTCGCCGCCAACTCACTGATCAAAAGATTGCTGCCCAGAATGCCTCCGCGATGCTGCAAGACGCAATGCTGCTGCGGCTTTCTCGTCGTCGTATCGGCAGGCTGGCAGCTGATATTGAGATGCTGGACAGAAGCCTGGTCGAGATCGTGCGAACCGATGCCGCGCTCGCACACCGATACCGACTCCTCACTTCCATGCCGGGGGTCGGACCGGTGCTGGCCTGCACCCTGATCGCGCTCTTGCCTGAGCTCGGCAGCATGAGCCGCAAACAGGTCGCTGCGCTGGTTGGTGTCGCGCCCTATACCTTCGAGAGCGGCAAGCTCAAGGGAAAACGCTGCATCTGGGGCGGTCGTGCCCCGGTTCGTCACGTCCTCTATCTGGCCGCAATGAGTGCGAGTAACTGGAATCCAGTGCTCAAGGCGTTCCACAGTCGTCTCAAGATCGCCGGTAAGCTGCACAAGGTCGCCATCGTCGCGGTCATGCGCAAGATGATCACTATGCTCAACGCGATGGTCCGCGACGACGTGGCTTGGGCCGGCCATCTTGGCGGTCGGCAGATCCTGCCGACCGCACGCTAGCCGCTGCGCTGATTGCTTTGGCCGGGTCAAGGCCGTAGCCGCGCGTAGCGCGGGGGCGCGAAGCGCCAGCCTTGATGCGGCCAAAGCAATCAGCGATCTCCCTGCTAAAAAATCACAGTTGCTCATTCAATCACCTCGTCGGCGCGCCCGATCAGCGGGAGCGGGAAGGTGAGCCCGAGTGCCTTCGCGGTGCGCAGGTTGACCACGAACTCGACCTTCGTCGACTGCTGGACCGGCAGGTCGGCAAGCCGAGCTCCCTTGAGCAGGCGGGCGGCGTAGCCGCCGACCAGCCGATAACCTTCGCTGAAGTCGGTCCCGTAGCTCATCAATCCGCCGGCCTCGGCAAATTCGCGAACTCCACTGATCATTGCTGTCGCATGACGGGCGGCAAACGCCACGCTCCGATCGCGCCTGGTGGTGAGAAGCGGACTGGGTGCGACCACGAGGCCGCCTGCGCGCTGCGCGACGATGCTTGCAAAGGCCGGTGCGAGATCGTCCTCGCTGCCCGCATCGAGCACCTGCAACGTCAGTCCAAGCGTGAGCGCCGCGGCCTTGAGCTCGTGCAATCGTGCAAACGAGCTTTGATCGGCGGAGTTGTCCAGGAATGCGATGGTCGTGGCTGCCGGCAGCAGCTCGTGCAGGATTTCCAGCTGCTTTGCCACCAGCGAATTGGCCAGCACGTAGGCGCCGGTCAGATTGCCCGCTGGCCGACTGAAACTATCGACCAGCCCCTCGGCGACGGGATCGGTCCCGGTGAAGAATACGATGGGGATCTCCGATGTCGCAGCCCTGGCGGCCTGAGCCGCCGCCACGCCGCCGCCTGCGACAATCGCCGTCACGCGTCTGGCGACGAGATCGGCGGCGAGCGCCGGCATGCGGTCGTAGTGATTCTCGGCCCAACGATACTCGATGGTGATGTTTCGGCCCTCGACATAGCCGGCTTCCTGCAATCCGCGGCGAAAGCCATTGATGTAGGGCCACGTGGCAGGCGACGCCGGATGGATGAAGCCGAGGGTGGACATCGGCGCCTGCTGCGTGCGCGCGGTAAGTGGGTATCCCAGAGCGGCGCTGCCCAGCAGCGCGAAGAGCTCGCGCCGTTTCAATTCACCGAGTCGCATGACGCCACCCGAATGGCCGGAAGTGCGTGGCAGCATAACGGACGCGCGAGGGTCAGTCATGGTTCGCAGGGCATCACAATATGGGCTCGATTAAGCCACAAGAACAACGGCCGGGCTGTACAGGATAGGCTCCATGGCAAGCCTTTTGTCGGGTGCGGTGATGTCAATTCGCGGAAAAGAGTCAGCAGCAAGATCGGCGGGAAAATCGATTCCCGTGCTCGGCCTCCTGGTCATCGCAGCGGGAATGCCCTGGACCGCGCTCGCCCAGGATCAACGGGCATGCAAACAGATCAGGCAGGCATGCCTGGAGGCGGGCTTCATCCAATGGGCGGCGCGCGAAGGCGTCGGCCTGCAGATGCACTGCATCATGCCGATCATGCAGGGGCGACCCCAGCCTCCAAACGCGCGCAGACCGTTGCCGATGGTGGCACCGCAATTGGTCGCGGCCTGCAGGGGAAGCAATCCAGGATTCGGCCAGCCGCGCACGCCTGCCATCATCGCACAACCGCAACCGGTGATCCCGCCACCGCCGGCGGCTGCTCCGCCGAACAGCAATCCGCCGCCCCTCCGTGAAGAGCGTCGCCAAACGGTTGCCGATGCGGCATCGGAGGGCGTGCCTCGCCAAGCCGCGCCGGCGGAGCCGGAGGTGCGAGGGGTCCTCTCTGCCCTTCCGCCGGAAGACCGCCCTGAAACCGGGCCGGTCAAGCCCTTGCCCCCGCAGTTTCGCCGCGCACAGGTCGACTACCGGACCAAGGAGCCGGCCGGCACCATCGTCATCGATACCCCGCACACCTACCTCTATCTCGTGCTCGGCGGCGGCAAAGCCATGCGTTACGGCGTCGGTGTCGGCCGCGACGGCTTCACCTGGAACGGAGCGGAGAAGGTGACACGCATGGCGGAATGGCCGGATTGGCACCCGCCGGAAGAGATGATCGAGCGGCAGCCCTATCTGCCGCGCTTCATGGCGGGGGGCGAAGGCAATCCGCTCGGCGCCCGCGCTCTTTACCTCGGACAGACGCTTTACCGCATTCACGGCACCAACCAGCCGTCAACGATCGGGACCTTCGTCTCCTCGGGATGCATCCGCCTCACCAACGAGGACATCATCGACCTCTACGGCCGGGTCAAAGTCGGAACCCGCGTCGTGGTGCTGCCGGGCACGCCGCCCGCCCGCGCTGTCACCGCTGCGCCGCGCGCCGAGCCCGCCTATCCCGCGCCATCGCCGGAGCGAGCGCAGTAGCTTGCGTCGGACAATTATTCTGCTTGCCAAATTCGCGTGACTTGCTTAGAACAAAAGAAGAACATAACATGGAGTGAGCGCAGCAGGATGGAATCAGTTGCATGTGAGGTGTCCGCCACCGCCGGGCAACGCTGCACCAGGAGCATCAGCGAAGCGCGTCGCCGCGCGAGTCGCCTGAACGGACGGCTTGGTCGCGGGCCGAAGACAGCGCAGGGCAAAGCGCGCTCGGCGCAAAATGCGCGCCGTCACGGCTTGAGCCGTCCGGCGGCCCCCTTGAGCCCGCCTTGGCAAACGACCTGCTTGCCTTGGCGCGCCGTATCGCCGGACCGGCTGCCAGCGCGCAACGTTTCGAGATGGCTTTAGCCATCGCCGGGGCGGCAATCGATGTCGCGCGCGTGCGACGTGCGCGCGGCGATCTCCTTTCCGCTGCACCGCTGGATGAAAGCGCAATCGCGCGCGCCGCGGCGCTCGATCGTTACGAGCGGCGCGCGCTCTCGCGTCGCAAGCGAGCCATCCGGCGGTTCGACGCGGACGGCAAGCAGGCCTCCGTCGATTTGGCCGAACGAACCCAGGACCGGTGTGTAGGGGCGAGGCATGCCTCGCCCCTACAGCCGCTAGGTCGCGGCCCAACCGATGCATGCCGGCGCCGGGCGTTCTGGCGAAACGAACCCAGGACCGACCTGCGCCTGCGCCCCATTTCGGCCAATCGAACCCGAGCGATCCGAGTTACGACGCCTCGAGCTAGCCGAACGAACCCGGCGCGAGCCGGTCCGCTGCCGTCTCGGCCCCGGCCGTCGGGCCCGTCAGCGCTTTCTTGATGGCGAGAAAATCCCGCCAGACCAGGCGCTTTTGCAGCGGCTGACGCAGCAGATAGGCGGGATGGAAAGTCGCGAGCGCGCGGATCTCGCGCGTGCCGGTGTGAAATCGAAACCAGCGCCCGCGGTTCTTGACAATACCGCCGGCGATGTTGAGCAGCGTCTGCGCCGAGGGTGTGCCCAGGCACACCAGGAGGTCAGGGTCGGCAAGCTCGATCTGACGCAGGGTGAAAGGCAGGCAGATTGCCGATTCCTGCGGGGTCGGCGTGCGGTTGCCGGGCGGCCGCCACGGCACGATGTTGGCGATATAGGCCGATTGGCGCGAGAGCCCGATTGCCGCCAGCATGCGGTCGAGCAGTTGCCCCGAGCGTCCTACGAAGGGGAGCCCCTGGATGTCCTCCTCGCGTCCCGGCGCCTCGCCCACAAACATCACCCGCGATTGCGGGTTGCCATCGGCAAACACGAGCTGGGTTGCGGTCGCGCGTAGCGCACAGCCTTCGAAAGCGCGCAGCATCTCCTTGAGCTCGTCAAGACTGCTCGCGGCCTTGGCGGCGGCGCGCGCGGCGGCGACGGCCGCATCCGGCGCAAGGGTGGCGATCGGGCTTGTGGCGATCGGGCTTGCGGGGCGCGGCAGTTCCGCGCGGGCGAACGCCGCATTCACCGAAACGGCTTGTTCTGCCGCCGCGCGCTCCGCCAGCCGGTCGATTGGGCTCTCGGTGAGCACCGCATCAACGCCTGCCTCCTGGTAGAAGGCGAGAATGGCGCGCAGAGCCGGCTCGCGGTTGTCGGTCATGACATGTCACAATGCCCTCTGTTGTGCTGCATTGAAAGCGTAGAGCGAGCGAGGGACTGATGAGCGCACCGGAATTGCCGCCCCGCGAGGCAATGGAGTTCGACGTGGTGATCGTCGGGGCAGGGCCCGCCGGTCTTGCCGCGGCAATCCGGCTCAAGCAGCTTTCTCCCGATATCGGGGTCGTCGTGGTCGAGAAGGGCTCGGAGGTGGGCGCCCATATCCTCTCCGGTGCCGTCATTGATCCGGTCGGCCTCGACCAGCTGCTGCCGGACTGGCGCAGCGAGGACGCCCCGATCAAGACCGAGGTCAGCGACGATCGCTTCTATTGGCTCTCGGCGCGGCGCGCTGTGCGCCTGCCGAACGCGATGATGCCGCCGCTCATGAGCAACCACGGCAACTATGTCGTCTCGCTTGGCAATGTGTGCCGCTGGCTGGCGAAGAGGGCGGAGGCTCTCGGGGTCGAGATCTATCCTGGCTTTGCCGCCGTCGAAATGCTGTTCGATTCGAACGACGCGGTTGCCGGGATTGCCACGGGCGACATGGGCGTGGCCAGGGATGGGCAGCACACGGACAATTTCACCCGCGGCATGGAGCTGCGCGCCAAATACACGCTCTTGGCCGAAGGCGCGCGCGGCAGTCTGAGCAAGGTGGTCATGGCCCGGTTCGGCCTCGAGCGCGGCCGCGACCCGCAGAAATTCGGCATCGGCCTCAAGGAGCTCTGGCAGGTCGCGCCGGAACGGCATCGGCCGGGGCTGGTGCAGCACACCTTGGGCTGGCCGCTCGACAACCGGACCGGCGGCGGCTCATTTCTCTACCATTATGAGGACAAGCTCGTTTCCGTGGGCTTCGTGGTCCATCTCAACTACGAGAACCCGTACCTATCCCCGTTCGAGGAATTCCAGCGCTTCAAGACCCATCCCCTGGTGCGCGGCACATTCGAGGGCGGCAAGCGGCTCGCCTATGGCGCGCGGGCGCTGACCGAGGGCGGCTGGCAGTCGGTTCCGAAGCTCGTTTTCCCGGGGGGCGCGCTGATCGGTTGCGCTGCGGGGTTCATGAACGTTCCGCGCATCAAGGGCAGCCATAACGCGATCCTCTCGGGATTGCAGGCGGCCGAGGACGTCGCAGCCGCGCTGAAATCCGGCCGCGCCAATGACGAGCTCGCGGCCTACGAAGCTCGTTGGCGCACCTCCGCCATCGGACGCGATCTCTGGAAGGTGCGCAACGCCAAGCCGCTGTGGTCGCGCTTGGGCACGCTGCCCGGCATTGCGCTCGCGGGCCTCGACATGTGGAGCAACACGTTGCGTATCCCGCTCTTCGGCACGCTCAGTCATCGCAAGGCGGATTTTGCAACGCTCAAGCCGGCCGCGGACTGCGCGCCCATCGCTTATCCCAAGCCGGACGGCAAGCTTTCATTCGACCGCCTCTCCTCGGTGTTCCTCTCCAACACCAATCACGAGGAGAACCAGCCGGTGCATCTCAAGCTCTCTAATCCGCAACTGCAGAGGAGCTCCGAGCACGACCGCTATGGCGGCCCCTCGGCGCGCTATTGTCCGGCCGGCGTCTACGAGTGGCTCGAGGAAGCAGCTGGGCCGCGCTTCGTCATCAATGCGCAGAATTGCGTCCATTGCAAAACCTGCGACATAAAGGACCCCAATCAAAACATCGCCTGGGTTCCTCCGGAAGGTGGCGGCGGCCCGAACTACCCCAATATGTGAGGACAGGTCACGATACCGCCCTTATCGGAGCCTTGAAAGGCGATGGACATGGCGGTTCGGGGCCGTTATTGCGGAGCCCAGCCGGAACCGGCCATTCTGCCCAACGCGGCCGCGCCCTCCGCGCTCGTCCGCCAGATGGAGTCGAGCCCTTGATCCTTTCGTCACGTTGGAGGCGTGCGGCGAAGGCCGCAGCCGTTGCCGTGGTTTTTGCGTGGCCGGCAATGGCAACCGCGCAGGCCGAGGCACCGGCGAACCTCTCCCGCATCTCAACGTCGGGCAGCTATCTGGCCGCACGACACGCGAACGGCGAGCGTGACGCTGCGGCGGCAGCTTCCTACTACCGCGCGGCCTTGCGCGGCGATCCCCGCAACAATGACCTGCTCAACATGACCTTCCTTGCGGTGCTCGCAAATGGCGAGATCGACGAGGCGGTGAGGCTTGCCGAGCGTGTCCTGCAGACGGACAAGAACAACCGCATTGCGCGGCTCGTTCTGGGTGTGCGTGCGCTCAAGCAGAAGCAGTATCCGGCGGCGCGCAAGGAGCTGGCCCAATCGGTGCGCGGACCGATCACCGATCTCGCGGCGACGCTGCTCTCGGCGTGGACATTCGAAGCGACCGGCGAGGTGAAGGCGGCGACTGATTCCATCGACAAGCTCACGGGCGCCGACTGGTATTCCCTTTTCAAGGACATGCACGCAGCGATGATTCTGGACCTTGCGGGTCAGAGGAAGGAGGCGGCCAAGCGCTTCGAGCGCGCCTATAAGGCCGATCCAACCATGCTGCGACTGGTGCAGAGCTATGGCAGCTTTCTCTCGCGCCAGGGCAAGGAGGCTGTCCAGACCGGGCAAGGTCCTCAGGGCAACCAGACCGGCCAAGCTCCTCAGGGCAACCAGACCGCCCCGGCGCCGCAAGGAAATCAGGGCGGCAATGCTGAGGCGCTCAAGGTCTTTGCCGCGTTCGACGAGACCTTGCCGCGGCATCCTCTCATTGTCGAGGCAATGACCGAGCTCAAGGCGGGCAAAAAGCTTCCGCCGCTCATCGACACCCCGCAGGCCGGTGCCGCAGAGGTGCTCTACGGGCTCGGCTCCGTTCTCGGCCGCCGCGGCGGCGAGGAGCTCGGGCTCATTTATCTGCAACTTGCGCTTTATCTGGTGCCCTCGCACCCTCTCGCGCTGCTCTCGCTCGGCGATCTCTACGAGACGATGAAGAAGCCTGAGCTCGCGAATAAGATCTACGAGCGCGTCCCGCTCGGCTCGCCGCTGCAGCGCAATGCGCAGATTCAGCTGGCGATGAATCTCGATGCGCTGGATCGCACCGACGAAGCCAAGGCTCACCTGGAAACGCTGATCAACGCCAATCCCGACGATCTCGAGGCAATCCTGGCGCTCGGCAACGTGCTGCGTGCGCGCAAGCAGTTCACCGAATGTGCCGATGTCTATTCCAAGGGCATCGACATCCTGGCGAAGGATCCAAGAGCCAATGAGCAGCACACGCGAAACGGCCCCGACGGGAACTGGCTGATCTATTACTACCGCGGCATCTGCTACGAGCGGGCCAAGCAATGGCCGAAGGCGGAGGCCGACCTGCAGAAATCGCTCGAGCTCTTTCCCGAGCAGCCGCTCGTGCTCAACTATCTCGGCTACTCATGGATCGATCAGGGAGTTCATCTCGATGAAGGGATGAGCATGATCAAGCGCGCCGTCGATCAGCGCGCCGACGACGGTTATATCGTCGATTCGCTGGGCTGGGCGCACTACCGACTCGGCCACATGGACGAAGCCGTCAAGCAGCTCGAGCGCGCGGTCGAGCTCAAGCCCGAGGATCCGACCATCAACGATCATCTCGGCGATGCCTACTGGCGGGTCGGCCGCGTGCTGGAGGCCCGCTTCCAGTGGTCGCACGCCCGCGATCTCAAGCCGGAGCCCGAGGATCTCGAGAAGATCGAGGCCAAGCTGAAATCCGGTCTTCCGGAGGAGCCCTCTTCGGCCGCCGATGCCGAGCAGAAGAAGGCCACTCCCGACGGCGGCTGAGTTGGCGGCGGCGCGGGTCGAGAGAGCGCCAGCCAAGATCAACCTCACGCTTCGTGTCCTCGGCCGCCGTGCCGATGGCTATCACGAGATCGAAAGCCTGGTTGCCTTCGCGGGCGTCGGCGACAGCTTGAGCTTCACGCCCGGACCCATTGCCGAGCTCGTGGTGCGGGGTCCGACGGCGGCGATGGCGGGCACGGTCGCCGACAATCTCGTGCTCAAGGCAGCGCGCGCGCTCGCCGAGCGGGTCGCCGGGCTCAAGCTCGGCCGCTTCGTGCTCGCCAAGCGGCTGCCGGTCGCCGCCGGTCTTGGCGGCGGCTCCAGCGACGCTGCGGCCGCCTTGCGGCTACTTGCGCGCGCCAATCGGCTTGCGCGCGATGATTCCCGCCTGATGCAGGCCGCGCGGGCCACCGGCGCCGATGTGCCGGTCTGTCTCGACCCGCGGCCGCGGATGATGCGCGGCATCGGCGAGGTGCTTTCCGATCCTCTGCCGCTGCCGCCGCTGCCAGCGGTTCTGGTAAATCCGGGCGTCATGCTGGCGACCAGCGATGTCTTTGCTTCGATCAAGTCTTTTGCTCAGGCCGAGGCAGCGCCTCTTGCAGCCGGCGCGGGCGCTGGCTTCCTCGCGGCACTTGAGCGTGCCGGGAACGATCTCGAAGAGCCCGCCATGCGGCTCGCGCCGGTGATCGCCGATGTGCTTGCGGCGCTGCGGGAGCTGCCGGGATGCCGAATGGCGCGCATGTCGGGATCGGGCGCCACCTGCTTCGGGCTGTTCGAGCGGGGAGCTGCCGCCGTTGCCGGCGCGCGCAAGCTGCGCGCCGCCCATCCACCATGGTGGGTCCGTGCCAGCACCCTCTGCGCGTGCTGATCTCCTACGAGGATTGGCGGGGCGGTCAATTCGAGCGGGTGATGCAGAACTCGACCGTCGCCTCGAGCGCTGCCTTCATCGGCGAAGCGGGAAAAAGCGCAAGCGCGTCGGTCGCGATGGCGCCATAGTGGCGGGCGCGCTGGACGGTATCCTCGATGGCGCGGTGCTTCATCATCAAGCCGATGGCATGGTCGAGGTCGGAGTCGGTTGCATCCGAGCTCTCGAGCGTGCGGCGCCAGAATGCGCGCTCGCTCTCCGATCCGCGGCGGAACGAGAGCACGACGGGCAGCGTGATCTTGCCTTCGCGAAAATCATCGCCGACGTTCTTGCCGAGCTTTGCAGCCTTTCCGCCGTAGTCGAGAGCGTCATCCACCAGCTGGAAGGCGATGCCGAGATTCATCCCAAAAGATCGGCAGGCGGCCTGCTCGTCGCGCGGCCGCCCGGCGAGTGCCGGGCCGACCTCGCAGGCGGCGGCAAAGAGCTCGGCGGTCTTGGCGCGGATGACGGCGAGATAATCGTCTTCGGTGGTCGCGGTATTCTTGGCCGCCCCGAGCTGCATCACCTCGCCTTCGGCAATGACGGCCGCCGCCGAGGACAGGATTTCCAGCGCCTTGAGCGAGGCAACCTCGACCATCATCTTGAAGGCCTGCCCAAGCAGGAAGTCGCCGACCAGCACGCTTGCTTCGTTGCCCCACAGCATGCGGGCAGCGAGCTTGCCGCGTCGCATCTCGCTCCCGTCCACGACATCGTCGTGCAGCAGCGTTGCCGTGTGCATGAACTCAACCGCTGCCGCGAGCTTGACATGGCCGTCCCCGCCATAACCGGCAAGCTTCGCCATCGCCAGCGTCAGGATCGGTCGCAGCCGCTTGCCGCCCGACGATATGAGGTGATTGGCAACCTCCGGGATCATTGCAACCTGCGACCCCGTGCGCGACAGAATGGTGGCATTCACGCGTGTCATGTCGTTCGCCACCAGGTCGACCAGCCGGTCGATGGAGGACGGTGCGCGGCTTTCAAATGGAACGACAACGGCCAAACTGCTGGCTCCGAACGCAAGGACGCCCAAGCACAAGGACGCCCAAGCATAGGAATGCTATGGTGAGGCGGCAAGCCTGTCGAGATGACACGGCTGAGGAAGAGCGATGACCCGAGGCAATACCGCAACGGCAGCTCGCGCGGAGGCCCGTGTGCAAGGCCAATCGGAAAGCCAGCCCCGAGACCGCGTATCGCTCCGGTTCGACGATCAGCGCATCGCAGTGCTGGTGCCGTGCTTCAACGAGGAGGTCGCGATCGGCACAGTCGTGGCCGATTTTCGCACCGCTCTGCCGCAAGCCCGGATCTACGTCTACGACAACAATTCAACGGACCATACCGCGGAGGTCGCAGGCGCCGCCGGTGCGCTGGTGCGCACCGAGATGCGTCGCGGCAAAGGAAACGTGGTGCGGCGCATGTTCGCCGACATCGAGGCGGATGCCTACGTGCTGGTGGACGGTGATGCCACCTACGACGCGGCGAGCGCCCGCACCATGATCGCGCGTCTCCTGGATGAAGGGCTCGACATGGTGGTCGCCGCCCGCATCGGCCGCGAGCAGAACGCCTATCGCCGTGGCCATAGAACCGGTAACCGGCTGCTGACCGCCTTCTTCGCATCTGTTTTCAATGCGACTTTCACGGATATCCTGTCCGGCTTTCGCGTGTTCTCCCGTCGGTTCGTGAAATCGTTTCCGGTGCTGTCGAGGGGATTTGAGATCGAAACCGAGCTTGCTCTTCACGCTCTTGAGCTTGGCCTGCCGGTGGCCGAGATTGCAGCTCCCTATTACGCCCGGCCGCAAGGCTCGACGTCGAAGCTCAGCACCTGGCGCGACGGCCTGCGAATTCTGTCCACCATGGTTGGCCTCTACCGATCGGAGCGGCCGCTGGCATTCTTCGGCAGCATTGGCATCGTGCTTGCCGTCGTTTCCATTGTGCTCGCGATTCCGATCTTCGTGACCTTCTTCGAACAGGGCATCGTGCCACGGATTCCAACCGCCATTCTTGCCACTGGCCTCATGCTGCTGGCATTTCTCTCGGTCGTGGCCGGTCTCATCCTCGACACCGTCACGCGCGGGCGGCGGGAAGCCAAGCTGATTGCCTATCTGCAGCAGAGCGCGCCGGGTGCATGTTCCGACCCGGCCCGATAGCATTGGGAGAGCTGCATTGCGCGAGCTTGTTCGCACTAATGATGCCGTGCTGGTCTCGGCCATTCAGGCCCTGCTCGACGCCGCCCGCATCCCGCACGTCGTGCTCGATCAGAACATGAGCGTGCTGGAAGGCTCGATTGGCATTCTGCCGCGCCGCCTGTTGGTGAACGAGGACCACGTGGCTGCTGCGCGGCGGCTGCTCGAAGAGGCGGGGTTTGCCCACGAGCTGCGCAGCGATGCTCGCTGAGGAGGAGCTGACCGAAGACGCCGTGCTCGGCGGCCGGTTGCGGCTCAGGCAATTGCGGCGCGGACATCGCGTCGGGCACGATGCCATTCTGTTGGCTGCCGCCTGCCCCGCCCAGCCGGGCGAACGCGCCGCCGATCTCGGCGCGGGAGTGGGTGCGGCGGGGCTTGCGCTGGCTGCTCGGGTCGACGGTGTCCATGTCACGTTGGTCGAGATCGATGCGCGCCTCGCAGCCCTTGCGCAGACGAATGCGCATTTGAACGGGCTCTCCGCGCAGGTCACGATCGCCAATCTCGACGTCCTGGCACCGGCGGACGCGCAGGCGACTGCAGGGCTCTCTCCCGGCTCATTGGCGCGCGTCCTGATGAACCCGCCGTTCAACGATCCCGAACGGCTGCGCACATCTCCCGAGCCGGCGCGCCGGCTTGCCCACTCAGCCCCGCGCGGGACGCTCGCGGCCTGGACCGAGATGGGCGCGAGGCTTCTGCGTCCGTCCGGTACGCTCACTCTGTTGTGGCGAGCCGACGGGCTCGATCACGTGCTCCAATGCCTCGATCCGCTGTTGGGCGCGGTGACGGTGCTGCCCATCCATCCCGGGCCGGGCAAGGCGGCCGTGCGTATCCTTGCGCGTGCGACCAAAGGGCGCCGCGCCGCGCTCGCTCTGCTGCCGGGATTGTTTCTCAACGACGAGAAGGGGTGCCCTTCGCCGGAGGCCGAAAGTGTCCTGCGCGGGGGCGCGACTCTGCCATTGGCGCTCACGTGAGCGCTGGTGATTCGCGCCCGGGCTCGTCTCGGGCCTGGAATCAGGCCCCAGCCTTGCGCTTTGTGGACTCGCGTGCGGGAGCGAGGTGCGACATGGCAGCAATGCTGCCGATGAGGAGCATCAGCATATAGATTTTCAAGGCTTCCCCCCTTGCGCCTTCCGGGTGCGATTCTCATGCAATAGGCGCGAGGGGTTGATGAAAGGTAACTTGAGGCAAAGGCACCGGCGGACTAAGACGCAGGGCCGGCAGGCCGAGTGCAGAGCTTCCCGTCGCCCGCAGCTGAGGCAAAGAGTGGAACGACATGACTGATCAGAGCATTTTCGAGCGCCCGCGGGCGCTCGTTGCGAGTGCCCGGGAGGCATTGCGTCCGATCTTGCCGAGACGACTGCGGGGCGATGCCCCGGTCGTTCCGGTGGTCCGGCTCTCCGGTGTGATCGGCTTCTCGACCCCGCTCAAGGCGGGGCTGACCCTGGCCAACGTTGCCCGTCCGCTCGAGCGCGCATTCGGCATGCGCCATGCGCGCGCGGTTGCCCTGCTGATCAACTCGCCCGGCGGCTCACCGGTTCAATCGCATCTGATTTATCGCCGTATTCGTCAGCTTGCCGCCGAGAATGGCCGGCCCGTGATCGCCTTTGCCGAGGACGCAGCGGCATCGGGCGGCTACATGATCGCCTGTGCCGCCGACGAGATCATCTGCGATCCCTCCTCAATCGTCGGCTCGATCGGCGTCGTCGGCGGGTCGTTCGGCTTCGCCAAGTTGATCGACAAGCTTGGGATCGAGCGCAGGCTCTACACTTCCGGGGAGCACAAGGCGATGCTCGATCCGTTCCTTCCGGAGAATCCGCAGGACGTGGATCGGCTCAAGTCGGTGCAGCGGGAGATCCATGAGGGCTTCATCGAGTTGGTGAAGCAAAGCCGCGGGTCGCGCCTCAAGGGCCCGGAAAAGGAGCTGTTCTCTGGCGAGTACTGGACGGGTGCCAAGGCCGTCTCTCTGGGGCTTGCCGATACGCTCGGGGAGCTTCGCTCGACGCTGCGCGAGCGCTACGGGCCCGATGTGCTCACCCCACTCATGCCGGCCTCGCGTAATTGGCTTGGACGCGCGCAGCCCGGAGTTCGCGGAGCCGATTTGCTGTTGCACAGCGGCGGTGTGGCGGAGGAACTCGTGTCCGCGCTGGAGGAGCGGGCGATATGGGCGCGGTACGGATTGTGATATGGTTGCGAAGTCACAGGAGAGCCGCCCATGCCCCCCCTTCTCATTCCGCTGGCCAGGATCGCCATCGGCGCGCTCGGCGCCGGCGCAGTCGTGCACTGGGTCGTGAATGAGGTCCGCCGCATCAATGCCGAGCTCGATCGGGTCAGGAGAATGCCCGACGGTGAAGCCAGCGAGCGCCACACGTTCCCGACCCTGCGCCGCGACCCCGCGAGTGGCGACTGGCGCGTGAGCTGAGTGAGCACATGGAATGCGAGCTTTCCGCTCACATGCGACCCGAGCGTTCGTTCCAGGGATTGGTCCTGGAGCTGCAGCGCTACTGGGCCGATCAAGGATGCGTCATTCTGCAGCCGTACGACATGGAGGTCGGCGCCGGCACGTTTCATCCGGCAACGACGCTGCGCGCGCTCGGACCGAAGCCGTGGAAGGCGGCCTATGTGCAGCCGTCGCGCCGTCCGAAGGATGGGCGCTACGGCGAGAACCCTAATCGCCTGCAGCATTATTATCAGTTCCAGGTGATCCTCAAACCGTCGCCCGAGGACATTCAGGATCTCTACCTCCGCTCGCTCTATGCGATCGGCATCGATCCCAAGCTGCACGACATCCGGTTCGTGGAGGACGACTGGGAATCGCCGACCCTCGGCGCCTGGGGCCTAGGCTGGGAGTGCTGGTGCGACGGCATGGAGGTCTCGCAATTCACGTATTTTCAGCAGGTCGCAGGGATCGAGTGTGCGCCGGTATCCGGCGAATTGACTTACGGCCTTGAGCGACTGGCAATGTATGTGCAGGGCGTGGACCGCGTCTTCGATCTCAACTTCAATGGGGGTGAAGGCGATCAGCGCGTCACCTATGGCGACGTCTTCCTGCAGGCGGAGCAGGAATATTCGCGGCACAATTTTGAGCATGCCGAGACCGGGATGCTGTTCGAGCAGTTCAGGATGGCCGAGGACGCCTGTCGCAAATACATCGATGCCGGTTGGGTTACATCGGGCAACGCCAGGCGCCATCTGATGGCGCTGCCGGCCTACGACCAGTGCATCAAGGCGAGCCACGTGTTCAATCTGCTTGATGCGCGCGGCGTGATCTCGGTCACCGAGCGGCAGAGTTATATTCTGCGGGTGCGCGAGCTTGCCAAGGCGTGCGGCGAGGCGTGGCTCGCGACACCAGCCGGAGGAGCAACGCAATGAGTGCAGTGCCTGAGATCGGTGGACGCCAGCCGCTTGCAATCGATGTCGAAGCCGGCAAGAGCTACTGGTGGTGCGCCTGCGGGCGCTCGAAAAAGCAACCGTTCTGCGACGGCTCGCACAAGCAGACGGAGTTCAGGCCGGTAGAATGGAAGGCGGAGAGATCCGAGCAGTCCTGGTTCTGCGCATGCAAGCGCACGGGAAATCGGCCGCTGTGCGATGGCAGTCACAAGAAGCTGTGAATGCCCGATCTTCTGCTCGAGCTCTTGTCCGAGGAAATCCCCGCGCGCATGCAGGCGCGCGCCGCCGATGATCTGCGCAGGCTCGTCACTGACCATCTGATGGAGGCGGGCCTCCTCTATGAGGGCGCCAAGGCGTTTGTAACGCCCCGGCGGCTCGCGCTGGCAATCGAGGGCATCCCCACGAGGCAACCCGATGTGCGGGAGGAGAGGAAGGGGCCGCGGGTCGGCGCCCCCGAGGCAGCCGTTGCGGGGTTTGTGCGCGCCGCCGGGCTCTCATCCATCGACCAGGCGCAGGTTGTCCGCGACCGCAAAGGTGACTTCTATATAGCGGTCATCGAACGGTCCGGGCGTCCGGCCATCGAGGTGATCGGCGAGATTCTGCCCCGGATCATCCGCGAGTTCCCCTGGCCGAAGTCAATGCGGTGGGGCGGGCATTCTGCCAAGGCAGCACCCCAGTCCGAAGCTTTGGATGTCTCCGTTGCTGATTCGCAGCCGCTGCGCTGGGTAAGGCCGCTGCATTCGATTGTCGCCACGTTCGGGCCGGAAACCGAGCAGCCCGACCTCGTGGCTTTCTCCGTGGATGGTATTGCGGCAAGCGACCAGACGCGCGGCCATCGTTTCCTGAGCCCGCAGGCGTTCAAGGTCCGCCATTTCGCGGACTATGCGTCAGGATTGGAGAAGGCCAAGGTTGTGCTTGATCGGGAGCGTCGCAAATCCATGATTTTTGTGGACGCGAGGAATCTTGCCTTCGCGCAGGGCTTTGAGCTGATCGAGGACGCCGACCTGCTCGAGGAAGTAGCCGGCCTGGTGGAGTGGCCGGTCGTGCTGATGGGAGCATTCGAAGAGAGCTTCCTTTCGATCCCGGCTGAGGTAATCCGGGCCACCATCCGCAACAACCAGAAATGCTTCGTCGTGCGCGATCCCACGCGTGCAAGCCTCGTCAGCAGGTTCATCCTTGTGTCCAATATGGAAGCCGAGGACGGCGGCAAGGCCATTGCCGCCGGCAATGAGCGAGTGATCCGGGCGCGGCTGTCGGATGCGAAATTCTTCTATGAAACCGATCTCAAGACCAGGCTGGAGGACAGGTTGGTCAGGTTCGAGCAGATCGTATTTCACGAGCGGCTCGGCACGCAGGCCGCCCGCATTGCGCGCATCGAATCACTTGCTGGCTACCTCGCCCGGCTGATCGAGGCCGACATCGGCATGGCCGAGCGCGCGGCCAGGCTCTGCAAGGCGGATCTGTTGACTGATGTGGTCGGCGAATTTCCCGAGCTGCAGGGGTTGATGGGCAAATATTACGCAAGGGCGCAGGGCGAGGATGAAGCGGTCGCAAACGCCTGCGAGGATCACTACAGGCCGAAAGGTCCGGAGGATCTTGTGCCGGCGGATCCCGTCTCGATTGCTGTGGCGCTCGCGGACAGGACTGATACGCTCGTGGGTTTCTGGGCAATAAACGAGAAGCCGACCGGATCCAAGGACCCCTACGCCCTTCGACGAGCCGCCCTGGGAGCGATCAGACTGATCTTGTCCAATGGTCTGCGCTTGAGATTGTCGGCGCTCTTCCACGAGGCTTGGAGCCAGCATGCCCGTTCCAGTGGTGATCGCCGACTTGCAGGTTACGAAGCATTGGTGCTGGATCTGCTCGCGTTCTTTGCTGACCGTCTGAAAGTTCAGTTGCGCGAGCAGGGTGCGCGGCATGACCTCGTCGATGCCGTATTCGCTCTCAAAGGGCAGGACGATCTGGTCCTCATTGTGCGCAGGGCAGAAGCACTGGCAAAGTTTCTCGAGACCGAGGATGGAAAGAATCTGCTGGTGGGGTTTCGCCGGGCTGCAAACATTCTGCGTGACGAGGAAAAGAAGGACAAAAGAACATACGCGGGAGCGCCGGCGGCTGGGCTGTTGCGCGATCCGATCGAAAAGCAGCTGTGGAACATAATGCAGAGCGCGGGTGCGGAGGCCAGCACGCAGGTTGTCCAGGAAGATTTCGAAGCCGCCATGGAAGCGCTCTCGACCCTGCGGCCGGCGGTAGATGCCTTCTTCGACGAGGTGACGGTGAATGTGGCGGATGTCGATCTGCGCGAGAACCGGCTCAGGCTGCTCAATCAGATCCGCGAAGCTACGCTCTTGGTTGCAGACTTTTCGCGGATAGAAGGCTAGCGGATGGGGAGCGAGGTTCGTGCCCCGGGATTGCTGACCTCCCGCACGGGGCCCCTTGGAACCGCACGTGGGCGCGGTCATTATTGTCGGATTCACCACTGCCGGGCTTTGCTCGATTCAGGGAGATTCCCATGACGCTTACCGTCGCCCACATCACGCCTCTGATGGCGCTCATTGCTGGTGTCCTGATCCTGATCATGCCACGGTTGTTGAGCTACATCGTCGCGATCTATCTCATCCTTTTCGGCCTCTTCGGGCTCAACAGCATCCATCATTTCATCCGCTGACGCGCAGCTAACCTCGCAGCGCCGCGGGAAGGTGCTGCGGGCGCAGCCTCATCCGTGCTTCCATGGCCAAACCGTCTTCACGCCGAGCTGCCCTGAAAAAGAAAGTTGCCCGCGCATCGTCGGGCCGTGGGGCCGCTCGTGTGCGCGCCAAGAGGCGGGACCGAACCAACTGGGTATACAATTTCGGCAATGGCAGCGCCGAGGGTCGCGCCGACATGCGCGACCTGCTTGGCGGCAAGGGCGCAGGGCTGGCCGAGATGGCCAATCTCGGCTTGCCGGTGCCGCCCGGATTCACCATCACAACAGCGGTCTGCACCTATTATTATGCGAACGCGAAGCAGTATCCGGACAAGCTGAAGGAGCAGGTTTCCGCCGCGCTTGCCCGTCTCGGTCGCGTCGTCGGCAAGTCGTTCGGGGACCCGGACAATCCGCTGCTTGTCTCAGTGCGCTCGGGTGCACGCGCATCCATGCCCGGCATGATGGATACGGTGCTCAACCTCGGTCTCAACGACGATACCGTAGAGGCCTTGTCGAGGCGATCGGGCGACAGGCGCTTTGCTTACGATTCCTATCGCCGTTTCATCACCATGTATTCCGATGTCGTGCTGGGCGTGGGCCACCATCATTTCGAGGAGCTCCTCGACGAGCACAAGGATCATCACGGCTATGCGCTCGACACTGAGCTTTCGGCGGATGACTGGGTTGAGCTGGTCGGTCGCTACAAGGAGCGCGTCGAGAGCGAGCACGGCGAGCCGTTCCCGCAGGACCCGCGCATACAGCTCTGGGGAGCCATCGGCGCCGTATTCGGTTCGTGGATGAACCAACGCGCCATTACCTATCGGCGCCTGCACAATATTCCGGAAAGCTGGGGCACTGCGGTCAACGTTCAGGCCATGGTGTTCGGCAACATGGGCGAGACCTCGGCCACCGGCGTGGCGTTCACGCGCAATCCTTCAACCGGCGAGAAGCAGCTCTATGGCGAGTTTCTGATCAATGCCCAGGGAGAGGATGTCGTTGCCGGTATCCGCACGCCGCAGGAGATCACCGAGACCGCCCGACGGGAGGCGGGCTCGGACCGGCCGTCGATGGAAAAGGCATTGCCGGAGGCGTTCGGCGGGCTCACCCGCATCTGCGGGCTGCTCGAGCGACATTATCGTGACATGCAGGACCTCGAGTTCACGGTGGAGCAGGGCAAATTGTGGATGCTGCAGACGCGCTCCGGAAAGCGCACCGCCAAGGCGGCGCTCAGGGTCGCGGTCGACCTCGCCAACGAGCGAATCATCACGCACCGGGAGGCGGTCGCACGCATCGATCCCATGGGGCTCGACCAGCTTCTGCATCCCACCATCGATCCCAGTGTCGAGCGTGAGGTCCTCGCTACCGGGCTGCCGGCCTCGCCGGGCGCCGCTTCCGGAGAGATTGTGCTCTCGGCGGACGAGGCGGAGGCGCTCAAGGCGAAGGGCAGGAACGTCATCCTCGTGCGTGTTGAGACGTCGCCTGAGGACATCCATGGCATGCATGCCGCCGAGGGCATTCTGACCACGCGCGGGGGCATGACGTCACATGCGGCCGTGGTTGCGCGCGGCATGGGCAAGCCTTGCGTCTCGGGGGCGGGATCGCTGCGGGTTGACTACGCCGCAGGGACCGTGACCGTGGGTAGT
>Ga0306924_10001856_pt1 | contig 19550 bp, 21 predicted proteins | sample sta12Can44000111_FD_203756 | JGI IMG/M metagenome (GOLD analysis project Ga0306924, IMG submission 203756) | Lab enrichment of tropical soil microbial communities from Luquillo Experimental Forest, Puerto Rico - statanox.12C.anox.44.000.111 (v2)... | ecosystem: Environmental > Terrestrial >...
AGCAACTCCATGCTCTCTTGCAGACGGCGGGTGAGAACGGCCCCATCGTGCTGGTGGGCGCGTCTGCGGGCGGATTCTATGCGCGCCAGTTCGTCTCCGATTATCCGCAGCAGGTCGCCGGCATGGTGTTCTCCGACAGCAGCGTTCCCGACCAAGTGCGCGATACGACCGGAGCATGGACCCCGGAAAAAGCGCGAAGGATCCATCGCGACAACATGTGGGACCTGATCAAGGAGTCCAGCGGATGGGCCCGGCTCCGGGGCGAGTGCACGGGCGACGTCGAGAAGGGACTCGATGCGTGGCGCGACCTCGCACGCGCCAAGGCGTGCCGTCCGGTGTACGCGCGCTCCGGGCTCGCCGAGTGGGATGAGTTCTGGCATTCCGCCGCGCAAGCCGCCGAAGCGCATTGCTGTGACGACATTCCGCTGGTGATTGTCTCTCGAGATCCGGATCGCCCGAACCCGGGCTGGAGCGGCGAGCCATTCTGGAACGGCTTGCAGGAAAGTCTGAAACGCCTGTCTCCGCAGAGCCGTCGCGTCATCGCCCGCGGCAGCGGACATCATGTGATGATCGAGCGGCCGGACGTCGTGATCGCGGCGGTCCGGGAAGTGGTCATCGAGGTTCGCGAGCATCGCAAGGGCGCGGCGCCAGGGACGACCATCGTCGAGTGAGGCTTCATCGCATGAAAAGGTACCCCATCCTGCATGAGAAGAGAATTAGCACTCGGGGCAGGATGAGACAGGAGCTCCCATAACACGATAGTTTCTTGCAGAACTGCGCGACGTAGGCGTTAGGCGGCATCCACAACGACCGAAAAATCTCTATCTCACACATTGACCAAGGTCATTGAACGAAATCACCTGCCTGAGACATGACGGAGCCTTCTACAGACAACGACGCCAAGGCGCGAGAGTGCTCCGCTCCGTGTTGCCACTCGAATCTACGGTGATACGCCACTCAGCAAGCAGCCACTCAGGTATGTAGCAGCGATTCTTGTTGTGTTCACACCAACTTCGCAGCTGGGCAGAATCGGCGTAGGTCTGTTTGGTGAGGCCCAACTGTTTGGCCTTCAACTCAAACTCAGTGGCAATCGAAGGAATGGCCTGGCAGGGCTTTCCCCAGTTTGGATTACCGCGTTTGCGAGGGGTAGCGGGTTGGATGAGGGGTTTCGTCATGCCAGTGATCATACGCCACAGCCTTGATCGTGTAATCCTCAAATGCACCAGGGAAGTTCGAGCGCGGCGAGGCTACGAACGGTCGAATCGCAAATGGGGTGAATACCTTCTCAAAGGATAGTTAACATAATTCACCATTACATCGCTGCTTCGCAACGTGTCGTCCCAGACCGTGAAGATGATGTAGAAGGTGACGACGGTCTCATCGAAGGCGATTACGCACATCGACTTGCCTGCGTCCGGCAGATGTGTGTGCCCCCTAGTCAGCGGCCCGCTACCCTCGCAATATCAAGCGTCCGATTTCTTGCGGATGTTTCGTCACTGGCGGTATCTTTGATCAATTGACGTACGAGATAACGCCCCGGCTTGAGATCAAAGCTGGAATTTACCGTCAACCCAACCTGCATCAGTTGGTGATACTGTTCCTCATTCAAATCCATCGTCAAATGCTTTTCTCCCCCCGTAACCACATTTCCGTTCTCGTCAAAAATCGCTGTTATCATCCGCAAAACGTCCGAACGTTTTCCGCCAACCTCCTTGAAGCGAATGTTGTTAATCGCAACCTTGGAGGTGACCACGATTTGAGTTCGCTCCGTGCCGATGGAAAAAGAATGCGCTTGCAAGTCGAGAAAGAGGTTCCCGACTTCCCCCCGCGAATGCAAATCGTCTTCAATCTGACGCTCCTCTTCCTCCTTGGCGTTTAATTTCTGGGGGGCATAGTAACCACGCCTCGCCTGGATCGAGTAGTTGTTACCGCCGGTTAGCCTTACCTTCAGGATGTGATAACGGCCATCTTGTTTCAGATTCTGCGGAGCAAACCCGAGGACGTAACGGACTGGCGGAGAAGCTGCCAATCCGAGCCCCCCGAGCAAATCATTCGAATTATGAAAAAACGTTCCGCCCGTTCCATAAGCAAAGCCTGCCAAGACCGAAGTTTGTTCAAGCTGCGCGTTTAGCCGCTCCTGAACCCTCTGGTCCCTGGTTTCCAAAAGATCGGTAGCACCCTTCGTGTCGTCCCCGTTATCGGGTACATCAAGTCCGCGGACATCAAGAGTGTTAACCACGACATTCGCTCGATTTGCAAAATCGATGATCTGCCATTCTTCAGATGGTTGATCCACGTGTAAGAACCCGGGAGAGAGTAACACCATCAGCCGTTCGCCCGGCATTTGAGACAAACGGCGCACAATGTCTTCGAGGTGACGAAACCCTGAGTAAGTGCCAGCTTGCCCTGATCGCAGAGCCTGATGGATTGCCGACTGTGCCACGGACCGGGCAGCATCGTACATTCGAGGATCACCAGCGAAGGCGCACCTCCAGGTCTCGTTTATCACCGCTGCCTCCGCGGCCGAGTCGCGATACTCCTCAATTTGACGCGCCGTATTGAATGTCACGTGCGGACATTGGCGGTCGTTGGTCACCACCACGGAACGCGGTGCTACTCTTAGCAACGCTCGACGAAGGGCCTCGGTGTCGGACGTGAATTCTTGGGTAACTTGCCCGGAGGTCGAATAAATGCCGATCCTGTCACTCTGGACGCTTTGCGTCAGGAAAAGCTGAGCCGCCCTCTTGATTTGGACAGCGTCTCTCGACGAGAGATTGGCATCATCGAACACGAGTGCCACAAATCGTTCGGGTAGCACAACTGCTTTCTTGTCCACTGAATCAGAGGGTTGAGTCCCCCGTGACGGAGTTCCTTTCTCGCTATGTAATTCAGACGTTTCGATCGTGAAAGTACTTATCGCCTGCAATTGATTCTCGTCGAAGATCTGGAAATCCTCCGCTTTCAGGCCCGTCACGGGCTTGTCGTCAGCGTCCCGAACTACCACGCGCACCTGAACAAGATTCGAACGCGCCTTGATGGTGAGGCTGGGAGTGTCGGAAGCGGCGTTCGCCTTGCCTTCGGCCGGCGAAGATTGAGGAACTGGAGAAGGCGGCTCCGTCTGGCTCCAGGCCGCGACTGTGGCCACCGGCACCAGCAGAGTCAATGCGAGGAACCTGAGCATGAAGACGACACTAGATCGAGGCTTGGGGCTCATGATACGTCGCAGGGATTTCGGAGCACGTGCTCTAATTCCATCGCCTTCTGTGCGATTGAGTAGGATCAGCATGTATATGGATGATCCCCGAAGGCTTGAGGTTTTCCAAGTCGCTCATTTCGTTGGCCACAGCCGATCAATCTCCAGTTAGGTGCCCGGTTTTCAGATGAGGTCGACTCCCAACCACGACTTCGCGATCACTTTCAGATTCTCCCTGTAGTTGCGGCCCACCGGGTGCTCGCTACCATCAGTTGTGCGCAGAATATACGTCCCTTTGTTATCACGTCGAAGGTCTTTCACCAACGTTGCATTCACCAGAATCGAGCGATGGATTCTCACGAATCCCATGGGGACCAACTTCTGTTCAGCGGTGGCCATCGTTTCCCTTACAAGATGAGATCCGGATTTGTGCACAAGGGCTACATAGTTTCCATGCGCCTTGGCTACGATCACATCGGCGGGATCCACAAAAAGAACTCTGCATTTTGCTTTGATTGCAATTCGGGCCACATCGCTCAAATGGTTATTCTTTCCGTGAGTCACATCGTTTGCAAACACTTCGCCCCCCAGCAACGAGGTGCTGGCCGACATCGCCGAACGCCCCCGGTTGTCGATGTTGCGACTAGCGATCTCAGGTGCCAGGCAGTCCAACCTATCGGGTGTCAGACTGCGGGCGTCTTTGCCAGAATCTGCTTCCGTTCTGAAGAAACGTGTCAATTTCTCCATATTTCGTCAATCTGTTGAGGATAGTGAAAAGTGAAGCACGATGATTTCCTGGTGTGCGGAAGACAACAGGGAACTCTTGCTGAAGGGCCGCGTAGACTTCACGGGCGGTAAGAGGGGTGTCAGCCCGGTCCAGGACAAGACGACATGCATGCGTAATTCCTAATCTAGGCTCGGCGGCTGCCCCTTCCTTTGACGTACGGAGCAACCCGTCGCCATATAAGAGTGCAAGACCCTTAATCGTGCGCTTCAAGATGGCGATTCTAAGATCGATCCCTTGGCGCTGCAGCGTAAGTTGTCGCAACTGATCTCCGACCTGCTCCACAACCAGTTGCAGATTCTGATCGCACACTGGAGGAAGGGGGCCTGTCGCGACATCCCGGGTGGGGGATGGGTTTATGATATTCGGAGCTGACGGGGCATTCGCCAAAGCCGTGTCCAAGCGCTCATCATCATCCACGAGCAGCACTCGTATCGCTTCCATTCACCATTCAGCCCTGTTTCACCAGGCAGAACGTCCTGGCTGACCGCAGCAGACCGGGGCCCGAACGCTTTCGCCGGCCTTCTTCGGATACTTGTTCGGATGTTCGCGACCTGAATTCATGTTGAGATCGTCAGTGACCATCCATGTTCGCCGGCGTTCCGTCCGACCACTCGGGCACCGGAACGATGAACTCGGTCACTGGCTCCGGAGCACCATTAAAGTGCGGAGCCAGCAGAACCGGGAGGTCAGCGCTCAGCGCGCCTGCACCCCAGGTGTGAGCGTCTTTCACGGGAACATAGAACATGAGATGGGGAACGCAGTTCCCGCATTTGCTGTTAAGGAATCCCTGCTTCGACAGCATATAGGCCATCGCGCTAGGCTCGAGGGGCGGCAGTTCCCCTTTCTCAATCGCGGCCTTCATACCCTCTTTCATTTCAGCTTTCGATTTTCCAGCCAATGCCAATCTTGTCCTAATCAAAAGGATCGGCAGCAACGTCCTCGCAGCCTGCGAGTTGTAGCAAACCGGACCATGCCTCTTAGGGTTCCAAAACTCTGGACTGTTTTCGAATTGGTCCATCCACGGGCGGTCTACGTTGCAGACAAAGCCGTTCGAGCCTTCGATGGCAGTTTCATAGCCATCTTTTCCGAGGACCATGACTGTGGCGTCCTTGGCAATGGATGGCGGAGCCGCGCTTCGTGCCAAGTCGATCTCGGCATTGCGTTCCATCAGGTACTGATCGACCGGCACCATGCTGGTGGGAAACGGATTTTTGGCGTCTTGTGCGCGTCCTGGCCGCACCGCGCACAGTACGGCGACCAACGTGATGGTCGCCAATGCGAAGGCTTGGATTGTTTTTTGATTCATTAACGTCCTCCTGATAAATACGGATTTTGATATGCCATCTTCATCAATTCCTGCGTTCTAGGAACATAACCAACTAGTTTGTATCGAAAAGAGCGAGATTGATCGCGTCGGCCATTGCCTGATAGCCAGCATCGTTCGGATGGCCATGATCTTTTGAAGCGAAGCGGTCCAAAACTTTGCTGGGGTGGTCAGGATCGCGCAAAACTGCGTCAAAATCGATTACCCCGTCAAATTCGCCGCTGTGTCTGATCCACTTATTAACCTCTTGCCGGACGGCGTCCTTCGCGTCCGACCAAAAACCCGGGACATCGAAGCCTTCAAGGGGTAGCATGGTGGCACCGATCACCTTGATTCCGCGGGCATGGGCACGCGCGATCAATTGCCGATAAGCGCCGATAAGGTCGTCAGCGGTAGGGATGTGGGCCGGGTCGGCGAACAAAAGTTGCCCCATCTTAACGCCAGGAAATCCAAGATCATTAGCGCCTTGTAGCAGCACGATATGAGTGACGCCCGGCAATGCCAATGCGTCCCGGTCGAACCGCGCCAGCGCACTCGATCCCATCCACGGTATGACCCAGTCTCCTAACAACCGGTTGCCGCCTATCCCTTCGTTGACCACCGCGAGCTTTGAGTTGTCCGGCATCTTTGCCAGTCGGCTGACCAGATCGGCTGGATAGCTCCGGTTCGCATCGATAGTGGACCTATAGCCCTCGGTAATGGAGTCGCCGAACGCCACCACCAAGCGCTGCGATGGCTGCGCAGGAACGAGTACTGCACTGACGAACACGGACCTTGAATCTTCCGTGCCACCCTGAATCTTTTCGTCGTGGGTATGGTCGCCGGGTGGCGAAACGATGGCCCGCTTGAGTGCAAACTCATGCCCAGTCGGAGTTGTGACACGCTCAGGAAGGTACAGACTGATGCTTATTTCTGCCCCATAAGCTACAGACAAGGAAACTGGATCACTGATCGCGGGCGCGCCCGCCGGAATTGTGATCGAGTTCTTTCCGCCAAAAGTGACAGTTTGGATGGAACCTGACTGGACTCCCGCTGGATCCGTCGGCACAGCTGCTGTGACCGAACCGACAAGAAGAGGTAAGGAGCCGTATTCGTTTGTCAGACGAATGCGAAACTGAGAGCCCCCGACGGATATGCGAACCCGCTCGCGCACGGTTTGATTCTGAAGGTTGAGGATTGGCCGATCCGGATCAGGGTCTGCCGGCGCCGGGCTGGATGCCCAAGTGGCGACCCACTTCTGCGGTTGGGCCAAGCCATGCCTTCCGAGCAGCATGACTGTGGCGACCTTGGAAATGGATGGCGGGGCCGCGCCTCGAGCCAGAGCAATCTCATCGTTGCGATCCGCCACCAGGTACTGATCCAGCGGAGCCATGCGGGGATACGGAGTTCTGGCGTCTTGTGCGCGTCCTGGCCGCGCCGCGCAGAGTACCGCAACCAAAGCGAAGGTTCCTAAGGTGATTGTTCTGACCCTCTTTCGGCTCATCGATTTTCCTCTTCGATATGGTTTCCTGATTTCCACTCGTTGCTGGCTGGAGTAAAACCGCTGTCGCGCTCTTTCCCATTGAGAGGTTCCTACATAACCGGGGCAGCCGTTCCATCCGACCATTTGCCCACCGGAATCACGAACTCGGTGATGGGCTCCGGGCCGTCCCGAAACTGCGGATTCAGGGTGACCGGCGAGTCGGGCAGATCCGCACCCCAGGAGGAGTTGTCTGTCAGTGGAAAATAGAACATCAGATGAGGTACATGGTGCCCAAGGGCGTCATTAAGGTAGCCTGCCCGCGACATCATGTAACACATCGCGCCCGGCTCCGGCGCCGGTAGCTCTTTATGGTCGAATCCGGCCTTGATGCTGTCGATCATTTGAGCTTTCGACATGCCGGCTAATACCATTTCCGTCCGCTTGAACGTGAGAGGCAGAATGGATCGCGCGGCTGCGGGATTGAAACACATCGGCGCACGCGTCCTGGGGTTCCAGAACTCCGCGGAGTTGAATGGGGACATCCACGATCGTTCCACCATACAAACAAAACCGTTCCTTCCTTCGATAGCCATCTCATAGCCCCGCCACCCGAGGACCAGGATCTTTGCGTCGGCGGATATAGCTTCTGGGGCAGCGCTTCGCGCCAAGGCGATCTCGGCATCGCGGTCCGACATGAGGTATTGCTCGATCGAAGCCATGCTGGGATACGCTGTCGGGCGACCCTCATGCCAATTACGGCTGGTAAGCGTCAACTTCAGTCCCACAGCCACGCAGACGATAGCCAAGGCTCCGGCCCAGACCCAGCGGCTCGTCATCACTCTGTTTTTCAATCCCAGCGAGCTGACCGTTCCCGCTTTTCGCTTCTGCAGGCGCTCCTCAAGTGCCGCGTTGATCTCCGAGGGGATGTCTACTTCTGGTGACTCAACTTCCCATGCCACTAGTGCTTGGGAAACGCCCCGGAAATCGGCAGCAAGGCCCTGGCACTCCGGGCACAGTTCGAGGTGCGACAAGGCCTCGGCGGCTTGGTCCGGGGGCAGTTCGCCGTCGAGATAGGCCATGAGCTCTTCCTGTTCGATCGGATGTCTGCTCGTACTCATTGCATGCCTCGTCTTCCCGGGTGCTGCTGCCCGGTACTCGCTCTCAGCGCGGGATTGGTTTTTGCCTCCGATTCTAGGTAGCTCTTCAATGCGAGACGTGCTCGAAAAAGTCTGGAACGGACGGTATTTACGGGAATTCGCAACAGCTCCGCTATGTCGAAGTAACTCAGCTGTTCGTATTCCCGCAGCATCAAGATTTCGCGGTCCGGCGCGTCCAGCTTTTCCATGGCTTGCCGCACCCAAAGCACGCAATCGGAAGTTCTGTTCGTCGTAGGCTGCAGAACGGACTGCCCTGAGGCGCTAGTCGTCAAGAACTTGCGCCGTTCCGCAGCCAGCAGCTTCAGAGCAATGCCATATAGGTATGTTCGAACCAGGGCTCGTGGCTCATAACGGGAGGCTGCGCGGATGACCGCGAGGAAAGTTTCCTGGGCGAGATCCTCTGCCCGCTCGGGGTTGTTCAGCCGGCGCCCGAAGAAGCCGTACAGTGGCTTGTGATAGCGGGCAAACAGCTCCTCGAATGCTGAGCGTGATCCGCACTGGAATTCCAGCATCAAGGCTTCGTCGCTAATCATGGTCGGTGCGCCCGCTCAAACCGTGCAATCCTTCTGCTGCGTTTTTCACCTCGTGCATGCTTCTTTAATGTCGCAACAAGGCCAAAAGTTCCCGCACCTTATTCGGTGGGTAGTTTTGTCCGGGGGTGCCAAGCGGGAGGTGACTCGGGTTTATGACATCTGGAGCTGACATAACATTCCTCAAATGTAGGCCTGAAAACACAAGATGCACTTTCTCAACCGCAACCGCCGCGAATAACTGTGAGTTCATCTCTCCCCATAAGATCAGGTAAAAGGGCCGTTGATTTGTAAACTTCCCGGGATGCCGTATCCAGCAGCAGTTTCATCGTGTGCTCTGGATCGCCCGACCTCCTCTTTCTTATGTGCGTTTGCGAACTAACATACTGGCTAGTATGTATGAGTAAATTCCGCTCAGAGTCAAGAGCCGAATGTGGTGATCGGCGATCTCGACAACGATCCTCGCAGTTACACAATCCCCATTTTCATAACATCGGTGTCCTGCAGATTCCATTCCTAGTAGATTTGCGCCCTCCAAGACTGCGGCGCGCCCTTCAAGGCCGATAGCCTGCGAGTTCCTCAACCTACAGAACGGGAAGTACAAATCCATATCGCGTCGTTTCATCACATTTTCACTAAATGACTTGATCAGAAACTGCTCGCGGCAGAGTGAATGCAATCAGCCACTCGCGTTGCTATTCCTGCATCGAGTTGCGATGGGTGCAGGTGAATGGCCAGGAGGATGTGATTCTATGGCAAAGAAGCTTCTTCAAGTGTTGACGCTTGTAGCGCTGGTCTTTAGCCTCAACTCCTTAAGCTTCGGTCAAGGCGCTGAAGCTTCAGTTAAAGGAAGCATTGCTGGCGCAGTCAGTGATCCGTCCGGCGCCGTGATACAGGGGGCAAAGGTTGAACTGGTCGGTCCCACCGGCACCCGGACTGCCACGACCGATGCAGAAGGCCGTTTCCTCTTCCAAGTGCTGATTCCAGGCGTCTACTCCGCTAAGATTTCCAGAGAGGGCTTCAAAACAAGTGAAGCCAATTCCGTGGAAGTACAAATCGGCCGGACCTCCATCCTGACGATCAAGATGGAACTTGGTACGTCGGCAACAACTGTCGAAGTGAGTGCTTCCTCTATCGCGGTGGATACAACTTCAACGGCGGGCGCTTCCAACCTGACCGATACCTTCTATGAGGCGGTTCCAGTTGCGCGTAGTGTGACTGGTCTCTTTTATGCAGCGCCCGGCGTTGCTTCGGGTTTAGGCACTGGTACCGCGAATCCGTCGATCGCGGGCGGAACGGGACTCGAAAACAGCTACGTTGCGGACGGCGTGAACATTACCGATGGCGGCTTTGGTGGCATCGGCGTCTATTCGCGCAACATGGGTTCGTTGTCGACCGGCATCAATCTTTCGTTCGTGAAGGAGGTGCAGGTTAAGACGAGCGGTTTCGAAGCGCAGTATGGGAAATCGACTGGTGGCATCGTGCAGTTCGTCACCAAGTCGGGCGGCAACCAATTTCACGGCCAAGTGGCGGGCTTCTTCGCACCCCAGTCCCTTGAAAGGCAGCGCTTGCTTCCCGACGATTATGCGCGGGGTGGCACACAGGAGCGCTTCAACCTCATCGGCAACATCCTCCACCAGGGTCAGTACGACATCGATGCTGAAGTTGGTGGCTACCTGCCTCGTTTCAGGAATCACCTTTTCTTCTTCGGATCGTTCAATCCACAGTGGAATACCGACTACGATCGTTTCGCTCAGTTTCGGAATCCCTCCGACCTGGGTACGGCTGGCTCCGTTCCAGGAGGGACCCAGACGTCTCTCGGGAACTTCACGGCGCCTGTGAAAGTGTATTCTTACGCAGGCAAACTGACCTTCCGCCTCAATGATCGCCATCAATTCGAAGGCTCGGTGTTCGGCGATCCCTCCTACGGTCAATTCACTGAGAACAACGCCACTTACAATACAGCCTCGCCGTCAACCTTCGACAAGCTGCAATACGGCACCCGCAACGTAGCGATCCGTTACAACGGCACGTTCAGCCCAACCTGGCTTTTGAATGCCTCCTGGTCGTGGGGGCACAACAACCTCAACGACACAGCGATGGCTCCAAGCACATTTGGAGTGACCGACTACACGCAACGCACGCCCTGCGGCGCCCCGTTGTTCAATCCGGATTGCACGGCAACGACCAACGTGTTACGTGGACAGTTCGTCCGGCAAGGTCTCGGTTACTACGAGAACACCACCGGTGACAATTATGGTGCCAACTTCGACACCACCAAGACGTTCACAGCCTGGGGTGAGCACAACCTGACGTTCGGCTACCGCTATGACCGAGGTCACTATGATGGAACCAAGGCGCGCAGTGGAGGCTACGTCCCTGTCGACCAGGCTCTCGCGGCGGAGGTTACCGGAGACCCAGCTTTGCAGGCACTACTTGTGGCACGTGGGACCAACGCACAATTCCAGTTGCGACCGAGGGGCGGAAGTTCATGCATTACGAACCCGCTGACGAACGCTCCAGGCCAGTTCGCGGCAGAAATTTACGTCCCTGGTCAGTCAGCGCCGCCGTTGATCGATCCGGTTAGCGGTCACCAGGTGAACGACACCTGCCCAGATGGCGGCATTGGCGTGAATCTGCGCCAGGTGCGCGGAGAATTTGGCACCCCGGTCTTCAAGACCACTTCACTTGGTCACACGGTGTTCCTGCAGGATAACTGGTCGCCGAGCAGGTACGTATCGTTGAGCGCTGGCTTGCGTTGGGAACAGCAACACGTCGAGGGTATGAACTCCAAATACACCCTCACCGACAACTGGTCACCGCGCGTGGGTGTAAGCGTAGATCCCTGGGGTAACCGCAAGAGCAAAGTCTATGCCAATTTCGGGCGCTATACCGAAACCCTGCCGCTTGACATAGCGATTCGGAACCTCAGCTCTGAGTTCGATTTCTCGGATACCAACTGGGTACCACCGACCGACGGGGCAGGGCATGCCCTGATCAACCCTGACGGCACGCTGCCGCTTTCCGCCAGTACCCTGGTGGGAACAACCACACCTCGGGCCGCCGGCGGATTCATCCGGAGCTTCAATACAGGTGCTTCGCTGAACGCTGGTGAAGCGTTTGGCCCCGGAACGAGGAGCGAGTATCTGGACGAGTACGTGGTCGGCTTCGAGCATGAGTTCAGCAACTCCGGAGTGGTCTTTAGCAGTCGTTATGTGGACCGGCGCATGAAGCGCATCGTCGAAGACAATGCTGCACTCTCCCCGGAAGCAGCCCAGGCCGGCTTGAACCAAATCTACTTCATCAGCAACGTGAACAAGAAGCAGGATTTGTTTGTCAATGTGCCGCAGATCGATTACGTCCAGGTGTTTGACGCCAAGGGCAATCCCACTCTGCCGCATCCCGCCGGTTGCAATCCCTCGGGGAACAATGCGAGCATCCTCGATGCTCAGGCAACCGACAGCAACGGCAACATTGCCGCGCTGCCCAACGGCGATAACGCATTTTGCGTCCCGAATGCCTATGGCCCTCCCGATGCGAGTGGGAACCGCCAACAGCTCGTTGGCATTCCGGGCGCGGACGGCATCCCGGACGGTTTCGTTGATCCCACCCGCATTTACAGGGCGGTCGAGTTCGAAGTCAACAAGGCGATGTCGAAGGGCTGGCAGATGCGCGCCAACTACCGGATCGCCAAGCTGACCGGGAACTACGAAGGCTCCTTCCGGAACGACAATGCGCAGAACGATCCCAACGTCAGCTCGCTGTTCGATTTCACACGCGGTGACTTCAACCTCCTTGGACAGCAATTCGTGCCCGGCGTGTTGAACACCGACGTTCGTCACCTGGTGAACGGATACGTTAGCTACACACTTAACGGGAATCGCGCCAAGGGTCTGACGATGGGTACCTCGGTGCACTTCCAAACGGGTGTCCCTATCAACAATCTGTTTGCGCACCCGGTTTACGCCAACTCTGGCGAAATTCCGTTCTGCGCAGATAACACCACCAATTGCCCCTCGGCTCGTGGCGCCCTCGGCCGCGAGAAAGACTTTGGCTCGGTGGATGCCCATCTCGACTATCCATTCAAGGTCACCGAGAATGGCCGGCTGAAGATTGGCGTCGACCTGTTCAACATCACCAACAACCGCACCCTGCTCCGCGTTACCCAGACGGCGCAGCGCACGATCGGGGTGCCAGACGCGGACTTCCTGAAGCCCACGGGCATCGGGCCGTCCGCTGTCACTGGCAACACCAATCCGGGCTATCTGCGGCCATTCAATGCCCGGTTTAGTGTGCGCTATGAATTCTAGGTAGTCGCTACTGTCGGGGGAGGCTCTTGTCCTCCCCCTCTACTTTTGAATCAGCGGCTCTGGTGAAAACGATAAGGGCGAGCTCCAACAGAGCGGCTGAAGGGGCGTTTCCCAACGACAACGGCCAGAGCGACCCGAACATCGGTTTGATCTCCGCGGTGTGACCGTACTTCCTCGGACCGACTCGATTGCCGCACCCAGCTGGCTCGCGATGCAGATCAAACGGGATAAGGGACTCGGCGTGGGCGTGCCCGAAGAAGCTGACGAGCGCAAAACACCAAGACACCGTCTGTTGTGCGTGCGTGTTTTGTTGAGTGCGAGTTCGTTTTTCCGGCACCAGCCAGCGCGATCCGATGCAAGGAAGACCGCCGTGCCAACCACGATCCATCGCGGTGCGCGCTACGGGTGGCGAAGGGTTTTGGGAGCAGCTCGAGAAGGTCGAAAAGCTCTTTCTCTCTTGACACTGGGATGGCGAACATACATACTGGTTGGTATGTTAAAACCGCATGGCGGGAAGCGAAGGATGCGCGATCCACTGCGCACGCGGCAACGCCTGCTGCAAGCGGCGTATCGGGAGGTGTACCGCTCGGGCTTCCAGGGAGCCGGCCTCGATAGCATTTTGGCTGCCACCGGAGTCACCAAGGGAGCGCTTTACTACCATTTCGAAAGTAAGGAAGCCCTAGGATATGCCATTGTCGAGGAGATCGTCGCAAAACTCACTCGTGAGAGGTGGTTGCTTCCTCTGCGACGGAGCGAGGACAAGGACCCTGTCGATGCGTTGATCGGCATTGTGCAGGCGATACCAGTTCGGCCCCGAGACGTAAAAGGCGGTTGTCCTCTGGTCAACTTGACGCAAGAGATGTCTCAGCTCGACGAACAATTTCGCAAGCGATTGGAGAAGATCTTCCATGCCTGGCAAGAAGGAGTTGCCACGGCGCTGCGGAGGGGGCAATCTCAGGGAACAATCCGCCGCGACTTGGTTCCAGAAGAGACTGCGAGCTTTCTCATCGCGATGGTCGAAGGCTACCAAGTGTTGGCAAAGAATGCGCAAGATGCGAAGGTATGGAGTGTGGGAATCAGAAACATTGTGGCGTGGCTCAAGTCGCTGCGCATGCCGGGCAACGGAAGGCGCGGCTGATCGCATCGATCGCAAGGTGGGTGGTGTTGCGGCAATTGAAATACCAACTAGTTTGTATGTCCGGATTCACCAAACCCTAGGGAACGATGATCAAGACCCTGAAAATGAGTCCAGTCGGACATGCAGTCTCGACGTGTCCAGAAAGCGCCGGGGATTCCTTGGTGGACTGCGGAGCGCAGCATTTCTGTGCAACTTTGATTCTGACATGCGACCCGACAAAACAAGCACGGAAATCACCAAACGCCTTCCTGGGCTTGCAGCGTAGCCGAGTCCCGCAGCGACCGCGCTTTTTCCAGCACATTGGTCGGCAAGAGATCAGATGGGATCGCCGCACCCACACAGAGGAGCGCCAGCGCCCTGGAGTACAGCCATGAACCGCGAGGCGGATTGCTCTGTACGCTATGGTGCCATCCACGCTCCCTTTCGTGGCGCAGAACAGGATGCGGGACTTCCACAGGCGGCGGCCAAGCTTAAGACAGAGTCGAAGCAACCCGAATCTGAATTCGATAGGCCGTCGCGCCGCCTGACGATCAGGATCGCGATTAAGGTGAAAGGCCGGATTCGCTTTACCGAAGCGGCCGACGTCCTCGCCATCGAGGCTGCTGGTAACTATGTCACACTCCGCCACAGATCCTGCTCTTATATGCTACGAGAGTCGCTCGCAATTGTGGAAGAAAAACTGACTCCCTATGGCTTTATAAGAATTCACCGATCCGTATTGGTTAATTCCGCTGAGGTCATAGAAATTAAGCCGTTGCTAACCGGAGAATATGTACTTGTGGTTAGCAACGGAAAGGAATATACCGTAAGCCGTACCTATAAGGCGAATCTTAAGTCTCTTGCACTGGTGTGGATCGGAAAGCCTGCGTGTGAGTCTGAGTAGGTGTCACTCGGACACGACAGAGAGTATCTGGCGAGGGTATAGGTCTGGTGAGGTAAGGTGGCATGATACCAGGACTGTGCGTGACGAGGGATGAAAGGAGAACCGACTCGTTAGAGCAAATAACTCGACTGGGGCACGTGGAAGTCCAATGCGGCGTCCGGAGGCGAACGTTGGAAGGCGGGTATTAGTAGGAAGATGCTCAACGAATGTCGCGCAGCGCGATATGTGCGAGTGCGGGCTCCTGATCGCGTGTGATCAGTATGAGCATAAAGTCATTCTTTGTAAATCCAGGCGGCCTGCTAAGTGTGACAAAATCAGTTAAAGTCATCGTCGATCGAAAATGGCAACATCCATGCGGTGCTTTTGTGCAATCGGCGCGAATCATTGTATTGTCGACACAATCGCGCAAACCCTTGACCAAACTGTGATAAGAATGGCAAGCCACGGTCAAGACGCCAAATGGTAGAAAATCTTAACCTCGTTATTGACTCGTTACGGGCTGAATTGAGGCAGCTCAGCGACCGCTACACCGCGATCTTAAAAAAGACCATGATGGTGAGGCGGACTATTGAAGGTCTTGCTGAAGTATTCGGTCCCGGTGTAATCGATGACGAACTTAGATATTTGCTGTGGCCGCATCGCCATGTCTCCCGCCGCGTCCTGGGTTGTCTTTGTCGACGTTTATTGGGCTCGCGGCAACGCGCGCTGCAGGTTGGCGAACTGTTGAACCTTATTGACAACGAGTATCCAGGCACGTTTAAGTATGTTAAGCAGCCAGATAGGTATCTCCGGTCAGTGTTAGAGATCCTTGTAACATTGGGTGAGGTGGCGCAGGAGCGTACGGAGTCGGGTGTTGCCACGTGGAAAGCCGTCTCGCCTGGGGTCGAAGGGAACGCAGACGGGGCCAGCTCAGTGCTCGCGGAAGTATCCCTGTCTCAGCAGAAGATCAACCCATGACGTTTTTCCGGAAGCTCGACGCGGTGCCAGTTTGCGGGGCGACACTTTTTCTTAGCAAATGTACCGGGCGGAGGAGGTCGATTACGATGAGCGAAAGTAAATCAGGCGCTGCTGCTGTTTTGATGCTGTTGATCTTTGCCTTCGGCGCGCTGTTACAAGCGGGTGCTCAGGACAACAAAGACAAGAAAAACCCATACCCCGGCATGGCCCCGGTGGACCAATACATGATTGCCGATCGGAACGCCGAGATCGCCCTGGCTCGGACCGCCGTTCCCGAAGACATCGGTCGCGACTCGACTGTTTGGGTCCTGGGGCGATACGGATACGAAACCGCAGTTGAGGGCAAGAACGGTTTTGTATGTGTTGTGGAACGAGCGTGGATGGCCCCTTTCGAAAACCCGGAATTTTGGAACCCCAAGAACCGCAGTCCTGACTGCTACAATCCGCCCGCCGCGCGCAGCGTCCTGCCTCTGATCAAGATGCGGACGGAGATGGTCTTGGCGGGCCTCTCTAAGGAGCAGATCGTCGAAAGACTAAAAGCCGCGAAAGCCAAGAAAGAGATCCCGTCGCTGGAGCCGGGCGGGATGGCCTACATGATGTCCAAGCAGGCCTATCTGACCGACCGTGTGCCCCATAATCTCTCCCATGTGATGTTCTTTGTCCCCACCACCGACGCTGACTCTTGGGGCTCGAATTCGGCTCTATCCCCGGTTGGACTTTTGCAACAGGATCCGATAGCGGACATCACCACGTTCATTGTTGCCGTGGGTACGTGGTCGGATGGAACGGCTGTTCCCTCGTCGAATGGAACCGCAGCTCCCTCGTCGGATGGCGGCGCTGTTCACCGGCACTCGATGTAAGGTCTCAATATCGCGGGTTCGCGAACAGCTCGGCCAGAGCAGCAAGCCGGAGCAGCAAGGATGAAGCAAATGCCCACTCAAACCAGAGCCGGGCTTAAGCGGGCACCCGCGGTTTTCGATTTTGACTCTCGGGACGAACGCGGGTGCCAGCCTTGCTGGCTGCGGTAGGTCATTTGTTTCGAGTTGGTTGCAGGCCGCATTTGTCTCCGCGAAAACTACAGCGTCCTCCGTATCGACACACCTTCTTGCCCTACCTACACTCTGAAGATGTTTTTTCCGCCTCTGGCAAAGCCTTGGCGGTAGAAGTGGCGTAAGCTCGATCGTGGAATAGGGATAAGCGAATGTCACTGCGAATTCTGCTTGCGGACGATCATCCCCTGGTTCGCGAGGGAATCAGTTCGGTTTTGAAGGCGCACCCCGGGTGGGAGGTTTGTGGCGAGGCTCTGGATGGCAGGCAAGCGGTCCAGATGACCAGAGAGCTCAAACCTGACATCGTGATCCTCGACCTTGCCATGCCGGTACTGAACGGCCTGGATGCAACTCGGCAGATACTCAAGGAAAACGAGGACCAGAAGGTCCTCATTCTTACGATGAGCGACTCGGAGCAGCTCATTCGCGAGGTATTGGGTGCTGGTGCGAGAGGGTTCGTGCTGAAGTCGGATGCTTCGCGGGACCTGATCGCTGGAGTCGAGGCCCTCGAACGACATCGAACGTTCTTTACTTCACGGGTGCAAAGCATCCTGGACAGCTATTTCACTTCCTCTGATACAGCAAACCTTCCTACGCTGACAAACCGGGAGAGAGAAGTGCTTCAGCTCATTGCTGAAGGGAAAACAACGAAAGAAGTGGCATCCATTCTGGGGTGCAGCGTCAAAACAGCCGAGACCCACCGCAGCAACTTCATGCGCAAGCTTCATCTGCATTCAGTAAGCGAGGTGGTCCTCTACGCAGTGCGCAACTTCATCATTCGGGTGGATCAGTTTGCCAGTGGATGATGACAGGATGTTGCTGTTAGCGAGTTCCTGCTCGTATCGCCCGAACATTCTGCGGAAGCAAACGGGTGCGAAGGCCTAGGCTGCTGCCCCAAAGCGAGAGACGAATTTAGGGGAGTCCAGTGTGTCTCGCGGGTACGTCGCTTCTAATTCAGAGATGGTGTTGAAGGCGGCGATCAGCTGACGCCGTTCTGAAAGGGACACAGTATCGAATGATTCTTCCAGGCGGTCCATCATTGCATCCTTGGCCTGCCATAAGCGATGAGGTAACAGTTCGGGATCAAACTCAAGGAGCGCAGCTTCGAAGAGAAGCTTCCAGCCGCTCAAGGCTGGCATGGTTGGGTGCACCCAGGGTGAATTCATAGTCCTCCGACAATGCTGGTCGAGTGAGTGCTGTTGCCTGGCTGGGAAATCTTTGCTACGAGCCCGAATAGATAGGCCCTTTTAATTCATGCTCTACTCGTCGGCAATCGGGTCTTTCTGGTATTGGCGCAGAACTTGGAGCCCCCCAAGAGCGATCTCCCCAAGAAACCCCGGCAAAAGGGAGGCTCTATAAGGCCGGTGTAAGGGTGCGCGGCTGGGCGGAGGTGGATGATTTCGCTCCGGCGATTCCAGTATTGAAGCAATTGGGAGAGGGCACTAGGTTTGACAATCTGAGGTTCGGTTTGTTTGACATCACGGAACGAACATCGATTGCTAGTCATCGATGCTCAATCAAAGGCCAACGTTTCTCGAGGACACATGCCAGAAAAACCAAGTGCAACTCGTCCCGGCACCGTACGACAGATCATCAAATCGCCCTGGCCACACGAGCCGGAGAAAGCAGAGATCTCGGTGGAAGGTGCCGATGATCTTTACAAGGAAATCCGCATTGAGAACACGTTAGTGACGGACAGCGGAACAGAGGTGTCCCTGAAAAAGGGGGCTGAAGTGGAAGTTATCATCGAGGCTGACCCGGAAGATACGAAGCCCAAGGATAAGCCTAAGCCATAGGACCACGGTTCGAGCGCGTGTAAACGTGCCTACTTTGAGTGGAGGGGGCCGGAAGGCCCGGAAGGCATCGACAGGCTGCTAGGCTGGGGAGCACTCACTATGACATGGGGCTCGCCGCTTTCTCCAGCCCTGGAGTTCCGTTCTGGTGCCGATTGTGCAACTGGTATCTCCGTATAACGGAGAGGATTGACTATGGGGATGGGTTTCGGTTGCTGCATGTCTGATCGCGCGAGCAACGTTGAGTGTCGCCGGTCGGCATGCGGGGTTGGGGCGCTTTTTTCGGGGGCGGAGATTGCCATTTGCGCCATGCCAGCAGAGGTCCCCATGAGAAGCGCCAGTGTGGTGCTTATGACCCTGTACATGGTCGTACCCTTTCCGACGCGGCGCTAGCAATTAATTTTCAGCGTTTCTGCTCCGAACGTCTATACGGTTTCTCGTGTACGCCAGGAGCCTCCAACGAAGCGCTACGGCGAATCTTGCAGAGCAGAATTACAGATGGGAAAGAACATTCTGCCGAGCCTTTCACTCTTTCCTCGCAGCGGTTCGAAAAAACTCCAAAGACTGCAAGGTCGGCGTAGTGTGGCAAGCAGGTTGCAGGGGCAGGGGAAGCGCCGACGTCGAATATCCCTTATCCCAAGGACGCATGGGACTTGTGTAGCGAATCAAGAAGGAGGAATACATGCGAAGAGTTCTGACTTTGGTTTTGGCAATTGGCTTGAGCGGGCTGGGACTTCAACTCGCAGCTCAACAGGGACATCAGCGGCCCAGTGATCAGCAGCCCAGCAGTCAGCAGCCGAGCGATCAGCGCAATTCCCAACAGCAGACAGATGCAAACAGCAACCAGTCTGCCCAGACTTTCCAGGGGAAGATCGCAAGATCGGGCAGCCAATTAGTGTTCCAGGAGGCTTCGTCGCAGACGGCCTACCAACTCGATGAACAGAGCAAAGTTGCCCAATACGAAGGC
>Ga0306924_10001857_pt1 | contig 19540 bp, 16 predicted proteins | sample sta12Can44000111_FD_203756 | JGI IMG/M metagenome (GOLD analysis project Ga0306924, IMG submission 203756) | Lab enrichment of tropical soil microbial communities from Luquillo Experimental Forest, Puerto Rico - statanox.12C.anox.44.000.111 (v2)... | ecosystem: Environmental > Terrestrial >...
CCGTGCAGGCGGTGCCGACGATCAGCAGTGCTGCCACCAGTATGCTCGGCAGCGCGCCGCGTCCGACGTTCTCGAAGCCGAACCCCAGGGTCGCCAACCCGACCCCGGTCAGCGCAAAACCGCCGAAGTCGAACGGCCGGCGGCCGCTTTCCTTCAGATCGCCGACGAGCATGTTGACAAGGACGATGCCGAGGATGCCGATCGGGATGTTGATGAAAAAGATCCAGCGCCACGACCAATAGGTGACGATGAAGCCGCCGAGCGGCGGCCCCATGACCGGGCCGATCAACGCCGGGACGCTGACATAGGACATCGCACGCACCAGATCGGATTTTTCCACCGTGCGCAGCAACACCAGCCGCCCGACCGGCACCATCAACGCCCCGCCCATGCCCTGGAGGATGCGCGCGGCGACGAGGGCGGCGAGCGAATTCGCCATGCCGCAGCCGATCGAGCCTAAGGTGAAGACGACGATCGCCGCACTGAAAACCCGCCTCGCTCCGAACCGGTCAGCGGTCCAGCCGCTGATCGGGATGAACACGGCAAGGCTCAGCAAATAGCAGGTGATCGCGACGTTTAGTGTGAGCGGACTTTCGTCGAGCGATCGGGCGATCGTCGGCAAGGCCGTGGCGATCACGGTCGAATCGAGGTTCTGCATGAACATCGCACAGGCGACGACCAGCGGCACCAGAATCGGGCGAGGTGCGGCATCGGCGGCGGCGCGGCTGTTCCAGCGTAGCGATGACAATGGCAACCTTCTCAGCGTTATTTATCTCCTTTTTCGGGAGCAGGCATAATGCCCAGGATCGCTGTCTTATCGGGGCTCCTCGCGCTCGCCGCGTGCACCGCGACCCCGACGGTCGTCGAAAACTCGGCGACGGCGGTCACCGTCCGCTACGACGGCATTGCGAACAAAATCGACGACGCGACACAGGTGGCGCAAAAGGTATGCGCTTCCCACGACAAAATCGCACGCCTCAGGAAGGTCAACGACGAGGGCATCGGCCAGCACTTTGGCCACTTCGACTGCATCTCGCCGACCGGGCTCAACTAATGGTGCAGCAACACGTCGCGGGCGCGGTTGATCTTGGTCGCCAGATAATCCGAGCCGCCGTGATCGGGGTGCAATTTGACCATCAGCCGGCGATGCGCCTCCTTGATCGCTTCGGCGTCGGCGCCGGGCGCGAGCCCGAGGATCGCGTACGCCTCCTCGACAGTCATGTCGCCGCTCGTCGACCGAGCGCCACTGCTCGAGCTGCCGGCGCGCTCGCCGGCGAGCTCGTCGCGCCAATCGGGATGGACGCGGTCGAGATAGGCTTCAAGCAGGCGTGCTCCCTCTTCATCCTCGGCCCGGCACTCGCGCAGCAGTGCCACGAGATCGGCCGAGCCGAGCTCCTCGACACGCATGCCGCTGAAGCGGCCGCGCAGAATGGTGCCCGTCATGCTGCCGGTGTCGTGATCGAGCGTCATGCGCAAGAAGGGAGTCGCCACCGTCGAGGTCTGGCCGCCGGAAGGCGGACGGTACCGGTCGAGAAGGCTGCGAACCCGGATCAAGGCCGGCATCAGCATGGCGAGCGGCATCAGCAGCGCGGCGAGCCGTCCGGAAACCGCCAAGGTCGCCACCGCCAAGATCGCGATGACGATGCCGGTCACTTTGAGGCCGCGGGCGAGCCGCGCCGGATCGGCGTTGACGAACAGATAGACGAGCATCAAGAAGCCGCTGAGGAGTGCGAACCCGCCGAGAACGTAGAGCATCGCCGCCGCTCAGTTCTTTAGCTGAGAGGTGAGCCGCAAGACCTCGCCGCCCTTCTTCTCGCCATAGGCAGTGAGAGCGCGATAGCCACCGGCGGCATAGACCGCGACGGCGGCGAGCAGCTCCTTCAAGCGATCGGCGCTGGCGAGATCGAAACTAAGGTAAGCGCCGCGCGACAGGCTCGCGATTTGCTTGAATGCCGCCGCGGCAACCCGGTCGCGACCTTCGTGGAAGATAAAGATCGGCACGCCGAGAAGCCCCAGCTCGCCGGCGTGGCGGCACAGCCGGTCGACCTTTTCCTCCATCGCATCCCCGACAAAGACCAGCGCGTTGACCTTGCGGCTGCGGGTCTCGCGGATCGCATGGGTCAGCACCCGCTCGATCTGGGTCTCGCCGCCGACACAAAACACGCTGCGCATGATCCGGTGCAGATCGGCGGCGGTCGTCATCCAACGGCTCGCCTTGCACTCCGAAAAGCCGCGGTAATAGACGAGTTGGATCTCGAGCCCGCCGAGTGCCGCGGTCGCCTCGAACATCTCGCCTTGGATCCGGCAAGCGCGGTCCCAGGTCGGCTCGCGGCTGGCGGTGGCGTCCAATGCAAAGATCAGCCGCCCGCGACCGCCACCCGTATGCGTAGCCGGCGCCAGCTTCAGCTTTTCCAGAAACTCTGCGACCTCAGGCGAGTGCCGCTCGGTGGGAAGCCGGTTCTTGTCCTCATTCATGTTTGCCCTCACGCCGGCCGAAGCCAGACCGAGGTATCGTGGAAGACGGCGCCGCCACGCGGCAGGCCGGGATCGGCGCTCGTCAACAGATTGATCCCGATACCCTCCTCGAATGCATGATTGGGCCACAGGCCTTCTACGATGACCACCCGTTTTTGCATCCCCGAGGCGCCGCGTGCGCGGACGACGAGGCTGCCGCGCTGATTACCGATGCGCACCCTGTCCCCGTCGGCGAGCCGCAGGCACGCCAGCACTTCGGGATGGACGAGAGCGGTCGGCCGACCCTCGCGGGCAACGCCCGACGGGGTATTGTTGAAACTCGTATTGAGGAACGAGCGCGAAGGTGCCGCGACCAGACGGAACGGCCGCTCGGGATCGCCGTCGTCGATCGCCTCGACATGGTCGGGAAATGCCGGCAGCCGTGCGTATTCCGGCCCGATTGCCTGCCAATCGGGGCGGAAATGAAACCTTTTATCGGTTTGCGGGAAGCCGTCGAGAAAATGACCGGTAGCGAAGGACGGGCAGCAGTCGAGCCGACCCCCATGCGGGAAGCTCTCGACATTAGGCAGCCCGCTCAGCTGCAGGGTTCGGTCGATCAGCTCGGTCGCACTCATCACAAAGCCCGGGTGCCGTGCACCGAGCCGCTCGGCGAGTCCGTTGATCACGTCGTGGTTCGAGCGGCACTCGGCATAGGGCGGCAAGACCGCGCGGCCGAGCTGCAGATAGGTGTGGGCGCCGCCGAGGTAGATATCGTCGTGCTCGAGAAAGGTCGTCGCCGGCAACACGATGTCGGCCATCGCCGCGGTCTCGGCCATGAACTGCTCGTGGACGCAGACAAACAGGTCGGGACGCGCAAAGCCGCGATGGACGAGCCGCGATTCCGGCGCCACGACCATCGGGTTGGTGTTCTGCACGAATAACGCCGAAACCGGTGGTCCGTTACCGAGATCGCGCGGGTCGCCGGTCAATACCGGACCGATCCGCGACTGATCGAGCATCCGGATGCTCGGATCGAGCCGGTCGAGCCCCTCGATCAGGGTATGGTCAAGCGCTACGAGGCCGAGGTTCGAATAGAGCGCGCCGCCACCCTCATAGGCCCAGGCGCCGGTCACCGCCGGCAGACAACTAACCGCAAAGAGCTGCGCCGATCCGTTGCGCGACCGCGAAAAGCCGTAGCCAACCCTGATATAGCTGCGCTTGGCGCGGCCGTAGAGCCGGGCGAAGCCGACGATCTCGTCCTGCGAAAGCCCGGTGATTCCGGCCGCCCAGGTCGGGTCGCGGGTCGCGAGGTGCGCTTCGAGCCCTTCGGGGTCATCGGTGTAGCGCATCATGTAGCCGCGGTCGGCGTAGCCTTCTTTGAACAAGACGTGCATTACCGCACAGGCGAGCGCCCCGTCGGTGCCGGGGAGCGGCGCCAAGTGGAGATCGGCCCGCGCGGCGGTGGCGGTGCGGTAGGGATCGACGACGACGAGCCGGGCGCCGCGCTCGCGGCGCGCTGTCGCGATATGGGTCATCACATTGACTTGGGTCGAGACCGGGTTGCCGCCCCAGACGACGATCAGATCGGATTTAGCAATCTCGCGCCCATCGACGCCGCGCTTGGCGCCGACGCCGGCGAGCCAGCCCGCGTCGGAGAGCGCATTGCAAATCGTCAGGTCCTCGCGCGAATAACGCATCACGTGGCGCAGCCGGTTGATGCTGTCGCGTTGAACCAACCCCATCGTACCGGCATAGTAATAGGGCCACACAGTCTCGGAGCCGTGGCGCTGCACGGCCCGGGTCAGCTCCTCAGCGACCTCGTCGAGAGCCGCGTCCCAGGAGACTGGCCTGAAGGCATTAAGGCCGGCGCCTTTTTCGCCGATCCGGCGTAGCGGCTGCGAGAGGCGTCCCGGGTGATGCTGGCGCTCGGCATAGCGCGCCACCTTGGCGCAGACGACACCCCGTGTGTAGGACTGCGACGCGGCCCCGCGAACCCGCCCGAGACGGCGCCCGTCGATCCGCTCGACCTCGAGCGCGCAGGCGCTCGGGCAGTCATGCGGGCACACGGTGGGGACGATGTCGAGCGGCAAGGATCGGCTCCCGGCTTCACCCTACAGAGTATAGGGATGAGCCAGCCAGGTCGAGAACCGGTGAAACGGAGCCGCTCGTCGCCGTGAAGCACAATCGTGGGTTTCATCGCGATCGCCCGACGATAAAGTCTACGGCGGATCTACAGCAAACTCTCGTCTAGCGGCTGAATTACCCGCCGAATCCGGCGCCGAACATTTTCGGCATATCTTCGCAAGCGCGACATACTCGGCCTCCATAATCTTCAGGCGCCGTTCGAAGTCGCTCGCCTCGATCGCCCGCACGAAGGTGTCGACGACGGCCATCTATTTGTTGGGGCTGGGGCGTTCCGTGTGACGTTTACCCCAGTCGAACAGGATCTTCAGCACCGGGCGCAGTTCTTTGCCTTTCTCGGTCAATAGGTATTCGGCGCGCGGCGGGTGCTGCTCATAGAAATGCCGCTCGACGATCCCGGCTTCTTCGAGGCGCTTTAACCGGGCCGACAAAGTGTTCGGGCTGATCCCGGCGAGCGAACGCTCAAAATCCTGAAACTTGCGCGGTCCGCCGGTCACGAGATCGCGCAGAATGAGGATCGTCCACCGCTCGCCGACGATGTCGAGCGTGCGGGCGATCGGACAGTGCATATCGTAAGGCGCGGAATTGGGCCGTCGGTCGGTCATCGGTGCAAAGGAGCGTCGTTGGCCGCGACGGTAACATAGGCGTGAACGAAAAAGATAGTGACTCCGTAATATGAAGTTAGTATCATAGGAGGAGTGACAGCTCCGAGGACAGGCCCATGACCGTCGCAACCGACATTGCAATTCCCTCATCCGATCGCGGGCAGCCTTGGCGGGTGCTGCTTTGGTTGGCGCCGCTGACGGCATTCTGGATCGCGCTGAACTATTGGGTGCCCGCGCTGCCGGCGAGCGGTGTGCCGAGCACAACCGGCCGCCTGGCGATCCATATCGCGATCGTTCTCGGGCTGTGGCTTGCTCTCGAACGCACCGAGCTCTCACCGCGCCGGCGGCTCGGCGTATGGCTCGCCGTTGTCGTGCCTTATACGCTGTGGCTGTCGGTGATCTGGAGTGCGGCGATCAACGGCGTGTTCCGCCCGGGTAGCAGCACCCTGCCGCTGGTGCCGTTGGCGATCTTTCTGCCGGTGATCGTCGGCGTGCCGATCCTGTTGCGATCGAAGCGGATTGGCGAGGTGCTCGACGCGATGCCGACGAGTTGGCTGATCGGACTTCAGGTCTATCGGGTCCTTGGAGGGATATTCCTGGTCGGCTGGGCTCGGGGTGTCGTTCCTGCCCTATTTTCGTTGCCGGCGGGAATCGGCGATGTGACCACCGGGCTGCTCGCCTTGCCGGTCGCCTATTCGCTGGTGTCGCGCAGTGGCGGTGCGGTACGCGGAGCAATTGCGTGGAATATCTTTGGATTACTCGATTTTACGATCGCCGTCGGGATCGGGCTCCTTACCAACCCGGGTCCGTTTCAGTTGATCGTTCCGAGCATCCCCAACACCGGGTTAGGGCTTTACCCGACTGTGCTGATCCCGGCCTTTGCGGTGCCGAGCTCGATCCTGCTGCACGTGCTGTCATTGCGCCAACTGCGCCGCGCCATGTGATCCTGAGAGCGCATCAGGCCGCCCTGGCACCACGCCTGTGACGCCTTCTTTCCAAAGGAGTGCCGCGCCCATGGGCAATGCGATCGATCAGGCTGATGTCGTCGCATGCTGAGCGCCTTTGGCCGCACCCACCTCAACCTCAGCCGTGAACGCGCGGCCGCCGGGGGTAGCCGGGGCTTATCGGAGGATCGACGGCAGCTAGTCGCGAACTCGTCGAGGGCCGTGTCCCAGAAAATCGGCCCGAAGGCATCGAGGCCGGGACCTTTTTCGCCGATCCGGCGTAGCGGCTGCGAGAGGCGTGCCGGGTGAGCGTTTAGTGGATCTGCACAGGCAGCTCGCGAACCCCGTGAATGAGGTTCGAGCGCAGGTATTTCGGTCGATCCACGACCTCGATCTCGAGGTCGCGCTTCAGGATTTCCTCCCACAGGATGCGCAGCTGCAACTCGGCGAGCCGGTTGCCGACGCACCGATGCACGCCGAAGCCGAACGAGATGTGCTCGCGGGCGCGCGGCCGGTCGACGATCAAATCGTACGGATCAGCGATGGCGTCGTCGTCCCGGTTGCCCGAGACGAACCACATCGCCACCTTGTCGCCCTTCTTGATGGTCTTGCCACCGAGCTCGAAATCCGCGAGTGCGGTGCGCCGTAGGTGCAGCACCGGCGTGTGCCAGCGGATGATTTCCGGTACCAGATTCGGTACCAGCTCGGGGTTCTGCCGCAGCTTCTGATACTCCTCTGGGAATTGCGAGAGGCCCCAGACTCCGCCCGACATCGAGTTACGTGTCGTGTCATTGCCGCCAACGATCAACAGGCTGCAGGTCGCGAGCAACTCGCGGAAGTCGATCTTCCGCGTCGCCTCCGAATGCGCCAGCATCGAGATCAGGTCGAAGCGCGGCGCGTTGGTTTTGGCGCGCTCGTTCCACAGGGCCTTCATCGCGGTCGCCATTTTCTGCAGTTCGGCCCAGCGCTCCGCCTCGGAATGGACCGGCGCGTCGGGCGTGTCGACGTGACACACCGTGACGTCGGACCAGAACATCAGCCGGTGCCGATCCTCGAGCGGCCAATCGAACAGCGTGGCGAGCATGCGCGAGGTGAGCTCGATCGACACCTCCTGCACCCAGTTGAATGTGTGGTCGCGCGGCAGCGCCTCGAGCACGTGGACGGTGCGCTCGCGGATCATCCCTTCCATGCGCTGCAAGTTCGCGGGCGCCACTACCGGGCTGACCGCCATACGGCGCTGCCCGTGGTCGGGCTCGTCCATCTGGATGAAGCTCGGCCGCTCATAGCCCTGCACCTGATCCTCGAGCCGCACACCGCCGAGCTCCCATTTCGATGAGAACACCTGGTGGTTGACCGCGACCTTCATGATGTCCTTGTAGCGCGTCACCGACCAATACGGTCCGAACTTGCTGTCGGCGCAGTAATGCACCGGGTCCTCGCCGCGCAGCCGCTCGAAATACGGCTGGTATACGTCGTCTTGGTAGAGTTCCGGAACACTGACATCGATGCTGTCGAGCGGCCGCGAATACGCGTCTTCGCGAGCCTCGACATTGACGGTGGCGTCCATGAAGTCCTCCTCCCTGCCGGGTCTGGCCGGCTTTCAGTGCTGTCCTTCCGGCATACGCAAGACGATCCCCGCGAGCTCCTCGCGCATCCGTATCTGGCAGGTGAGGCGCGAGTTGGGCTGTGCTGCCGCGGCGAAGCTTAGCATGGTTTCTTCCTGCGAGCCCGGATCCGGCACGCCGGTCCGATCGAGCCATGCCGCGTCGACATACACATGGCAGGTGGCGCAAGCGCATTCGCCGCCGCAATCGGCGTCGATCCCGGCGATGTTGTTGTCGATGGCGCCGCGCATTAGGCTCGTGCCGACCGGCACCTCAACAGTGTGCGCGGTGCCGTTGAATTCGATGTATGTCACACTGGGCATCTTGCCTCCCGCTCGTCATCGCACAAGGTGCCACCCTTAGGCTAGCATCAGGTGCCCGCCGGCTAAAGCCATTTTCTGGCGAGCCGTGGCGCGATATTGAAAACCGAGCCCTACAATCTCGAAGAATAGCTCGTTCCGATCGGCAGGACGCAACGGTCTTGCGCCCGAAGCCTCCCGCAAAGCGTTCGCCGAGAAGAAGTCCGATGGGTAAACCCGATGTTGGTGAGCAAGAAGGCAAAGGCGTGTGGCATGGTATTTTATTGAATTGTGCTTGGCCTGGTTCTGGCGCTGCCGGGGTGCAACGCCAACTGGCCAGCTCCAGGGTCGCAGGAGGAGGCGAAGTTGCTTTCGAATTACCATCCAGCAGGCGGCCACCAAGACGGCGAATGATCGCTGTAACTTGGCGTCGAAGCTCGTGCTAAGCTGTCCGACGCAATGAGGGGAAGGATAGGCGTCGGCGGTTAGTCCTCACTCGGAAGAGCGTGGGACATCCGGTTCAATCGCACGCCGATCGCGCAGGCGGCCAGAGGTGCCGCGACCAGTGCCAACGGAACCCAAAGCGACGCGCGCAACACGGAACCCGGATCGAGGCCATTGTCTAGCCCGCTCGCGTTGGCAACCAACCCAGCGGCCGCCGCACCCAGGGCAATCCCCGCTTGCTGAACCGTAGCGGCGGAGGCGGCAGCGATGTTCTCCTCGCCGCCCTTGGCACCGCTCATTACGCGTTGCAGAACAAACGCCCACGCCGCGCCTATCCCAGCTCCTATCAATACGATCGGCGGGATCAGGGCCGCGACCGGTCCGGGCGCCATTAAAACCCCCACTCCAGCTAGACCCGCACCCATCGCCGAGGGACCCATAATGATCAATCGCGGAGGCCATTCCTCCGAGAGCGATGTCACTGAGAGCGCGGCTGTGGTCCACGCCAAAGACGCCAAGGCGACCATGTAGCCAGCGCCCAGCGGACTCACACCGTGCAAGCGCTGCAAAAAGAGCGGCCCGTATATCGCCAGCGGGCTATATCCGACTGACATGAGTAGTATCATCCAGAGCCCCGCACCAGTCCCGGACCGTAGGGAGAATGCATCGCTTGGCAGGAGTGGCGAAACTGCGCGCCGATCGGTCCGCATCATCAGGACGAACGCCACAACGGTTGCCGTGATCAGCATGGCCTCGACAGCTAGGCCGGTCGCAAGGCTGGTCGCAGACAAGAGCGCGATCGCACCGCAGATCAAGGCAATGCGGCCTACCGGAAAAGTCCCGCCAAGGGCGTGGTCGCTCTGCCGGTCGGCTGGCAGCGTGAGGAGGGCGGCAGCGCCGAGCAGGCACCCGAGCCCCGCGACCATGCCAAACGCGCTGCGCCAGTGCCCATAGCTGGCGAACACGCCGCCAATCAGAGGTCCGATCAGCACAGTGACCGACCAAACGCCCGCCAGCAGGCCAAAGACTTTCGGCCACAGCGGTTCCGGAAATGCGTTGCGTACGAGCACATAGGCGAGAGCCGAGAGCAAGCCCCCGCCCATTCCTTGCACGAAACGTCCTGCGATCACAAAGGCGATCGAAGGCGCAGCGGCACACAACACGGCACCGGCCGCGTAGACGACGGCGCCGCCCGAGAATGCCCGGCGGTTTCCAAACCTGCCGCTGACAAGGCTGGTGCCGCTTGCCGCGATTATCGAGGAGGCGACAAAGGCCGTGGTCGGCCAACTCATCATATTGGCTCCGCCGAGCTCCCCGACGATGCTGGGCAGAAGTGTGGCGGTTATCAGCACATTCATCGAGTGCAGCAGCACGCCGCCCAACAAGACGCAGAGGATGAGCCCAAGCTGCGGTACCAAGAGCGCCCGCCAGCCTGCCTCGGTCGTCACCTCCCACACGACCCAATCCCCTTTTAGAAAGTGTTTTCTTGTTTTATAATAAACAAATTAAGAAGGCAACTGCTTTCTTAATTGGGTGCGAACATGCCTTCGGATAACAGCAGCAGGCTCCTCTACACACTCAAGTCGCGCGGTCCGCTGGCGACCGGCGCGCTGGCGCGGGCCTTGGGCATCACCGTGGTCGGCACCCGTCAGCACCTTGCCAAGCTGCATGCCGAGGGTCTCGTCGCTTTTGACGACCAGGCGGGCGAAGTCGGTCGCCCAAAACGCTTCTGGCGCTTGACCGCGAAGGGGCACGGCCGGTTCCCGGATACGCACGGAGACCTCACGGTGAGTTTGATCGGCGGCATCCGCTCGATCTTCGGCGAGGCGGGGCTGGATCGCCTCATTGAGGCGCGACAAGCGTCCGCGGCGACGGCCTACCGCAAGGCGCTGGAGCCTTGCTCCGACCTCGAGGATCGCGTTCGCACTATGGCGCGCTTGCGCACGGAAGAGGGCTACATGGCCCAATACGAGGCGGAGCCGGACGGCAGTTTCTTGCTCATTGAAAATCATTGCCCGATCTGCGCAGCGGCCAAGACATGCCAGGGCTTCTGCCGGTCAGAGCTGGAATTGTTTCGAGCTGCATTCGGCGCCGGAACGTCAGTTGCCCGGCAGGAGCATCTTCTCTCCGACGGGTGGCGCTGTGCCTATCGGGTGACAAGTCTCGAAGGCTCGAATAGCTGAGCTTTTCAAAAAACGATTTTCAGCTTGCCCCTCTCGTCTTGCCGGATGGCCAGGTTGGGGGCACGGCAGTCACTCGAAACCGTTGAGATCATCGGCCAAGTAAGGCATGGGCTAAGGCGATCATCGGGCCGAAGAGCCCGCCCGTGAGCGCGAGGGGCCGCGGACCGTGAACCGGCAGCTACCGTGTCGCGGGGATGGTAATCGATGGCGCTGGCCGAAGCTACCGGCTAACCTCCGCTCGTCGGCAAGCACAGTTAGGGAGAGTGGTATGCATTTCGGCGGCGTCATGTTTTTCACCGATTATTCGATGTCATCGGCGGAACTTGCCTGCGCCCTCGAGGAGCGTGGGTTTGAGTCGGTGTGGGCACCCGAGCACTCGCATATTCCGTTGTCGCGCAAGACGCCATTTCCCGGAGGAGGCGATTTGCCCAAACCATATTACGACGCCATGGACCCATTCGTGGTGCTGGCGGCGGCCAGCCAGGTTACCAAGACCATCAAGTTGGGCACTGGCGTAGCGCTGGTACAGCAGCGTGACGCAATCCAGACCGCGAAGCTGGTCGCCTCGGTCGACAAGATGAGCCAGGGACGGTTCTTGTTTGGCGTCGGCGGGGGCTGGAACCGGGACGAAATGGAAGACCACGGGACCGTTTATGCGACCCGCTTCAAACGGGTGCGCGAATCCATCGAGGCGATGAAGGAGATCTGGACAAAATCCGAGGCCGAATACCACGGCGAGTTCGTCCATTTCGATCCAATGATTGCGCGGCCCAAACCGGTGCAGAAACCGCATCCGCCGATCCATGTCGGCGGTGCCTTCCCGCACGGCGCACGCCGGGCTATCCGCTATGGCGATGGCTGGATACCGACGGCCCGTGGCGATGTCACCGAGTGCTTGCCGAAATTCCGCGAAATGGTGAAGGAAGCTGGACGCGACCCAGCTTCGATCGAGATCACCTCGTTTGGTCTCGCCGAGGATCTTGACCGGGTGAAACGGCTAGCCGAGATGGGCGTCGCCCGGGTGGTGGCAGCGCTCCCGTCCGAGAAGGCGGAAGCGGTGCTGCCCATCGTGGACCGGTGGACGAAAATCATGCGGCAAATCAACGGGTAGATTTGCCGCCGAGTACACGTGCGTTGTCCGTGAGGACGCGCGCCAGCGCTCACGGAACGGGCGGCCGCCATGACCTGCAGCAAATTGAGACACGCCGATTAGGGGTGCGCGTTTTCGCCTGGAACATTCGGCAGGGCGGCGGAGCACGTCTGTCTCGCATTGCCGATGCGCTGGCACGCCATGATGCCGATATACTGGTACTGTCCGAATACCGTGGCGGTGCGTCGGGCGACCGGCTGCGCGCGGCGCTCGAAACCCTGGGTTACGGATATACGACGAAGCTTGCGCCGCCACCCGGCCGCAGTGGTGTGCTGATCGCTGCCCGGTTCGCGTTCAACGACTACGGCGCGGTCGGGGGCGGGCTGCCCGAACCCTATCGCATGGTGGGCGCCGAGTTTCCTGCGTTCCAGCTAATCGGAATTTACATGCCCAACCTGCTGGCAAAAGTCCCTTATTGGGAGGCGCTGATCGCTAGGATGCGCAAGACCGGCGGTCGCGCCCTCGCGGTCGGGGATTTCAACACCTGCCGTCCCTATCTCGACGAGGCGGGCGCGATCGATCGCACAGCCCACTACATGGACCGGATCGCCGAGATCGGATTTTGCGACCTATGGCGCCGCCGTAACCCATACCTTCGCGACTACTCCTGGTTCAGCACCCGAGGAAACGGCTTCCGCATCGACCACGCCTTTCTATCACCGGGCCTTGTCGACTGCGCCGGACCGGTCCGCTATTCGCACGAGGAGCGCCTTACCGGCATTTCCGACCACTCGCCGCTGATCCTCGAATTGCAAGTCTGATACAGTCTTGGCCACAGGTGATTCCGTCGACTGAGTCTCGCTGACATTGGCGCTGACGCCGTGGCGGTCGCCGGGCAGCCCGGAGAAGCTCTGACCGGCCTTGTAGGTCGTTACCGGTCCGTCATTGATCTGACTGCGGATCGCCCTCGAGCACGGTCGCGTAGCTGAAGGCGGATTTGGCATACGTCTGGCCGGATGAGTAGCCGCCCGGGCCATATCTCGGCCAGTGAGCGCTCCAAATCCTGAAACTTGCACCGCCCCGGTTCCCTTTCAGTTGATCGTCGCGAGCATCCCCAGCACCGGTTAGGGCTCTATCCGACCGTCCCGATCCCGGATTTTGCGGTGCCGAGCTCGATCCTCTTGCACGTGCTATCATTGCGCCAGCTGCGCCGCGCCAGGCGCTGAAGACGCAACTTACCTTAAGGATTTCGCAAAGTAGGAATTTAGGATAGCACTCTTTGGAGGGTGATTCCGTCGACTAAGTCTCGTGCGCTGCTTATCCGGGCAGCGCTCCGGCTCGGCGCATGGGGGATCGACGCGTGACTTCGCTGGTAATCGTGGGGCTGTTGATCAAAGAGGGCCGCGAGGCCTGGAGCGGGGAGGAAGTCGACGACTGAGCGAGTGACCCACTCGCCGTGCGACGACTGGAAAGGAGATCGGCATGAAGAGTTTTGCAGAAAAGATCGCCGTCATCACCGGTGGCGGCTCCGGCATGGGGCGCGAGCTGGCGCTGCAACTGGCGGCTATGGGTTGCGACGTCGCCATCTGCGATGTGTTTGCGGAAACTATGGGCGAAACCAAGCGGCTTTGCCTGTCGCAGGCGCGGCAAGGGACGCGCGTGGCGACCTTCGTGGCCGATGTGTCGATCGAGGATCAGGTCCTGGCATTCGCCGACGCGGTGAGGCGCGATCTCGACACCGATCACATCCATTTTCTGTTCAACAATGCCGGCATTGGCGGCGGTGGAGGCTTCGTCGACGGCAGCCGTGCAGAATGGGAAAGGACGTTTAGCGTCTGCTGGAACGGCGTCTATTACTGTACAAGGGCCTTTCTGCCGCTGCTGCAGAAGGCGAGCGAGGGCCACATCGTCAACACCAGCAGCGTGAACGGCTTCTGGGCGTCGCTCGGGTCGGGGCGTCCGCACACCGCCTATTGCGCGGCAAAATTTGCAGTGAAGGGTTTTACCGAAGCGTTGATCACCGACCTCTCGCTCAATGCGCCACATATCAAATGCTCAGTCGTCATGCCTGGTCATATTGGCACCGACATCCCGACGAATTCACGGAGAATTCTGAGAGGCGGCGACACAACGATCGACATTTCTGCCGCGCGCAAACGGCTCGCCGCGCAGGGTATCGACGTCGCCGGCGATTCCGACGATCAGATCCGGGCACGAGTAGAGGAGCTGGAAAGACGTTTCCGCGAGGGCGCGCCGACGAGCGCGGCAGAGGCGGCAACAATCATCCTCGATGGCGTGAAGGCGGAGAAATGGCGCATTCTCGTCGGCAAGGATGCCGAGTTTCTCGACGATCGGGTCCGCGCAGCGCCCGAGGAGGCCTACAGCCCCGAGTTCTACGAGGCATTTCGCGCGGGCGGCGGCTGGAGACTTTAGCATTAACCGAGCCCCGGCACAGGCGCGTGAACGGAGTCGGAGATGAGCTTTACCTTGACCCAGGAGCAGGGGGAAATCCGTGCCGCTGTTGCTCGGCTGTGCGCGCGCTTTGACCATGAATACTGGCTGAGAAAGGACACCGAGGGCGGCTTCCCGCACGAGTTCCACCAAGCGATGGCCGCGGCGGGATGGCTCGGCATCGCCATGCCCGAAGCCTATGGCGGCAGTGGCCTCGGGATTACCGAGGCGGCGATCCTGATGCAGGCCGTCGCCGAGTCTGGTGCCGGCTTCAGTGGCGCGTCGGCGATCCACATGAACATCTTCGGGCTGCACCCGGTCGTCGTGTTTGGCACTGATGAGCAGAAGCAGCGTTTCCTGCCGCCATTGATCGCCGGCAAGGAGAAGGCGTGTTTCGCGGTCACCGAGCCCGATGCCGGCCTCGACACGACACGGCTCACGACGCGAGCCGTGCGCAGCGGCGACCGCTATGTCCTATCGGGCCGCAAGATCTGGATCTCGACCGCTCAGGTCGCCGAAAAGACGCTGATCCTCGCGCGCACGACGCCCATCGAGGAGGTCACGCGGCCGTCATTGGGGATGACCCTGTTCTACACCGATCTCGATCGCAGCGCCGTCGAGGTGCGCGAAATCCCGAAGATGGGGCGCAAGGCGGTCGACTCGAACCTCCTCTTCATCGACGGGCTAGAGGTGCCGATCGCCGATCGCATCGGCGAAGAGGGCGAGGGGTTCCACTACATCCTGCACGGCATGAACCCGGAGCGGATCCTGGTCGGTGCGGAGGCTGTCGGTCTCGGCCGCGCGGCACTCGACCGTGCCGTCCGTTATGCGAGCGAGCGGGTCGTCTTCGGCCGCCCGATCGGACAGAACCAGGCGATCCAGCACCCGCTTGCCGAGCGCTGGATCGAGCTCGAGGCGGCCGAGCTGATGGTGTTGCGCGCGGCTGACGCCTATGACCGCGGCCAAGAGGCCGGCGCCTACGCCAACGCCGCGAAATACTGTGCGGCAGAGGCCGGGTTTCGCGCCTGCGAGACCGCGTTGATGACCCATGGCGGCATGGGCTACGCCCACGAGTACCATGTCGAGCGCTATTTCCGCGAAATCCAGATCGCCCGCATCGCCCCGGTCAGCCCGCAGCTGATCCTGTCATACATCGCCGAACGCGTGTTGGGGCTGCCAAAATCGTATTAATCGAGAGCGATAAGGGAGGTCAGTACAAATGACGTTAGGAGTGGCGATCGGCGGGTTAGGTGCGATCGGCAAAGTCGTTGCTCGGCACCTCGACCGCGGGATCGACGGGTTGGCCCTCGCCGCGGTATCGGCCCGCGACGGTGCGCGCGCGAAGGCGACGATGGCGGGCTTCACCCGGCCGGCGCCGGTGGTGCCTTTGGCACGACTCGGCGAAGCGGCCGACATCGTCGTCGAGTGCGCGCCAGCGGCATTGTTGCGCGAGCTGGCCGAGCCGGCCCTCGGACGCGGCCGTCTCGTCATGGTCCTGAGTTGCGGAGCGCTCCTCGACAATTTCGACCTGGTGGACCTGGCACGCCGGCACGGCGGACGCATCTTTGTTCCCTCCGGGGCATTGCTGGGTCTCGATGCGGTCGCCGCCGCCGCGGAGGGCGGCATCTCGGGCGTGCATATGGTTACGCGCAAGCCGCCGCGGGGCCTCTTGGGCGCGCCCTATCTCGAGGAGAACGCCATCGACATCTCCGAATTGTCCGAGCCTAAACGCGTTTTCGCCGGCACTGCGCGCGAGGCGGCCAGCGGGTTTCCGGCCAACGTCAATGTGGCGGCGGGACTGGCGCTTGCCGGGATCGGACCGGACCGCACGACCATCGAAATCTGGGCCGACCCCAGCGTGACCCGCAACATTCACCGCATCGAGGTCGAGGCGGAAGCGGCTCGCTTCTCGATGCAAATCGAAAATGTGCCATCCGCCGAGAACCCGCGCACCGGCCGGCTGACGGCGCTCTCGGTCGTCGCCGCGCTGAAAAAACTGTCGAGCCCCCTGGCCATCGGGACCTGATCCGTGGTGCAGTGAGCGGCCGCTTGCATGGGGCGCGTTTGAGGAGTAGCTCCGGTGGGCAGGTGGAGGCGCGGGGTGATCCAGCGCGGCGGAAGTTACGACGAGGTCTACGGGGGCTTCCGGTGGGAGTTACCGCAGCGCTTCAATATCGGCGTCGCGGTGTGCGACCGGCACGCCGACGACAGCGGCCGACTGGCGCTGATTTATGAGACCCCCGACGGCGCCGTACAGCGCTTTTCTTACGATGACCTGAAGCGCCTGTCGAACCGCTGCGCGAATGCGCTCGCGACGATGGGGGTAGGGCCCGGTGATCGGGTCGGCGTACTATTGCCGCAACGCCCGGAGACGGCGATCGCACATATCGCGATCTACAAGCTCGGCGCAGTGGCCCTGCCGCTCTTCACCCAATTCGGTCCGGACGCGCTCGAGCACCGGCTCGGCGACAGCGCTGCGCGGGCGCTGATCACCGACGGCGAAAATCTGGCTAACGTGCCGGACGGCCTCCCCGATCTGGCGACGATCCTCGTCGTCGATGGCGACGGTCGCGGCAACCCGATGTTTTGGCCGAGCCTCGAACACGCCACCGACGAATTTTCGCCGGTGGATACGGGCATCGACGACCCGGCCCTCGTGATATACACCTCGGGGACCACCGGCAAGCCCAAGGGTGCCTTGCACGCGCACCGCGTGCTGCTCGGCCATTTGCCGGGGGTGCAGCTGGCGCACGACTTCTTTCCGATGGCGGGCGATCTCTACTGGACGCCGGCGGATTGGGCATGGATTGGCGGGCTCCTGGACGTTCTGCTGCCGAGCCTCTATTTCGGCATTCCTGTGCTCGCCCATCGCGCGCGCAAATTCGACCCCGAGGAAGCCTTTGCGCTGATGGCGCGGCACGGTGTCATAAACGCCTTTCTGCCGCCGACCGCGCTGAAGATGATGCGTCTGGTGCCGGCACCCTACGAGCGCTTCGGCCACTGCCTCCGCTCGGTGGCGAGCGGCGGCGAGGCGCTCGGTGAGGACATCCTCGGCTGGTGCCGCGAGGCCTTCGGGGTCGAGGTCAACGAGTTCTACGGGCAGACAGAGGCCAATCTCCTTGTCGGCAACTGCGCCTCGTTGTTTCCGGTGCGCCCGGGATCGATGGGTCGGGCGACTCCCGGCCACCGTGTCGAGGTCGTGAGGCCGGATGGACGACCTCTCCCGACCGGCGAAAGCGGGATCGTCGGAGTGCGGCACCCTGATCCGGTGATGTTTCTAGGCTATTGGAACAATCCGGAAGCAACCCGTGCGAAATTCTCCGGCGGTTGGTGCCTGACCGGCGATGTCGCGGTCAAGGACGCCGACGGGTACTTCTGGTACAAAGGGCGCGAGGACGATCTGATTTCGAGCGGCGGTTATCGCATCGGTCCGACCGATATCGAGGATTGCCTGATGAAGCATCCGGCCGTGCTGATCGCCGCAGTCGTAGGCAGCCCTGACCCGGTACGCGGCGAGATCGTCAAGGCCTTCGTCGTGGCCAAGGCTGGAGTCGCGACGGGCCCCGGTCTCTCTGTGGAGATTTGCAACTTTGTCGGTGCGCGTCTGGCGCATTATCAGGCACCGCGGGAGGTCGTCTTTGTTCCGGCGCTGCCACTGACCGCTACCGGAAAGATCATGCGCCGCGAGCTGCGCGCCCTCAACGATGACGTCTGACCAGAAAAACCGATTTGTGTCCTTGCATCGGCGAAACGCGGTGCTCACGAAAGAAATAAATCACGGCCTGCGGCCGGGTTCGGGAGCTGTCTGGAGGTTCTAATGTTTTGGGTAGTCGTAGCAATATTGTATTTCATTCTTGCAGCGGTCGCTCCGGCGATCCTCGGCCTCTTCGTCAATCGCGCGCGACCGGACTTCGGCGCGCTCACCTTGTCCCTGCGAATCGTATTTGTGGTCATTGCGCTGATCTGTCTGGCAGCGACCTCGTATGTCCATGTCGAGTCGGACGAAATTGCCGTGCTCAACAAGATTTACGGGACAACCTCGCTGCCTGGCGAGCACATCATCGCCGCCAACGGAGAAAAGGGTCCGCAGGCAGAGATTCTGACCCCCGGTTGGCATCCCTGGTTTCTCGTCAACGTCATCTATCAGGTCGAGAACAAAAAAGTCGTTTCGATTCCTTCGGGTAAATACGGGTTCTTGAACGCGAAGGACGGGGCGCCGCTTCGCCCCGATCAGTTCTTGGCCGATGCGTTTCCGCCCGATCATGAGCTGGACATGCTCGACGCGGAATATTTTCTGACCCATGGTGGTCAGCGGGGGCCACAGACGACGGTCCTGACGCCGGGAAATTACCGGCTCAACACGTACCTTTGGGACCTCAGCATCTATGACGCAGTCGATGTCGCGGAGGGCTTTGCCGGCGTCGTAAAATCCAATGTCATCGACTCCGTGCATTTCGGCAACTTGGCTGCTGACAAGCCGACCTCCTGCCAGCAAAAGACGGTCTCGACGAATGAGAGCGGCGAAGCCGTTGCCGCCAAAGAAGCAAAGACCGACGAAGGCAAGCTCACCGCCATTCTTGTCCCGGTCGGCTGTATCGGCATCTGGGAAAAAGCCCTGCAACCTGGCCGCTATTACGCCAACGAAAAGGCCTACAAGATCACCATGATGAGTACCCGCGTGCAAACCTGGGAATTCAAGGGAGGATATATTAGGCGTTACATTGATCTCAGCCTCGATCAGGCGGGTAATCTTAAGCAGACAGAACGATCTAAAGAAGTCCCGGTGCCTCAGGGATCCGCTGACCCTGCGATTACCCCGTTTGTCGAGGGCTGGCTGGTGCCGCTCGAACTTCGGGTCCTCGCCCAGGTCACGCCCGACAACGCGCCGTTTGTCGTGGCGTCGGTCGGCGGATTGCCGGAAATCGAGAACAACATCATGGTCCCGACCATCCGCTCGATCGTGCGCAACGTCGTCGGCGCTCAGGGTCGTCACGTCTTGGACCTCGCCGACAATCGCGCCGAACTCGAGCACGCCGTCGAAGATGCCATTCGCCCCGAGGGATTGCGGGCGGGGATCGTCATCAAGGAGGTCAAGTTCGGCGAGCCGGCATTGCCGCCCGAGCTGTTGGTTTCGCGACTGCGCCAGCAGTTGGCCGATCAGCTTCAGGTCACCTATCAGCAGGAGCAGAAGGCGCAGACGCAGCGGATCGAAACCGAAAAAGCCCGCGCGACCGCGGAACAGCAGCACCAGCTCGTCGAAGCGGTGATCGGCGTCCAGGTCTCGCACCGAGATGCGGAGCGAGCAGCACATAGGGCCTCAGGGC
>Ga0306924_10001858_pt1 | contig 19539 bp, 12 predicted proteins | sample sta12Can44000111_FD_203756 | JGI IMG/M metagenome (GOLD analysis project Ga0306924, IMG submission 203756) | Lab enrichment of tropical soil microbial communities from Luquillo Experimental Forest, Puerto Rico - statanox.12C.anox.44.000.111 (v2)... | ecosystem: Environmental > Terrestrial >...
GCCCATCAGGCGCGGCCAGATGAGATCGGCAGCCCGCTGGTAGCGGGCGAAGACGGCGTCCCGGCTGCGCACGTGCTCGTAGAAGCGCAGCTGGCCGCCTGGCCGCAGGACCCGGCGGAATTCGGCGAGCGCGGCCGGCACGTCGGGCACCGAGCACAGCAGCCCGGAGACGACGACAGCGTCGAACTCGCCGTCGGCGGCGGGCAGGTCACCGGCGGTGCCGTCGGTCACCCGGACCGGGATGGGAGCGGCCGCGGCCGCCGCGGCCGCCCGGGCGCGCAGGAACGGCTCCGGCTCGACGGCCACGACCTCCCGTACGGCCGGCGGGTAGCGCGGGAAGTTCAGGCCGTTGCCCGCGCCGACCTCGATCACCCGGCCGGACAGCCCGGCCAGCAGCTCCTGCCTGAGCTCGCGGTTCCCCCGCTCCTCCCGCCGGGCCGCGAACCGGTTGAAGTAGCGCGCGAACAAGGGGTTCTTCACCAGCGCCATGTGTCCAGGTCCTCCGTCGCAAGCGGGCGGACACGATCAGCCGGTACCGGCCTGGTAAGGGGCCGGGCCCGGCTCGACGCAGAACGCGTTGCCTCCGGGTCCCGCATGACCGTGAGACCGCGTTGATAACACTCGCCATGACCGGGACGATAGCCCACACGATGGATGAGCATGTGGTGATTATCGGCGCGGGCCCGGCCGGCCTGGCGGCGGCCTGGGCGATCCGCCGGGCCGGGCTCGACCCGCTCGTGGTCGAGCAGGCGGACGCGGTCGCCGCGTCCTGGCGCGGGCGCCACGACCACCTCCGGCTGAACACCCACCGGATGTTCTCGCATCAGCCGGGCGCGCCCATCCCGCGCCGCTACGGCGCCTACCCTGCCCGCGACGACTACGTGGCCTACCTGCAGGAGTACGCCGCGGGGATGCGGCTGCGGCTGGGCACCCGGGTGCACCGGGTCGACCGAACGGACGGCGGCTGGGCGCTCACGCTGGATCGGGGCAGCCTCACCGCCGCGCACGTGGTGATCGCCACCGGCTCCGATGCCGAGCCGGTCCTGCCCAGCTGGCCGGGTCTGGACTCGTTCGGCGGCATCGTGATCCACGCCGGGCAGTTCCGCAACGTCGCCGAGATGGCGGGCCGGGACGTGCTCGTGGTGGGCCCGGGCAACTCCGGCGTCGACCTGCTCGGCTACCTGGCCGCCAGCGATGCGGGCCGGCTCTGGCTGTCGGCCCGTTCGGGCATGACCGTCACGCCGCGGCGGCTCGGCGGCGTGCCGCTGCATCCGGTCAGCGTCACGCTGCGGCGCCTGCCGCTGCGCTGGCAGGACGGCACGGCCCGCGCGGTGCAGCGGCTGGCGTTCGGCGACCTCGGCCCGTTCGGCTACCCGCGGCCCGCGCTCGGCCCGTTCACCCGGCAGGTCACCGACGGCGTCACGATCGCGGTGGACGACGGCTTCGCCCGCGCGCTCAAGGCCGGGCGGGTGATCATGAAGCCGGGCATCGACCGGTTCGACGGCCCGCTGGTCCGCTTCACCGACGGGACCAGCTGCGCTCCCGATGTGGTCATCTGCGCCACCGGCTACCGGCCCGGGATCGACGCGCTGGCCGGGCATCTGGTCACGCTCGACCGGCGCGGCATGCCGCCGTACATCGGGGCCGCGTCCTCCCCGGAGCACCCGGGCCTGTGGTTCTTCGGCCTGGACAGCAGCATCTACGGCAACATGCACGTCCACCGCGGCCAGGCCCGCCAGCTGGCCCGGGCGATCACCAGGTAGCGGCCCCGCCCGCATCAGGCCGTAACGATGTGGATGCCACATCCACATCGTTCCAGCGAGATGGCTGGGACATCCACGCCCTGTGACCGGACCGCGGCCACATACCACCAGTCCCGGCAGGTTGTCGGGAGCGCAGCAGCATCAAAGGCACAGCTAAGCGGGGCCCCGTTTCCGGCTGCGCCGGGGCCAGAAAACCCTCACCAATCTGGCTGAGCCAGGGGCATAACCGGCACATTGCGGGTACGGCAGCGGGTACGACCTAGGTCCTGCACCAGGTCCCCGCCGCACGACCGCACCAAGGCAACTCACCGGCGGAGCGCGAGCTCCGCCCAGGAGGTGACGACGTGAAACCGTTCGTGGTCAACCGGCATGGCCGCCTGGTGTTCCCCGCCAACTTCCTCGGCGACCTGGACTTCTCGGTGCTGGATACGCTCGATCAGTTCACCGCGGTGATCGGCCGGGACTTCGAGGCGAAGGCGCCGACCGGCACCGACATCCTGGTCCGGGTCGAATCCGGGGCTTACCCCCGGCGCTTCGAACTGCTGCGTGACCTGGGGCAGCACCTCTACTGGGCCAACCGGTACTCGATCACCATGTTCGACCGGCGCCCGACCCGCTGGCGCGACCTGGCCAAGCGCCGCGACGACGTCTTCCTGCCCGTGCTGACGCCGTGGGAGGACAGCGAGCGCAAGGTCGCCGCGGTCGAGCAGGCCTTCCGCGCGCTCCCGCCGACGTGGGACGGCCGGGCCGAGGACACCATCTTCGACCTGCTGTTCGACCTGTACCGGACCAAGCTGTACCACGCCACGGAGCTGCCGCCGATCAAGCCGACGGTAGCCGAGTTCATGGCCCAGCCGGGCGCGCTGACCTTCGTCATGCCCTCCTACGACCCGGACTACCCGGTCTTCACCACCGAGCAGATCCTCGACGCCCACGAGGACGTCCCCGAGCTGGAAGCGCTGATGCGCTGGGCGATGATGCTGCACAACCAGTACCCGTGGGACCGCTCCGGCACCGAGCTGCGCGGGCCGGGCGAGATCGGCGACGACGACTTCGTGGTCGCCTTCCACCCCCGCACCCGGGACGTGATGGCGTTCATCGAGCGGGTGAAGCGCCCGCGCCCGGCCGCGTCGGAGACGGCCGCCAGGACCAGGACGGAGGCGGTCGAGCCGACCACGCCCTATCCCCCGGTGCGGGTGCGGGAGGCGTTCGCGGTCCGGCCGAGGTTCGAGGCGCTGGCGATCGTGCGCGGCGAGCACGTCTGCAGCAACGCCGACGTCATCAGGAACACCAGCTTCTCCTGGTCGCCGATGAGCGCGGACGAGATCGCCGCGAAGACCGGGATCGAGCAGCGCCGCTACACCAGCCGGGAGCCCGAGGAACTGGCGCTGCACGCGGCCAGGGCCGCGCTGGCCAAGTCCGGGCGCTCCCCCGCGGAGCTCGGCGCGGTGCTGGTCAGCACGTGCACGAGCAACCGGCAGATCCCGTCGATCGCGTGCTGGCTGTCCGGCGAGCTCGGCCTGCTGCAGACGCACGCCTCGGTCGACATGGTGGCGGCCTGCGCCGGGCTGCCGTACGGGATGAGCGAGGCCGTCCGCCAGCTCCAGGAGGTCAGGCGGCCCGTCCTGCTGGTCTGTGTGGAGAAGTTCTCCGACAAGATCGGCAGCGTCCGCACCTCGCGGATGATCTTCGGGGACGGGGCGGCGGCGATGGTCATCGCCCCGGCAGGCGACGGCGAGACGGGGGACGTGGAGGTGGTGCAGACCTACGCGAGCGGGCCGTACAGCGAGGTCAACTCGATCATCTGGCCGAACTCCGAGTTCGACGGCGACATCACCGTGTACGGTCCGGAGGTGAAGGCGCTGGTCCAGCGGTACCTGGTGCAGATGCTCGGCGAGCTCGGCGGGCAGCCCGACCCGGATGACCCGGCGCGGACGCTGCTCGAGAGCGTCGAGCTGATCATCCCGCACCAGGCCAACAAGACGATGATCCTCAACCTGGCCGGGAAGGCCGGGCTGTCCGCGGACCAGCTGTACTTCAACGTCGAGAGGATGGGCAACGTGTCGGCAGCGAGCATCCCCATCGCGGTCTACGACGCCGTGCGCGACGGGGTGATCAGCCGGCCGGTTCGGGTGTTCGCGCCCGGCTTCGGGGCCGGCGCGGTCGGCGGCTACGCGGTGATGCGCATCGACCCGGCGATCGTCGCGGACGAGGTGGTGCTGGACGTGCTCCAGGACGGAGGCCGGCCGGCCGGGCCGGCCGCGGCCGGGAGCACCAGCGACGACATCCGCGCCGCCTTCGGTGACTAGCCGATGAGCCAGCCCGCCTTCGCCTTCGGCCGCGTCGCGATCGTCAACCGGGGCGAGCCTGCCATGCGGCTGATCAACGCCGTCCGGGAGTGGAACGCCGAGGGACGGCCCACGCTGCGGGCCATCGCCGTGTACACCGCCGCCGACCGGCACGCGACGTTCGTCCGCGAGGCGGACGAGGCGGTGCTGATCGGCCCGGCCCCGTCCGAGGGCGGGGCCGACGCCGCCTTCGCCGGGAGCCCCTACCTGGACTACGCCGAGCTCGAGCGCGCGCTGCGCGCCTGCCGGGCGGACGCGGTCTGGCCCGGCTGGGGGTTCGTCTCGGAGAAAGCCGAGTTCGCCGAGCTATGCGCCCGGCTGGGCATCACCTTCATCGGCCCGTCGGCCGATGTGATGCGCCGGCTCGGGGACAAGATCGAATCCAAGCTGCTGGCGGAGCGGGCCGGCGTGCCGCTCGCGCCGTGGAGCGGCGGCCCGGTCCCCGACCTGGCGGCAGCCTACGAGGCGGCCACCTCGATCGGCTACCCGCTGATGGTCAAGGCGACCGCGGGCGGCGGCGGCCGCGGCATCCGGCTGGTCAGGTCGCCCGAAGGCCTCGAGGAGGCGTTCGAGCGGGCCGGCTCGGAGGCGTCGAAGACGGCCGGCGACGCGACGGTCTTCCTGGAGCGGGCCATCCGCGGCGGCCGGCACGTCGAGGTGCAGGTGGTCGCCGACGCCGCGGGCACGGTCTGGACGCTGGGCGTACGGGACTGCAGCGTGCAGCGGCGCAACCAGAAGGTCATCGAGGAGTCCGCGTCGACGGCGCTGGACGCGGAGCAGGAGATGCTGCTGCGCGCACACGCCGCCGAACTGATCCGGGCGGCCGGATACGTCAACGCCGGGACGGTGGAGTTCCTCTACGAGCCCAGCCAGAAGCTGCTGTCGTTCCTCGAGGTCAACACCCGGCTGCAGGTCGAGCACCCGGTCACCGAGGCCACCACCGGCGTGGACATCGTCAAGCTGCAGCTGCACATCGCGGCGGGCGGCACGCTGGCGGAGATCGGCCCGGGCGAGCCGCCGGCCCGCGGGCACGCCATCGAGGCCCGGCTCACCGCCGAGGACCCGGAGCGCGACCTCGCGCCCGCCCCCGGCCTGATCGAGCACCTGGCCCTGCCGGCCGGCCCCGGCATCAGGGTGGACACCGGGGTGGCACCGGGCGACGTCATCCCGCCGCAGTTCGACTCGATGATCGCCAAGGTGATCGCCTGGGGCCAGGATCGCGCCGAGGCGCGCGCCCGGCTGGCCCGCGCGATCCGGCAGACCACCACGGTCATCCAGGGCGGGACGACCAGCAAGGCGTTCCTGCTCGACCTGCTCGACCGGCCCGAGTTCGTCCGCGGCGAGATCGACACGACCTGGCTGGACACGATGATGGCCGAGGGCTACGCGCCGCCGCTGCGGGTCGACGTGGCCCTGCTGGCCACCGCCTTCGAGGCGTACGAGGCGCACGAGCGGCGCCAGCAGGACCGGCTGTTCACCTCGGCCGAACGCGGGCGCCCCGAGGTCCGCGACGAGCCCACGCACCAGGTCGACGTCCGGGTGGGCGGCGAGGCGTACAAGCTCGGGGTGTCCCGGCCCCGCCCGGCCCGGTACCACGTCGACCTCGACGGCCGTTCGGTCGAGGTCGACGTCGACCGGTCCGGCCGGTTCGAGCTCCGGCTGGCGGCCGGCGGCCAGACCTTCGACGTGCTCTCGGTCGCGCAGGGCCCGGACTACCTGGTCGAGGTCGACGGAGCAGTGCACCGGATCTCCGGCGGCGAGGCCGGGCTGGTCCGCGCCCCGGCCCCGGCCATGGTGGTGGCCATCTCGGTCGCGGCCGGGGACGAGGTCGCCGAGGGCGACGTGGTGGCCGTGGTGGAGAGCATGAAGCTGGAGACCTCGCTGCGGGCCCCGGCCGCCGGCCGGGTCGCCGAGGTGTTCGCCGACGTCAACACGCAGGTGGAGAGCGGCGCCAAGCTGCTGCGGATCGAGCCCGCGGCGGACGAGGACGCGGCGGCAGAGGCCGGGCGGGACGGCGCGAAGGAAGTCCGGGCCGACCTCGGCGCACTGGCCGGCGCGGCGGACGGCCAGGATGATCCGGCCGCGACCGCGGCCGACGCGCTGACGGCGCTGCGTTCCCTGGTGCTCGGCTTCGACGTGGACGAGGCCGAGGCCCGGCGCCAGCTGCGGCGGCTGGCCGCGGCGCGGGCCGAACTGCCCGACGACGACCCCAGGCTGCTGGCCGGGGAGGCCAAGATCCTGCAGATCTTCGCCGACGTGTCGGCGCTGTGGCGGAGCCGCCGGGTGCCCGGCGAGTCGCAGGCCGACGACGAGGCCGCGGTCGACGACGAGGCCGCCCGCAACCCGCAGGAGTACCTGCACGCCTACCTGCGCTCCCGGGACGCCGACGCGGAGGGCCTGCCGGAGTCGTTCCGGATCAAGCTGCGCCGCACCCTGGCCCACTACGGCGTCACCGACCTGGAGCCGTCGCCCCGCCTGGACCCGGCGCTCTACCGGATCTTCCTCGCCCACCGCCGGGCGGCCGGGTACGTGCCGGTCGTGTCCGAGCTGCTGCAGTGGCGGCTGAGCCACCCCGGATCGCTGCCCGGTGACGCCCGCGACGACTACCGGCGGATGATCGGCCAGCTGGTCTCGGCCACCCAGCTGCGGCACCCCGGCGTCGGCGACCTGGCCCGGCAGGTCCGTTACCGCTGCTTCGACGCCCCGCTGATCGACGCCGAGCGGGCCGAGGCCCAGCAGCGGGTGCGCGCCGAACTCGACCGGCTCTCGACGGATCCGCGGGTCCGGGCGGCGCAGATCGACGCGATGGTCGCCGCGGGCGAGCCGATCCTCGGCGTCTTCGGCCGGCGCCACCACCCGGTCATGCTCGAGGTGATGACCCGGCGGTACTACTGGATCAGGCCGCTGGAGAACGTGCGGGTCACCGAGCGGAGCGGCCGCCCGCTGCTGACCGCGGAGTACTCCCACGACGGCACCGGCTACCTGGTCATCGCGACCGTGGCCGAGGGCGTGGAGACCGCGGCCGGCACCGACCTGCCCCAGCTGATCGAGGAGCTGCCGGCCGGCCGGACCGTGCTCGTGGATCTCTACGTCACCTCCCAGACGCCGGCCGAGGAGGCGAGCGACCCCGACGCCCGGGCGGACCGGATCCGCGGCAAGCTCGGCTTCATCCCGCCGTCCGTCTCCCGGGTTTCGGTCGCCGTGCGCCGGGCGGACGGCGAGGACGGCGGCTGGCCGGACTGGTTCACCTTCCGCGGCCGGCCGGACGGGCAGGCGGTGGAGGACCGGACCCAGCGCGGCTGGCACCCGCTGGTGGCCGAACGGCTGGGCGTGTGGCGCTTCTCCCGGTTCGAGCTCACCCGGCTGGCCGCGGCTCCGGACGTGCACCTGTTCCGCATTCGGGGCCGCGAGATGCCCGATGACCAGCGGCTCATGGCCCTGGCCGACGTGCGCGACCTCACCATTGTCCGGGACGACGCCGGGCGGATCGCCGGCCTGCCGCAGCTCGAGCGCATCCTGGACGCCTGCCTGGACAGCCTGCGCGCGGCCCGGTCCGCCGACCGCGAGCTGGCCCGGCTGGACTGGAACCGCATCAAGCTCTACGTGTGGCCGACCGCGCAGGCGCCGCTGGCCGAGCTGGGCCAGGTCATCCGGTCGCTGGCGGCGCGCACCGGGGCGCTGGGCCTCGAGCTGGTGATGGTGCAGTTCCGCGACGCCGAGGGCCGCGAGCGGATGCTGCGGCTGTCCCGCCCGCCCGGCGCCGGGCTGACACTAGACATCACCGAGCCGCCGACCGAGCCGCTGCGGGAGCTGAACGCCTACACGCAGAAGGTGATCAGGGCCCGCCGCCGCGGCACCGTCTACCCCTACGAGCTCATCCCGCTGATCACCCGCTCGCCGGATCAGGCCGGCGCGCCGGGCACGTTCACCGAGTACGACCTGGACTCCGGTGGCGCCCCGGCCCCCGTGAACCGGGAACCCGGGCTGAACACCGCCAACATCGTGCTCGGCGTGGTCAGCACGCCGAGCAGGCGCTATCCCGAGGGCATCCGCCGGGTGGTCCTGCTCGGCGACCCGACGCAGGCGCTGGGCGCGCTGGCCGAGCCCGAGTGCCGCCGCGTACTCGCCGCCATCGACCTGGCCCGGCAGATGCACGCCCCGGTGGAGTGGTACGCCATCTCGGCCGGGGCGAAGATCTCGATGGACTCCGGCACCGAGACCATGGACTGGATCTCCCGGGCGCTGCGCGGGATCGTCGGGTTCACCCAGGACGGCGGCGAGATCAACGTGGTGGTGACCGGTATCAACGTCGGTGCCCAGCCGTACTGGAACGCCGAGGCGACCATGCTCATGCACACCCGGGGCGTGCTGATCATGACGCCGGACTCGGCCATGGTGCTGACCGGCAAGCAATCGCTGGACTATTCCGGCGGGGTCTCGGCGGACGACAACTTCGGGATCGGCGGCTACGACCGGATCATGGGCCCGAACGGCGAGGCTCAGTACTGGGCGCCGGATCTGTCCGCCGCCGTCGACGTGCTGCTGGCGCACTACGAGCACACCTACGTCGCCGAGGGCGAACGCTTCCCCCGGCCGGCCTCGACCAGCGACCCCGCCGAGCGGGACATCTCCTCCTCGCCGCACGACGGGCCCGGCACCGAATTCGGCGTGCTCGGCGAGATCTTCCGTCCGGAGAGCAACCCCGAGCGCAAGAAGCCGTTCGACGTCCGCTCGCTGCTGCGCGGCGTGGTCGATGCCGACCACGAGCCCCTGGAGCGCTGGGCGGACATGGCCGACGCCGAGTCGGCCGTGGTGCTCGACGCGCACCTGGGCGGCCAGCCGGTGCAGATGATCGGGTTCGAGTCGCGCCCGCTGCCACGGCACGGGTTCTCCCCGGTGGACGGGCCTTCGCAGTGGACGGCCGGCACGCTGTTCCCGCTCTCGTCGAAGAAAACCGCGCGGGCGATCAACGCGGCCAGCGGAAACCGCCCGCTGGTGATCCTGGCCAACCTGTCCGGGTTCGACGGCTCACCGGAGTCGCTGCGCCGGCTCCAGCTGGAGTACGGCGCGGAGATCGCGCGCGCTATGGTCAACTTCGACGGGCCGATCGTGTTCTGCGTGGTCTCCCGTTACCACGGCGGGGCGTTCGTGGTGTTCTCCGGCACGCTCAACGAGACCATGGAGGTCGCCGCGGTCGAGGGCTCCTACGCCTCGGTGATCGGCGGCGCGCCCGCCGCCGCGGTGGTGTTCGCCGCCGAGGTCAGGAAGCGCACCGCTGCCGATCCCCGGGTGGCTGACCTGCAGGCCGCGATCGCCGAGGCCACGGAAAGAGGCGCCCACGACGAGGCGTCCGCGCTGCGGGCCAAGCTGGCGTCGGCCTGGCCGGCCGTGCACGCCGAGAAGCTCGGGCAGCTCGCCGACGAGTTCGACCGGGTGCATAGCATCGAGCGGGCCCGCGAGGTGGGTTCGGTGCAGGCCATCGTCCCGGCGGCGCGGCTGCGGCCCTACCTCATCGACGCGGTCCGGCGCGGGATGCAGCGGACGCTGGCGGCCGGCCGCGAGCGCGGATGACCTCACATCCGTTCGGCACTGGCTGGCGGTTCGGGCCCGCATCGGCCGGCGGCGACCGGCCGGATTTCGACGACGCCGGCTTCGCCGAGGTGACGCTCCCGCACAGCGTGGTCCCGGTGTCCTGGCGGGACTGGGACCCGTCGGCCTGGGAGCGGGTGTGGATGTACCGCAAGCGCTTCGACGCGCCGCCCGGCGCTGTGGCCGACCCTGGCCGCCTGCGGGTGTTCCTGGACTTCGCGGCGGCCATGACCCGGGCCACGGTGACGCTGAACGGCGCCGAGGTGGCCGATCACCTGGGTGGTTACCTGCCGTTCAGCGCCGAGATGAGCGGACTGCTGCGGCCGCGCGGGAACGTGCTGGCCGTCCGGCTGGACTCCAGGTTCAACCTCAACGTGCCGCCGAACCGGCCGGGGCCCAGCGCCTGGGTGGACTACTGGCAGCCGGGCGGGCTCTACCGCGACGTGCGGCTGCGGGTGGTGCCGCTGGTCTTCCTGGCCGACGTGTTCGCCAAGCCGGTCAACGTCCTGGACCCCGCCGCCCGGCAGGTCGTGGTCCGGGCGACGGTGGACGCCGCGGCGGCGCCCGCGGGCCGTGCGGTGGTGGCGGTCCGGCTGCTCGACGACGGCCGGGAGGTCGCCGCGGCGCGGGTACCCGTCGCGATCGCCGGGGTGGGCCAGCGGACGGTGACGGCCACGCTGTCCGGCCTCGAGCACGTCCGGCTGTGGGACATCGACGACCCGGCGCTGTACACGGTGGCGGCTGAACTCCTCGTGGACGAGGAGCCGGTGCACGAGCACCAGGTGCGGACCGGGTTCCGCGAGGCCAGGTTCGCGCTCGACGGGTTCTACCTCAACGGGCGCCGGGTCAAGCTGTTCGGCGTCGACCGGCACCAGTTCTACCCGTTCGCCTGCGGCGCCATGCCCGCCCGGGTGCAGGCCAGGGACGCCGAGATCATGCGGCGCGAGCTGAACTGCAACATGGTGCGCTGCGCGCACTACCCGCAGGCCGAGGCGTTCTACGACGCCTGCGACGAGCTCGGGCTGCTGGCCTGGGAAGAGGCCGCGGGGTGGCAATACCTCGGGGACGACGCCTGGAAGGCGCTCGCCTACCGGGACATCGGGAAGATGATCGTCCGCGACCGCAACCACCCGTCGATCATCATCTGGGGCGCCAGGCTCAACGAGACTCCCAACGACACCGCGTTCTACACCAGCACGAACAAGCTCGCGCACCGCCTGGACGACTCGCGGCCGACGGTCGGCGCGATGGCCGGGCTGCGCCTGACCAAGGATTACCAGCAGGACGTGTTCGCCGAGGACGACTACTCCTCGGTGAATGGCCCGGACGGCGTGAAGGAGCCGGTACTGCAGCCGCCGGTGGCCGGGGTGGGCAGGCCGTACATGGTCAGCGAGGCGGTCGGCACGCTGTCCGGGCCGGCCATCTACTACCGCCGCACCGATCCCCAGGCTGTCCAGCAGGGACAGGCGACGGCGCACGGGCGGGTGCACGACATCGCCGCCTCGGACGACCGCTACTGCGGGCTGCTGGCCTGGACCGGGTTCGACTACCCGTCCGGCAACGGCAACCAGTACCGGGGCGTGAAGTACACCGGCGTGGTCGACCTTTTCCGGATCCCCAAGCCCGGCGCGGCCATCTACCAGGCGCAAGCCGACCCGCGGGTCCGGCCGGTGATCGCTCCGGCGTTCTACTGGGACTTCGGCCCGGTCTCCCCGGTCACCGCCCTGCCGGCCGCCATGATCTGCGCCAACCTGGACCGGCTCGAGGTCTACGTCGGCGGCGAGCACTTCGCCACCGTGCTGCCCGACGCCGCCGGGTACCGGCACCTGCCCTACCCGCCGTCGTTCGCCGACTTCCGCACGGTGGACGGCTCGTCACGGCCCGAGCTGCGCATCGACGGCTACCTCGGCGCGGACAAGGTCGCGTCGCGGTCCTTCGCCTCGGACCCGTCCGGCGACGTGCTGGCGCTGGCCGCCGACCACGCCGAGATCAATGGCGACGGCGCGGACGCCACCCGGCTGGAGTTCCGCGCGGTCGACCGCTACGGCGCACCCCGGCCCTACGTGGCGGGCCAGGTCACCTTCGACGTCGCGGGCCCGGCGGCGCTCGTCGGCGACAACCCGTTCGACTTCGCCGCCGCGGGCGGCGCCGGGGCGGTCTGGCTACGCTCGCTCCCCGGCACGCGGGGCACGGTCACGGTCCGGGCCAGCCACCCCGGCCTGGGCCACGCGGTGGCGCGGGTCCAGGTCCGCCCGGCGCTCGGCGCTTAGCCGGCGTACTCGGACCGCAGCAGCCCCATGACGATGAGGTCCTGCCAGCCGTGCGGGTAGAGTTCGGCCTCGCGGCGGACTCCCTCGCTACGGAAGCCGCAGGCCAGATAGCAGCGGATGGCGCGGGCGTTGAAGGCGAGCACCTCCAGCTCGATCCGGTGCAGCCTCAGCTCGCCGAAGCCCCAGGCGACGACCAGCCGGGTTACCTCACGGCCCAGTCCCTGGCCGCGCAGGGCCGCGACGAACAGGCCCACCGTGTAGGTGGCGCGGTGCTGGCCGGCGTCGACCTGCAGCGCGGCGCCGCCGACGCAGTGACCGCCGTGCTCGACCGCCCACCGGTATTCGCCGCTCCCCGGCGGCCGCCGGCCCGCGGCCAGGTAGTCCCGGGTGTGATAGCGCCGGCCGTCCCACTCCCGCCGCCAGGCCGAGCCGTAGCCGTCCTCTTCTTCCGGGTCGATGGGATGCCGCAGCCGGTCGTCGATGTCCGCCTCCCTGCCCTCCCGCAGCAGGACGCGCTCGCCGGCCAGCACGGGCAGCGGCGGCAGCGGCAGCGGATCCGGCAGGCGATCCATGAGAAGAGGCTGCCAGCCGGATCGGCCCGGTCGCCACCGGTTTGCGGTGTCTACGCGTGTCCAGGGTGCCCCTGGTGTTTCTGTGCTCTCGACACACTGCCGTGGCTCGTGATTCGTTCTCGATTTCCGCTCGTAAGGCGTGGATGTCCCAGCCATGCTGTTCATACGACGTGGGTGTGGCATTCACGTCGTATGGGCCTGCTACGGGCGGTGCCAGAGTGGGTGCTCGGGCGGGCGGTGCGCGGACTGGCGGCAGCTCGGTAAGGATGGTCAAACCAGCCGCCTGACGGCAAGATGATTATCGTCCAAGCAGCTCAGACGCTCTCATCGAGGAGGCGCAGCATGGCGGGCAAGTTCGTGCTCAAGAAGGGATCCAGCGGCAAGTACCACTTCAACCTGGTAGCTAGCAACGGGCAGGTCATCGCGACCAGTGAAACCTACGAGCGCAAGGCGTCCGCACTGAACGGGATCGAGTCGGTCAAGACGAACGCTCCCGACGCCGAGGTCGACGACCAGACCGGGGAGTAACCAGCCGTTACCCCGCCGCAGGCGGGGGGACGCCGACGTCGCTGCCGGCCCGGCCGTGCCGGGCCAGCAGCTCGCGGCCAGCAGCTAGCGGGCAGCAGCTCGGGGGCCAGCAGCTCGCGGGAAGCAGCTCGCGGATGGCAGCGATTCCTTTCCGGGTGTCGGCCGGTCTCCATGGCCAAAGCGACCATGGAGGCAGCTGTGCGAAAGATCATCGAATCCACCCTGGTATCGGCGGACGGCGTCGTCGGCGACCCGCCGCTGTGGGCCATGGAATACCGCGACGCCGAGGTCACCGCCGAGGCGCTGGAGCGGCTCGCGGAAGCCGACGCGATGCTGATGGGAAGGGGCACCTACGAGCTCTTCTCGGCCGTCTGGCCGAGCCAGGCCGGCGAGTTCGCCGACCGGATCAACAGCATCCGCAAGTACGTCTTCTCCGCCACCCTGGACACGGCCGACTGGAGCAACTCGGTCATTCTCCGGGGCGACGCCGTGGCCGAGGTGACCAGGCTCAAGCAGCAGGACGGCCGTGAGCTGGCGCTGTACGGGCACGGCCGGCTGGCGCAGGCGCTGCTCGAGCACGGGCTCGTCGACGAGCTCCGGCTCTCGATCCATCCGGTGATGGTGGGCAGCGGCCAGGTGCTGTTCCGCGACGGGCAGAAGCAGGCCCTGAGGTTCGCCGGGGCGAAGACGTTCGGCACCGGCGTGGTGGTCCTGACGTACCGGCCGCTGGGGAGCCAGGGATGAGCGCGCTCGAGGGCAAGGTGGCCCTGGTGACAGGGGGCAGCCGCGGCATCGGAGCGGCGATAGCCCTGCGGCTGGCCCGCGACGGCGCCGCGGTGGCCTTCACCTACGTCAGCGCGGCGGACAAGGCGGAGGCGGTGGCCAAGCAGATCGACGCCGCCGGCGGCCGGGCGCTGGTCATCCAGGCCGACAGCGCCGACCCGGACGGGGTTTCGCGGGCGGTCGAACAGACGGTCCGTGAGCTGGGCCGGATCGACATCCTGGTCAACAACGCCGGGATCTTCGCCGCCGAGCCGTTCGGGGAGATAACGGCGGAGCAGGCGGACCGCCTGTGGGCGGTCAACGTGCGAGCCGCCTTCACCGCGGCGCAGGCCGCCGCGCGGCACATGACCGGGGGTGGTCGCATCATCAGCATCGGCAGCGCCCTGGCCGAACGCGTCCCGGTGCCCGGCCTGACCCTGTACGCCACGTCCAAGGCCGCGCTGACCGGCCTGACCAGGGGCCTGGCCCGGGATCTCGGCCCGCGGGGGATCACCGCGAACGTGGTGCACGCGGGGCTGATCGATACCGACATGAACCCGGCCGACGGCCCGGGCGCCGACGTGCTGCGCTCGGTCACCGCGGTCGGCCGCTACGGCCACGCCGATGAGATCGCCGCGACCGTAGCCCACCTGGCCGGTGACGGCGGGCGCTACATTACGGGCACGGCGGTTACCGTCGACGGCGGGTTCGCCGCGTAGCCTGTCGGCGACGAGGCGCGCGGGCCTGCCCACCGGTGGAATTTCCGCCGTCCGCGTGATCTTGTAACTGCCGGAGTGCCGAAGCCGCAGGCCAGACGCTGCCGCGGGGAGAGGAAGCCGTGGCCCCGCGGATCAGCCAGAAGGTAGCGGTCGGCGCGGTCTTCGTCGCCGCGATGTTCATGACCATCCTGGACGCGACGATCGTCAACGTCGCCCTGCCGACCATCGGGCGCGACTTCGGAGTGAGCGCCACCGCCGTGGACGGCATCTCGATCGCCTTCCTGGTCAGCCTGGCCGTCACCATCCCGGCGTCCGGCTGGCTCGGCGACCGGTACGGGGGCAAGCGGGTGATGCTCGCCGCGATCGCGCTGTTCACCGCCGCCTCGGCGCTGTGCGGGGCGGCGTCCAGCCTGGGCGAGCTGGTCGCGTTCCGGATCCTGCAGGGAGCCGGAGGCGGCATGCTCGTCCCGGTCGGGATGGCGATGCTGTACCGGGTGTTCGCGCCGGACGAACGGATCAAGGCCGCGGCGATCCTCACCGTGCCCACCACGTTTGCCCCCGCGCTCGGGCCGGTCCTCGGCGGGCTGTTCGTCACCGAGCTGTCCTGGCGCTGGGTGTTCTACGTCAACCTGCCGATCGGCGCGGCCGCGTTCGCCTTCGGTGCGGTCTTCCTGCGCCAGTCGGCCCAGGCGGAGCCGGGCCGCTTCGACCTGGCCGGCTTCCTGCTCTCGGGGCTCGGCCTCGGGCTGCTGATGTACGGCGTCTCGGAAGGACCCGACCTGGGCTGGCGGGACACGAAGGTCCTGGCGACGATAGCCGCCGGGGCCGTGCTGCTGGCCGCCATGGTGATCGTCGAGCTGCGGTCGGCCGCGCCCATCGTGGACCTGCGGCTGCTGCGGAACCGCCTGTTCCGCTCGGGCAACGGGGTCATGGTCCTCGCCTCGATCGCCTTCCTGGGCACGCTGTACGCCGTCTCGCTGTACTACCAGGACGGCCGCGGCCTGAGCGCGCTCGGCTCCGGGCTGAGCACATTCCCCGAGGCGCTCGGCGTCATGGCCGGCGCGCAACTGGCCAGCCGGGTGCTCTACCCCCGGCTCGGGCCACGCCGCCACATCACCATCGGGCTGGCCGGGATGACCGCGTCGATCGGCCTGCTGGCCCTGCTGGGACCGCAGACGAGCCTGTGGTGGGCGCGGCTACTCATGGTCACCCTGGGACTGTCCATAGCCCAGGTGTTCGTCCCGGTCCAGGCGGCCTCCTTCGCCACCATCAGCCCGGCGGCGACCGGCCGGGCCTCGACGATGTTCAACGCGATGCGGCAGCTCGGTGGGGCCATCGGCGTAGCCGTGCTGACCAGCATCATCGTGCTCGCTGGCCCGGTTCACGTCGTGGACGGGCACGAGGTGGCCAACCTCACCGCCTACCGCATCGCCTTCCTGGCCGCGGCCGCCATCAGCTTGTGCGCCATGGCGTTCTCGCTGTCCATCCGCGACGCCGACGCTGCCGGCACCATCCCCCGGCGGCGCGACCGCGAGGAGGCCGAGCCGAGGTCGGCCCCGCCTCGGCGGCCCGAGATAGCAGCTACGGCCCGCCGAGACCGGAGATGGCGGCGCGGTGCGCCTGCGGCCCGCCGGCCAGGCGCTCGGCGGACCAGGCACGGCGGTAGTACAGGTGCACGTCGTGCTCCCAGTTGAGGCCATTCCCGCCGAACAGGTGGATGGCGGATTCGGTCACGGCGCGGTAGGCCTCGCCGGCCCGCAGGGCGGCGACATGGGCGGCCTTCGGGGCCTCGGCGCTGCCGCCCGCGGCCGCCACCGCGGCGTACCTGACCGTCGCCGAGACCTCCTGGAAGGCCGCGAGAATGTCGACGCACGCCTGCGCGACCGCGTGAAAGGAGCCGATCGACTGCCCGAACTGCTCGCGGTCCCTGGCGTAGGCGATGGCCGCGTCCAGGCACCAGCCGAGTCCGCCGGCGGCCTCGGCCGCGGTGGCGATCAGGAAGTCCCGTTCGGCCTGTTCCAGTGCGGTGACCGCGGCCTCCCCCTCCCCGATCAGCCGGGCCGGGGCCTCGTCGAAGGCGGTGACGCAGACCCGCCGGGTCAGGTCGAGGCCCAGCTGCCCGGAGACCGTGCAACCCAGTGACCTGGGATCCGCCAGGAACATCGCGGGACCGTACTCGGTGACAGCCGGCACCACGAGGACGTCGGCCGCGTGGGCGGCCAGGACGAACCACCGGTGACCGTAGAGCCGCCAGCCTCCGGGTGCTCGTTCAGCGCGGACGCTGTCCGGGCCGGACGCCCAGTGGCCGTCCTCGTCGGCGGCCGCGACCGTCGCGATCACCGACCCGTCGGCCAGCCGTGGCAGCCACCGCTCCCGCGTCGCGTGGTCACCGGTCGCGAGCAGCATGCCACCGGCCAGCGTGGTGGACAGGAACGGACCCGGATACAGGACGCGGCCGAGTTCGCTGTGCACCACGCTCGCCTCGGCCTGGGAGAGGCCGCGGCCGCCGAACTCCCGCGGGATGGTCAGCCCGGCCAGCCCGACCTCGCCGGCTAGCCGGGCGTGCAGCTCCGGGCTGTAGCCGGCCCGGGTCTCCAGCGCGGAGCGCAGCGCCGTGGGCGGAAGCTGGCTGGCCAGGAACCCCCGCAGGGTGTCCTGCAGGGCCTGCTGGCCTTCGCTGAGAGGCAGGGTGTCGCTGCTGGTCATGGCGGCTCCTAGCCGCTTCATGCTAGCGGACGAAGGCCGCTCGCTGCGGGCAATCCAGGGTCCCGGCGGCGGGTGGCGCTTACTTGACGGCGCTGCCTGGCCAGTTGATGTTCGATAGCAGCTCGGGGTGCGGGCCGGTAAACGCGCCGGCCGCGGTGGCGTTGCCGCGCAGCTGGTACTCGAGCCAGGCGGTGGCGTAGCCGAAGAAGCCGCCGGGGTTCCCGCCGACGGCGGCGTTCTGGATCGAGGTGTGGTCGGCCAGCTTGCCGTCGGAGGTGAGGATGATGCCGAGGGCGGCGTGGACCGAGGTACTGAGGAAGTACGCCTTCTCGGTGGCCGGGCTGGCGATGATCGAATCCCAGAAGCCGTAGGTGGAGATGAAGAAGACGGGCTGGGTCAGCGCGGCCGGGTTCGCCGTGCAATCGGCGGCGGTCGGGCAGTCCGGGTTGGGCCCGGACCAGACCGAGTTCGGCAGCGAGAACGTCATGACGGCCTTGATCAGGGCCGGGTCGTTGGTGGCGGCCCGGACCGCGCCGGTGGCGCCCTGGGAGGTGCCGACCGCCGCCACCTCGCCGGTGTTCAGGTGGCCGTGGAAGACGCTGGTCGCGACGCCGTTCTGGGTGACCAGGTAGTGCGCGGCGTCGTCGATCTCGTTGCCGCTGCCCGTGTTGGGCAGGGTCGAGGCGATGACGGTGAAGCCGTGCGAGGCAAGCCGACTCAGGAAGTCCGAAACCTTGGCCGGGCTCGCGCCGGTCCCGTTGCCCCAGGTCACGATCGGGCTCTCGAAGCCGAGCGCGGCGTAGTCGCTCGGCCGGAACACGTCGTAGATCACCGTGCCGGTGGCGTCGGTGACCGTTCCCGTGGTCGTGGCGTAGGGTCCTGGCGACGCAAACGCGGCCTGGACCGGGTAGATCGGGGCGAGCTGGCTGGCCTGCGCGGGCTGGCTGGCCGCCGCCCCGGTCAGCGTGGCCATCAGCGCGGCGGCCAGCGCCGCCGCGACGCGCGGCCCGCGGGACGCCCCGAGGCGGCGGGCGCGGACGGACAGTGCGGTCATGGTGATCCCCCTGTTTCAGTCACCTGGCTTGCCCGGTATGGGTTCAGCCACCGGTTCAGAGGGTCCGGCCGTGCGCCTGATACACGGCGGATGCGCCTGTAGTCTCCGGATCATGTCCGCTGACCTGGACGCCCTCGTGGCGCTGATGCCGTTCGCCGGGCAGCTCGGCCTGGTCCTCGACGAGGCCGGTGCCGACCGGGTGGTCGCCCGGCTCGACTGGGCCCCGCAGCTGTGCACGACCGCCGGGGTGCTGCACGGCGGGGTCCTGATGTCCCTGGCGGACAGCGCGGGCGCGCTGGTGACGTTCCTCGGCTTGCCCGAGGGCAAGACCACGGCCACGATCACCTCGACCAGCCACATGTTCCGGCCGGTCACCGCGGGGACGGTGCGCGCGGTGGCCGTGCCGGTGCACCGGGGCCGGACCACGGTGACCGCCCGGACCAGCGTGTACGACGCCGCGGAGCGCCTCGTCGCCCAGACCATCCAGGTCCAGGCGGTCAGGTAACCGGCGGGTCTTCCAGCCGGCCGGCCAGGAGCTGGGCCAGGTGGGTGCCGCTGACCCGGGCTAGCTGGTCGAGCTGGGTGCGGCAGGAGAACCCGTCGGCCAGCACGACCGCGTCGCCGGCCGCGCGGACCGCGGGCAGCAGGGCCGTCTCGGCGACGGCCCGCGAGACGTCGTAGTGGCCGCGCTCGACGCCGAAGTTGCCGGCCAGGCCGCAGCAGCCGCCGACCGCGGTGACCTCGGCGCCGGCCCGGGCGAGCAGCGCGGAGTCGGCGTGCCAGCCCATCACGGCATGGTGATGGCAGTGCGGCTGGGCCACCGCGCGCACGCCGCTGAGGTCCGGCGGCTCCCATCCGCTGGTGCCGCCCAGCAGCTCGGCCAGGGTGCGGGTGGCGGCGCGGACCCGGCGGGCCCGCGGGTCGTCCGGCAGCAGCTCGGTGAGCTCGCCGCGGAGCACGGCGGTGCACGAGGGCTCGAGGCCGACGACCGGGGCGCCGGGGTCGATCGCGTGGTCCAGGGCGTCCAGGCTGCGCCGCAGCTGCCTCCGGGCACCGTCCAGCTGGCCGGTGGAGATCCAGGTCAGCCCGCAGCACACGGGCCCGGGCGTGATCTGCACGGAGTACCCGGCCGCCTCGAGCACCCGCACGGCGGCCCGGCCGACCTCGGGGGTGAAGTAGTCGGTGAACGTGTCCACCCACAGCAGCACGGGCGTCCCCGCTCCCTCCC
>Ga0306924_10001860_pt1 | contig 19538 bp, 21 predicted proteins | sample sta12Can44000111_FD_203756 | JGI IMG/M metagenome (GOLD analysis project Ga0306924, IMG submission 203756) | Lab enrichment of tropical soil microbial communities from Luquillo Experimental Forest, Puerto Rico - statanox.12C.anox.44.000.111 (v2)... | ecosystem: Environmental > Terrestrial >...
GTGGCTAGGGGAGGATCGTGTCGCAGTACGTCAGATCCGGGAAGACGCCGGTCGACGGGCAGGTTGCCGTCTGCGCGAACTGGTCCACCCCCCCGAGGTTGGTGGAGCCGACGCCGTAGTTGATCGCTGCGCCGTCCGACGAGAACCACGGGTAGATGCAGTACGGGCCGCCGTACGCCTTGCAGTCGGTGGGGCCGACGAACGAGTTGCCGAGTATCTCGGCCTTGCCTCCGGTATCCGAGACCGCGGCCCAGTGCTGCTGGTGTGAGCCGTCCCCGAAGGTAACGCCGAAGATCCGGATCGGCTTGAAGCCGGCCCAGTTGGCGTGGTTGAACGAGCCGCAGAACGTCTGGCCCGGCAGGCAGAACTGGCCGGGATGGCTGCCGTAGAGGTCCGAGTGACCGATCTCCCAGACGAATGCCATCGGCGTGTCCCACACGGCGCCCCAGTCCAGCGCATTGCCGATCTTCTGCGTGCTGAACTCCGGAGTCAGCGGGCCGTCCTTCGGGCTGATGAGCACCAGCACGCTCGACGTCTGTCCGCTCGTCTCGTCCGTGACCTGCTCCTGGTAGGGCGAGCTCGTCCCCGGCGCCCAGATGTGGACGTCGACGATGTCGAGCGCGTGCATGACGAACGGCGCCTTTCCCGCAGCGTCCATGAGCATCCCGTTGAACGCGGCCGGCTCGGCGATCTGCGTCCCCTTCTTCGCCAGCGTCCAGACCGGTGAGCACGCCGTATAGACGTTGGGCGCGTGCACGAGGGAGAAGCTTCCAGTCGACCCGCAGTTCTTGGTGAGGGAGTCGGGATAGAACTGCAGCTCCAGGAATCCCTCCTGGCCGATCTTGTGCGGGTTCGAGTCCTTGACCGTACCCCCGAACCAGAACGTCGTCCCGACGCTCGATACCGGGAACGTCCCGTCTGCCGGCAGTTGCACGTGCCACGTGATGTTCTGCGCGGAGCGCGACGCCGTCGAGACCGGATCGAGCTCGGGCTCGTCGTGACCCGTGCACCCCGGCCGGTAGAAGACGTACCGGTCATCGCCCAAACCGCCCGGGACGTGCGCGAGACAGGCGGCGATGCTCGCACCCGCCGTTCCCGAGGTGACCGTTTCTGGGCTGCTTCTCGTGCCCGCGGCGGCGGACGACACACTCAGCCCGAGCACGACCGCGGAGACTGCCGCAACTGAGGCAAACCTGATTCGGGTCATCTGCTCTCCTCACGGGTGGTGCCGGCCCGGAGCCGTCACCAGCTATCGGCGTGGAGCGGACTTGTCTGCTGTACACCAGCGCCATTAATCACGTCAAGCGCCGGCGATGCGCGTGATCCTGATCCTGGCCACTTAGCGCAGCGACCGGGACAGCCTCCCCCCGCGTTTGCCAGGGTGCCGCTGACCTGCGTGGACTGTGGTTTCGCTAGCCCATGTGCGGCTAATCCGGCCCTCCGGTGCTGTCTGAATGCGTCCACCAGCGTCGGCGCATGCTCGGTGCGGAGTCTGGGGCGGTCTATTTCCGTCTGGCCGAATCTAGGCCAGTTGGCTCCCAGATTGGCTCCCGCCCATCCCGGTTACAGGCGGCCCCCGGATTGATGCGCACAAGGAGTTCCGGGAGCCGCGGGCCCCGCGCTCGCCCAGCCAGCCGAGGTGCGCGGCGGAGCTCGGCCCGGGTGGGCCAGGTGCGGCGGTCGTGGATCCAGGCGAGCTCGCGTCTGAGGGGGCGAAGAAGGGACCCGGCGGCGGCGTTGTCTCAGCACCTGCCAGCGGCGCTGAAGGACTGGCCGGGCTTGAGCTGTGCGGCGCGGGCGGAAAAGGCCAGCGAGGTGCAGGCGGCGCCGCGGCCGGGGTGGCGGCCGGCCGGCGACGGCGCAGGACCCCGAGCGGGAGACACCGAGGACCCGGCAGAGCCGCCTGACGCCGTAGGCGTACGGTGATCGGCGACGAACCGGAAACGGCAGACCGGATCGTCTCCTGGGCGAAATAGTCAGCTGCCTTGCGCACGATCTCCTTCTCCGCGCGCAGCTCCCCGGCCTCGCACCGCAGCCGGCGCAGCTCCTCAAACTCCGACGGGCTCACCGCCAGCGGGTCCGCCTGCCGCGCCTCCCCCGCGAGATAGTTAGCGACCCACTTCCGCGGGGTCATCTCGCTGATCCCCCGCCACCGCGCCACCGACGCCGGGGAATCTTGCGTCGCCAGCGCCATCTGCACCGCTTGATGCCGGAACTCATCCGGATACCTCGATGGACGTCCCACCCGGGACTCCCTCCTCCGGCCCTTCGGCCAGAATCAGGTGTCCACCAAACCGGGTCAAGCGCACCATCGCTGTGGCCGCGAGTGCCGCGCCGAGGGATCGATCGGTGACGCTTGCGTGTTAGCGTGCCCGGCCCTGGGTTGGCCGGTGGTGACCTGGCGGGCGCCCGGCGGCGGGCGCAGCCTGCGGCCGACGGATGCTGGGCGCAGGCGGTCTGTTGCCTCTACTCTGGGAGTTGGTGTGGGGGGAGGGCTCCAGTGGAGGTTGCGGCGCCGGTGAAGAGCCGGCTGGGGCTGTCGGCGCGGTGCGGCGGGCGCTGGGCCCGCGGCCCGGCACCCCGGGCGCCGCGGTGAGGGTTGCGGTGGCCGTGGCGGCGGCGATCGCGGGAGGCCGGTCGTGACGACGGAGGCCGACGGCCGGCGACGGGGCGGCCGGGGAGGCAGCTTCCCAGCGGGTCGGTCACGTTCTTGTTCACCGATATCGAGGGGGTCGACCCGGCTGGTCAAGGCGCTGCGGGAGCGCTATCCCCTAGTGCTGGCCCAGCACCAGGGGCTGATCCGCGCGGCGGTGGCCGCGCAGGACGGCTATGAGGTGGATACCCAGGGGGACGCGTTCTTCGTGGCGTTCGCGAGCGCAAAGAAGGCGGTGCTGTGTGCGCTGGCGATCCAGCGGGCGCTGGCGGGTCACGCCTGACCGGCCGATGGGCGGGTGCGGGTGCGGATCGGCATTCACACTGGGCACGCGGACCCGGCCGGTGGCGGCTACACCGGCCTGGCGGTGCACCGGGCGGCGCGTATCTCCGCGGCTGCCCGCGGCGGCCAGGTGCTGGTCTCGCAGGCGACCGTGTCGATTATCGAGGACGAAGAAGAGGAGGACCCCGGGTTCACGCTGGTGGACCTAGGCGAGCGGCAGCTGAAGGACCTGGACCGGCCGGTGCGGCTGTACCAGCTCGCCGCGCCCGGGCTGGACGTCCCGCGCCGGCGTACGTCATGCCTGCGTGACTCCTCGCACCGACCCGCGTGGTAAGACATCGGGGTGCGGCGCCGGTAACAGACACAGACCCAAAGTGGCGTGTAGGCGAGGGTTGATACAGAGGTGTCCAAATGAAAGCGGTCGTGGTGACGGACCAGGCTGCGGGAACGGCCGGGATGACGCTGGTGGAGCGCCCCGAGCCGGAACCGGCGATAAACGACGTCGTCGTTGAGGTTCATGCGTCGGGATTCGTCCCGACTGAGTTGGCGTGGCCCTCGACCTGGACCGATCGCCGCGGCCGTGACCGGACGCCGTCGATCCCTGGGCACGAGCTGGCCGGAGTGGTCACCGCGCTCGGCTATGGCACGACGGGGCTGTCGGTGGGGCAGCGGGTGTTCGGCCTCACGGACTGGCATCGCGACGGCACCCTGGCGGAGTATGTGGCCGTCGAGGCGCGCAACCTTGCTCCGCTGCCGGGTGACGTCGGCTTCACGGTGGGCGCGAGCCTGCCGATTTCGGGGCTGACCGCCTGGCAGGGACTGTTCGACCACGGCCGCTTTCAGGCGGGGCAGACCGTCCTCGTGCACGGCGCGGCCGGCGCCGTCGGGTCGATGGTGACGCAGCTCGCGCGTGAGTTCGGCGCGTACGTCATCGGCACCGGGCGCGCCGCCGACCGCCAGAAGGCGCTCGACTTCGGCGCGCAGGAGTTCGCCGACCTCGACAACGACGCGCTGGAAGACGTCGGCGGAGTCCATCTGGTGTTCGATGTCATCGGCGGAGACATCCAAAGGCGGTCTGCGGGCGTGGTCCGGGCCGGGGGAACGCTGGTGTCCGCCGTCGGACCGGCCCAGGCGCGGCCCGCCGACGGCCGGGCGGTCGATTTCGTTGTCGAATCCGATCGTGCCCAACTGGGTGAGGTCGTGCAGCGGGTGCGGGACGGACGGCTGCGGACCAACATCGGCAACGTCGCGACCCTCGACGATGCCGTCGCCGCCCTCAACCCGGCCGAGCGACGCGGGGGGAAGACGATCATCCACGTTCGTCCATAAGGACTCGGGGCACCTCAAAGAAGCACGGGCAGACCCCTCCGTCACCACGCCTGCGTCATGTCCGTTAACGGGAGTCCAGCGGGCGCTGACGACCCGGCGTCCACACGAGGATGACCTGTCCCATTCCGGGCGTCCGGTTTAGGCGTCTCATTCGCGCCGCGGTTAGGCATTTTCGGAATTTGAGCCGGGAGCGCTGGGCAGCCGCCAGGGCTCCGCCGTTCCCGTGCGCCGGGTGGGCATCTAGCGTGCGGACGTGGTTACCGGCGTTGGGAGCACAGATCATGTCTTCGCTAGGGTGAGCAAGCCGGTTCGCTTTCCCTCGCCGGGTGGGAACGGCTCCCGCAGCCCGGGCAGGATACCGCTGACCTGGCCGGATGTCGCCTTTTCGTTATCCCATGTGCGGGTAGCGGTAGTCGGTGGGCGGCACGAACAGTTCCTTGATGGTGCGCGCGTTGACCCAGCGGGTCAGGTTGAAGATGGAGCCGGCCTTGTCGTTGGTGCCGCTGGCCCTGGCCCCGCCGAACGGCTGCTGCCCGACCACCGCCCCGGTCGGCTTGTCGTTGATGTAGAAGTTGCCGGCCGAGAAACGCAAGGCGTCGCTGGCGGCGGCGATCGCGGCCCGGTCCTGGGCGATGATCGAGCCGGTGAGCGCGTATGGCGCCACGTCGGCCGCCTGGGCTACCGTCTGCGCATACCGGGCGTCGTCGTAGACGTGCACCGCCAGGATGGGGCCGAAGTACTCGGTGACGAAGACCTCGTCGGCCGGGTCGGTGGATTCCAGCACGGTGGGCGCGACGAAGTAGCCCTCGCTGTCGTCCACGCTGCCGCCGGTCAGCACCCGCACGTCCGGCCGGCTCCTGGCCCTGGCCAGCGCGTCGGAGTGCTTGGCGAACGCCCGGTGGTCGATTACCGCACCCATGAACAGCGACAGGTCGGCCGCGACGTCACCCATGGTCAGCGACTCCACCTGGGCCAGGAAATCGTCCCGGAATCTCTGCCACAACGAGCGGGGTAGGTACGCGCGGGAGGCGGCGGAACATTTCTGCCCCTGGTACTCGAACGCGCCCCGGATCAGCGCGGTGGCCAGGACGGCCGGGTCCGCGGACGGGTGGGCGATGACGAAATCCTTGCCCCCGGTCTCACCGACCAGCCGCGGGTAGCCGCGGTAGGAGGCGATGTTCTCGCCGACCGTGCGCCATAGGTGCTGGAAGGTGCCGGTGGATCCGGTGAAGTGAATGCCGGCCAGGTCCCGGTGCGGCAGCGCGACGCGGGACACCGCCTGCCCGTCGCCGGTGACCATGTTGATCACCCCGGGCGGCAGCCCGGCCGCGGCCAGCAACTCCATCGTGTAGTGCGCGGCCAGCTGCTGGGTCGGCGACGGCTTCCACACCACCACGTTGCCGAGTAGGGCGGGGGCGGTCGGCAGGTTGGCCGCGATCGAGGTGAAGTTGAATGGGGTGATCGCCAGCACGAAGCCTTCCAGCGGCCGGTACTCCAGCCGGTTCCACATGCCCGGGCCGGACAGCGGCTGCTCGGCCAGCAGCCTGCGGGCGAAGTGCACGTTGTAGCGCCAGAAGTCGATCAGCTCGCAGGCGGCGTCGATCTCGGCCTGGTACACCGACTTGGACTGGCCCAGCATGGTGGCCGCGTTGACAGTCGCCCGCCACGGCCCGGCCAGCAGCTCGGCCGCCTTCAGCAGGATCGCCGCCCGGTCGTCGAAGGCCAGCGCCCGCCAGCCCGGTGCCGCGACCGCGGCGGCTTCGATGGCCGCGGCCACGTCCGCGTCGGTGGCATTGCGCAAACTGCCCAGCACGTGCCGGTGGTTGTGCGGGGCGACCACATCGACCGGCTCGCCCTCACCAGCCCGCCGCTGGCCGCCGATGATCATGGTCAGGTCGGCCCGCTCCCCGGCCAGTTCCTTGACCTTGTGCTCCAGCGCCGCCCGGTCGGCGCTGCCCGGCGGGTACTGCCGGATCGGCTCGTTCACCGGCGGTGGGACATTGGTGACGGCGTCCATGGGCGAGACTCCTGCACTCTCCGGCATCGTTGACGGCAGCACCCATCGTCGCACGTTGGCAGGCGGCTGGGCAGCGCAGCCGGGTGGTCACCCGGAGAGGAAAGGGAGCTCCTGGGAGGCATACCAGAGCAGTTCGTGGCCTTCCGCGCCATCTACCAGGAATCGGGCATCATCGTCCCCCTGGTCGGCGGCCGGCAGCGCGGCCACCGCCTTGGCGATGTCGGGCATCGCCAGCACCTCATCCACATGAGCAGACACCACCCGGTCCACCGCCACCGGGGCGCCGACCTCGACCGCCGTCGGGTCGTCGAAACCACTGCCCCATCCGAGCAGTCCGTCCGGGATGTCAGCGGCCAGCACCACCCGCCGGCGGGGCGCGCCTGGGTCGGCCGCCAGCAGCCGCAGCGACGCCCGCCCCGCATGCGTCATCGCAACGTATTCGAGTTCTTCCAGGTCACCCGTGGCGTACCACTCACGCAACGCGGGCGTCACCGCGAACCCGCGCACCGGCGCCGGGCCGATCTCGCCCGCCTGGAGCAGGCACGCCAGCGTCGACAGCGTCGCTGGCAGGTACACACGCATGGGACTCCTCAGGCGCGCCGGGACTCGCCGCACGGAGCGGGCTGGGGCGGAACCGCCTTCCGATGATCACGAGTGTGCCATCCGTGCCTGTCTTCGGCAGCCAAACGGCGGTGCCAGTAACCGCCCGGAGTCAGCAGGCCCAGCCAGGGCCGCGACCACGGCCGCCACCGCGTCGGTGAGCGGCACATGCTCCCAGACCCGGACCACCTGCCAGCCCGCCGCAGCCAGGGCCGCATCAGCGGTGCGGTCCCGCTCCACGTTCCGGCGCAGCTTGGGCGCCCAGTACCACTCGTTCACCGCCGGATCGCGCCCGTGCTCAGGGCACACGTGCCAGAAGCACCCGTCCACGAAGACAGCCACCCGGCGGGCGGTGAATGCGATATCCGGGCGGACCCGGGCACCGCCGGCCAGCTCCAGCCGGTAGTCCTTACGGAACCGGTATCCCCGCCGGTGCAGCGCACTGCGCAGGGCGATCTCGGGCTTGGTATTGGCCCGCCGGATGGCGCGCATGTTGGCGGCACGGCCGGGAGTGGCCGGGGCCGGGTAGTCGCCCACGGGGGCTCAGGCTAGCGCGCGGCCCGCCCGGTTCGCTCAGTGCAGTGGCACGCCGAACAGATCCGCTAGCTCGGCGACGGTGGTGGCCGCCTCACTGTGCAGGACGCTGCGCATCCCCAGCGCCTCGGCGGCCTGGATGTTGGCCGGCATATCGTCGATGAACACGCATTCGCCGGGCGCCAGCCCGAGCAGCCCGACCGCGTGCCGGAAGATCCGTTCCTCCGGCTTGCGCATGCCGACCTCGGCGGAGATGACGACCGCGTCGAACAGTTCTGGGAGTATCTCCCGCGGGTACCCGTCGCTGCCCCACGAGTTGGACAGCAGGCACGTGCGCAGGCCGGCCGCGCGCAAGGCGCGGACCGCCGTGTACATGGGCTCGGACGGCACGGTGGCGGCGAACATCCGGGCGAGCAGCCCGTCGGCCGCTACCGTCCCGCCGTCCCGGCGGACCAGCCGGGCCGCCAGTTCCCGCTCGAACTCGGCGCTGGTGCACTCGCCCCGCTCCAGTGCGTGCACGGGATTGCCGTCGCCGTCATCGGCGTAGGCCGCGCGCATCCAGGGGCGCAGCGCGGCCAGGTAGGTGTCGTGGTCGATGTATTCGGCGTCCAGCCAGATCCGGACGCTGTCCATGACCGGCCCGGTCATCACGCCGCCCCAGTCGATGATCACGCCCTGGTAGCTGCCCGCGCCGGGCCGGCCGCCGGTGCCATGGCCGCCACTCCCGGCGGATGGGTCATGAGGGTCCGGCACAGCGCCGAGCATAAGCGGTCACGGTTAAGCTCAGCGGCACCCCGCCTATCCGCCGCAGCCAATCCGAAGGGCAGACTGATGCCGCCCATGCCGCCAGCCCAGCCGGTGCCGATAGCCCAGCCAGCCAGGCCGGCCCGGCCGGCACCGCCAGTTGCCGTCGTCACCGGGGGCGGCAGCGGGATCGGGGCAGCGACCGCGGTCAGGCTGGCCGGGGCCGGCTATCACACGGTGCTGGCCGCCCGGCGGGCCGGCCGGATCGAGGCGGTGGCCACCCGGATCCGGGACAGCGGCGGCTCGGCGAGCACCCATGTCCTTGATGTCACTGACCGCGCCGCGGTCAGCGCTTTCGCTGGCAGCCTGGACCGCTGCGAGGTACTGATCAACAACGCTGGCGGCGCGATCGGCACGGAGACCATCGCCGAGACCGACCCGGCGGACTGGCGGACCATGCTCGAAGTCAACGTGATCGGCGTGGTGAACGTGACCCAGGCGCTGCTGCCGTTGCTGATCGCCAGTGGCGCCGGCACCATCGTGGTGCTGTCCTCCACCGCTGGCTTCGTGGCCTACGAGGGCGGCGGCGGCTACGTGGCGGCCAAGCACGGCGCGCACGCGATCGCCGCGACCCTTCGGCTGGAACTGTCGGGGCAGCCGGTCCGGGTCATCGAGATCGCGCCGGGCATGGTCCGCACCGACGAGTTCGCGCTGAACCGGTACCGCGGCGACGCCGACCGGGCCGCCGCCGTCTACGCCGGCGTGCGGGAGCCGCTCACCGCCGACGACATCGCGGACACCATCACCTGGACGGTCACCCGCCCACCCCACGTGAACGTGGACCTGCTGGTGATCCGGCCACGCGCCCAGGCCGCCCAGCACAAGGTGTACCGCGAGCCGTAACCCTGGTCACACCCGTCCCCAGACCAGGTCACCGGCGACCCAGCTGGCCCTCGCCCGCAGGTCGTCGCCGAGCCAGGTGAGGTCGGCCGCCGCCGCCGGTGCGAGCCGTCCCAGGTCGGGGCGGCCGATCAGGTCGGCCGGGATCCGGGTGGCCGCCGCCACGGCCGCGGGCAGCGCGACCCCGGCCGCCACCGTGTTCGCCACCGCCTCGTCCATCCGCAGCACCGAGCCGGCCAGCGTCCCATCGGCCAGCCGGGGTGGCCGGCCCGGGCTGGCCACCGTTATGTCCTGGCCGCCGAGCAGGTACCGGCCGGGCGGCATGCCCGCCGCCGCAACCGCGTCGGTGACCAGGCAGATGCGGGCCGATGCGGCGGCGAAGGCGAGAGCGCAGGCGACCGGGCTGACATGACTCGGCTCGGCGATGAGCCCGCAGGTCAGCCGATGGTCGGTGAGCGCCTGCCCGGTCACGCCGGGTTCGCGGTGATGGAACGGGCGTTGCGCGTTGAACAGGTGAGTCACCATCCGGGCACCCGCCCCGGCCGCGGCGGCCGTTTCCGCCGCTGTCGCTTCGCTGTGCCCGATGCTGACCACCAGTCCCGCGGCCGCCAGCCGGGCGACGGCGGCCAGCCCGCCAGCCAGTTCCGGGGCGAGGGTCACCAGCCGCAGCACCCCGGCGCCGGCGGCGAGCAGGTCGCCGACCGCGGCGGGGGCCGGCGCCACCAGCCACTCCCGGCGGTGTGCCCCGGCCCGGCGGGGGGACAGGAACGGCCCCTCCAGGTGCACGCCGAGGACACGCGCCCCCGGCAGCGGCCCGGCCGCGACCAGTTCCCCGGCCGAGCCGAGCGTGCGGGCCAGTTCCGGCACCGGTGCGCTGGTGAACGTGGCCAGGAAGGCGGTGGTACCCGTTTCCGGCAGCCGGACGGCCAGCCGCGCCCAGCTGGCTGCGTCCACGGCCGACAGGTCGGCGCCGTAGCCGCCGTTGAGCTGAAGATCGATCAGGCCGGGCAGCAGGAACCCGGCATCCAGCACCAGGTCGGGCGGACCCGGTGGCGGGCCCGCCCCGACTCCGGTGATGCGCCCGCCGGCGATTGATACATAGCCCGGCGAAAGCAGGCCAGCCGGGCCGGTGGCCGGGATGACGCGCGGCGCGGTGATCAGCATTCGGGCGGGCCAGTCACTGGCCCAGGCGGCGTGATCAGCATCCGGGGCGGCCGGTCACTGGCCGAGGCGGGCCATCATTTCCGGCGGGTAGCGGTCGCCGGCCGCGGCCCCCGCCGGGGCCAGTTCGTCCAGCCGCCGCAGTTCGTCGGGGGTCAGTACGAGGCCGGCCGCGGCCACATTCTGCTCAAGGTAGGCCCGGCGCTTGGTGCCCGGGATGGCGACCAGGTCATCGCCCTGGGCCAGCACCCAGGCCAGCGCCAGCTGGGCCGGGGTGACGCCCCTGGCCGCGGCCAGATCCGCGACGTGCCCGGCAATCGCCAGGTTGTGCTGCAGGTTCTGGCCCTGGAAGCGGGGGGCGCGGCGGCGGAAGTCGCGTTCGCCGAATTCTCCGTCCGCGGCCAGCGTTCCGGTGAGCAGGCCCCTGCCCAGCGGGCTGTAGCAGACCATGCCGATGCCCAGTTCCCGCAGCACCGGCAGCACTGCCGCCTCTGGCTCCCGGCTGAACAGTGAATACTCGTACTGCCCGGCGGCGATGGGATGGACCGCGTGGGCCCGGCGGACGGTGGCCGGGCCGGCTTCGGAGATGCCCAGGAACCGCACCTTGCCGGCGGTGACCAGCTCGGCCATTGCGCCCCAGGTCTCCTCGACCGGGACCTGCGGGTCGACCCGATGCTGGTAGTAGAGGTCGATGTAGTCGACGCCGAGCCGCGCCAGCGAGTCGTCGCACGCGTGCCGGACGTAGCCGGGCCGGCCGTTCACGCCGCGGCTGCCGTCCGGCCGGAACTCCTGGCCGAACTTGGTGGCCAGCAGCACGCCGGCCCGGCGGCCGGCGATGGCCTTGCCGATCAGGCGCTCATTGCTGAACGGCCCGTAGGCATCCGCGGTGTCGAGGAAGGTCACTCCCAGCTCGAGCGCGCGGTGAATGGTGGCGATCGACTCCTGGTCGTCCGGTACGCCATAGGACTGGCTCATGCCCATGCAGCCGAGCCCTATTGCGGGGACGGTCAGGCCCTGGCCAAGCGTGCGCTGCCTCATCGGTGCCGCCTCTCGTTACCGGCGCCACCCTACTGGCCAGGCCGGACGGCCGCAGCGGCCCGGACGGTCAGGCGCTGGCCTTGCCGCGGGACTGGCGCTTCGCGTCGTCGTCGTCCTCGCTGGCCGCGGATTCGCCCCCGCCGTCGGCCTTCGCCGCGGCCAGGCTGGCCCGGAGCGCGTCCGCCAGGCTGCCGCCACCGCTGTCATCCAGCCGCGGCTGTGGCCGGACCACCTCGTGACCTTGCATCTTGGCGGCGACAACCTCCTCCAGCGCTTCCCGGTACCCGTCGGTGTACTCCGACGGGTCGAAGTCCACCGTCATCGAGCTGATCAGCGACGACGCCATCTTCAGCTCCTGGGACCGCACCTCGACGTCCTGGTCCAGGAAGTCGAACTCGGGGACGCGCACCTCGTCCGGCCACAGCAGGGTGGACAGCACCAGCAGCCCATCCCGGGAGCGCACCGCGGCGAGCGTCTCCCGCTGCCGGAGGGCCACCCGGGCAATGGCGATCTTCCCGGACCGTTCCAGCGCGTCGCGCAGCAGCGCGTATGCGCGCAGCCCGGCCGGCTCCGGCTCGGTGTAGTAGCTGCGCGCGAACAGCATCGGATCGACCTGATCGGCGGGGGTGAAGTTGACCACCTCAATGCTGTGGGCGGTCGGCAGCGGCAGTTCCGCCAGATCCTCGTCGGTGATGACCACGATCTGGCCGTCCGGCAGCTCGTAACCCTTGGCGACGTCGGCGAAGGGCACCTCCTCGCCGTCCACCGTGCAAATCCGGCGGAATTTGATCCGCCCGCCGTCCACGCGGTGCACCTGGCGGAAGGTCACATCCCGCTGCTCGGTCGCGGCATAGAGCTTGACCGGGATCATGACCAGGCCGAAGGAGATCGCGCCCTTCCACATACTGCGCATGCTGTCTCTCTACCCCGGGGGACTCGATCTGACCATGGCCGCGCGGAGCCTGGCGGCACCGATTACCCGGCCATCCCCGAGCCGGTCTACACTACGCCGTCGGTGTGGGTACCACGGCTGTGGGCCTGAGCGCGAAGAATGGGCGGTACTGGCACCATCCGCCACCCGGGCGGTCACCGGCCGCGACGAAAGGGGGCCACCGATGAGCGAGAGCGATCTGGAACGGCCGGAACCCGACCTTGCAGATGCCGGTGACGCCGAGCAGGAGCCACCCACCGACCTGCCCCTGGATGTAAACGAGGCCGACGCCGCCGAGCAGCAGCGGGAAGTGGATCTCGACGAGGATGACTACCGTTGACATCCGGGCTGGTGACCAGCCCGGGCGAGGCATCAGGAGACCGCGGTGACCACGGCGCCGCAGGCCCGTCCGGTCGGCACCCGGCTGCCCAGGCAAGCCCGGCGGCGGCAGCTGCTGGGGGCGGCCAGGGAAGTGTTCGTCGCCCAGGGCTACCATGCCGCCGCGATGGACGAGATCGCGGAACGCGCCGGGGTCAGCAAGCCCGTCCTGTACCAGCACTTCCCCGGCAAGCTGGAGCTCTACCTGGCCCTGCTGGACGAGAGCGTCGACGCGCTGTATGCCACGGTGCGGTCGGCGCTGGAATCCACCACCGACAACAAGCTGCGTGTCACCGCCACCTTCACCGCCTTTTTCGACTTCGTGGGCAGCACCGGCCAGGCGTTCCGGCTGGTCTTCGAGTCCGACCTGCGTAACGAGCCCGCGGTGCGTGCCCGGCTGGAACGCTCGACCCGCAATTGCGCGGAATTGATCAGCCAGATCATTCGCGAGGACACCGGCCTCGGCCCAGACGAGGCGTCCCTGCTGGGGATGGGCCTGGTCGGCATGGCCCAGGTCGCGGCTACCTACTGGCTCAGCATGGACCAGGCAATCCCCAAGGACGCCGCCGAGCAGCTGATCGGCCGTCTGGCCTGGCGGGGAATCAGTGGCTGGCCACGGGCCGGCGAGCACTGACCTTCGGCACATTCACCCACCAAAACCACAGGAGCAGCGTGGTGGAAGTCAAGATCGGCATCCAGTCCATCCCGCGGGAACTCGTGGTGGAAACCTCGCTCTCCGCGCAGGAGATCGAGGAATCCCTCGCGGCGGCACTGGCGGATGGCAAGCTCTTCACCCTTCCTGACGACAAGGGCGGCAAGGCGATGGTGCCCGCGGACAAGATCGGCTATGTGGAGTTCTCCGGTCCCGATCAGCGCCGGATCGGCTTCGGCAGCCTGTAGCCGGGTTTCCTGCCCGGCTAGCCGGCGGACCGCACTGGTCAGGGCTCCAGGCCCAGTGCCCGCATCCGCTCGTCGTGTGCGTCGGTGAGCCGCGCGAACATGCGGCCGATCTCCCCCTGCTCGCCACCGCTGGCGGTGGCCCCGGCCAGCAGCCGGGCCAGCGGCGGCCGTTCGGCCACCACCCGGTGCGCCTGCGCCAGGGCCTCCCCCACCAGCCGCCGCGCCCAGAGCGCCAGCCGGCCGCCAGCCGCCGGGTCGGCCGCCACCGCGGCCCGGACCCGGGCGGTGACGAAGTCGGCATGCCCGGTGTCGGCGAGCACGGCCAGCACCAGCGCCCTGGTCGGCGGATCCAGCAGGGCTGCCACGGCCCGGTAGAAGTCGGCCGCGATTCCGTCACCGACGTACGCCTTCACCAGCCCTTCCAGCCAGTCGCCGGGCGCGGTCCGGGCGTGGAAGGCATCCAGTGGCCCGACGAACGGCAGCATCGCCTGCTCCGGCACGGCCCCCAGCTGGGTGAGCTGGCTGCGCAACTGCTGGAAGTGGCCAAACTCCGCGACGGCCATCTCCGCCAGGGCCGCCTTGTCCGACAGGGACGGAGCCAGCGCCGCATCTTCGGACAGCCGGAAAAAGGCGACCAGCTCGGCATAGGCCAGCAGGCCAAGCAGGTCCAGCACACCCGGCGACAGGCCTTCCGTGACCGGATCCCCGGCGCCCGGGCCGGTCGTGACCGCCCGGTCAGCGCCGGTGCTGTCCGTGCCGGTGCTGCCACCCTCACCGCTGGCCATACCCTTGCTCCTATCAAGCTGCCTGGCCGAGCCTAACGCCGCCGGGATGTCGTTTCCGGCCGGGGTGGCCGGGCTTGCTAGACTGCTGCCAGCCGCCCGGGGGAATGCGACCAGCCATGTGGAGTGTTTCACCAGGCAGCCGAGGTGGTGGCAGTGGACAACAGCACCTTAGGTGCTGGCCACCGCGACGAATGTCCGGCACGCACCACCGCCGGCGACGACGAATACCCAGGCCCGGGACTGTGATGACGTGCGCGACGCGAGCGCTGAGCAGCGGGGCCTCTGACGGAAGCTGACAGCCCTGACCGCGCAAACGGAAACACCTCAATCACCACAAGCACCGGCACGACAAGCAGAACCAGCACCGGAAGCAGCCGCCCCGGCCAGCCAGCCGCTGGACAGCAACGGCGGCTCAGATCCGGATAACCCGGGCAGCCCGACGTTCGAGGGCCTCGGCGTCTGCCAGCCCATCTGTGCCGCGCTGGCGGCGGAAGGCATCACGGCCGCCTTCCCCATCCAGACGCTGGCCCTGCCCATCGCACTTGCTGGCCACGACATCATCGGCCAGGCGAGGACCGGAACCGGCAAGACGCTCGCGTTCGGCATCCCGTTGCTGCAGCATCTCAGCCAGCAGGCCGACCGGCGGCCGTTCGCACCCGCTGCCCTGGTGGTCGTCCCGACCAGGGAACTGGCCATCCAGGTGGCGGAGGACATCAAGGCCGCGGGCCGCGGGCTCGGCACCAAGGTGATGACCGTCTACGGTGGCCGGGCCTACGAACCGCAGATCGAAGCACTGCGGGCGGGCGTGGACGTGGTCGTCGGTACGCCCGGCCGGCTGCTTGACCTGGTGCGCCAGCGTCATCTCGACCTGTCGGATGTCGTGACCCTGGTGCTGGACGAGGCCGACAAGATGCTCGATCTGGGTTTCCTGCCCGACGTCGAGCGCATCCTGCAGCTGACCCCGGCCAGCCGGCAGACCATGCTGTTCTCGGCCACCATGCCCGGTGAAGTGGTCACCCTGGCCCGGCGCCACCTGCGGCAGCCGATGCACGTCCGGGCGGAGCAGCAGGACGAGCCGGAGCATGTGCCGCTCACCGAGCAGCACGCCTTCCGGGCTCACCAGCTGGACAAGGTGGAGATGGTGGCCCGGGTCCTGCAGGCCGAGGGACGTGGCCTGACCATGGTCTTCTGCCGGACGAAGCGGGTCGCCGACCAGCTCGCCGGGGCGCTGAGCACCCGCGGTTTCGCGGCCGCCGCCGTCCATGGTGACCTTGGCCAGGCTCAGCGGGAGCGGGCGTTGCGCGCGTTCCGGCACGGCAAAGTGGACGTGCTGGTCGCCACCGACGTGGCCGCCCGCGGGCTGGACGTCGATGACGTCACCCACGTGGTGAACTACGAGTGCCCGGAGGACGAGAAGGCCTACCTGCACCGGATCGGGCGTACTGGCCGGGCTGGCCGGACCGGGGTGGCGGTCACCTTCGTGGACTGGGCCGACCTGCAGCGCTGGAAGCTCATCAACGAGGCCCTCGGGCTGGGCCTCCCGGAGCCGCCGGAGACGTACTCCACCTCCGAGCACCTGTACACCGCCCTGGGCATCCCGGCCGGGGCCGGCGGCAACCTGCCCCGCGCCCGGCGGGACCGGGCTGGCCTGGAGGCCGAGGAGATCGAGGACCTGGGCGAGACCGGGCGGGCCCGTTCGCCTCGCCGGCTGCCGCGGGGCGGCGGCTCGCGGAGCCGCGGCGCCGGTGGCCGCCGCGACGATCGCCAGCGCGGCCCGCAGGGCGACGGCAGCCATGCCGACCCCGACCGGGCGGCTGGGCGGCGGGGAGCCCGGGTCAGGCGCCGGACCAGGGGCGGGATGGCCGTCGCCGGGGAGGGCCCGGCAGCCGACAGGCACCAGGGAGTCGCCGGCCGACCGTCGGCCAGCGACCCGGTGGCGATGGCGAACGGCCAGGGTAACGGCACCCCGGGGCGCCCGCCAGCGGCACGGCGGCGGCGCCGGGGTGGCCATGGCCGGCCGACGTCCGCGGGCTCATCCCAGCCGGAGACCGCCTGAGCCGCCAGCTGCCTGCACGGGGCGCCAGCCGGCCCGCTCGGTAGGCTGGCCCCCTGTGAGCACGCCGAGGACGCTGCTGCTGCCGGACGGGGTACACCGGGTCAGCGTCGAGACAGCCCGCGGGACCTTTGCCGCGCTGGAAGCGCTGCCCGCTGCGGGGATCGCCGGGCGGGCGCCCGCCCTGCTCGTGCCCGGTTACACCGGCAGCAAGGAGGACTTCCTGGCGATTCTCGGGCCGCTCGCGGCGGCCGGGCGCCGGGTGCTCGCCATCGACATGCGCGGGCAGTACCAGAGCCCGGCCGCCGCCGGGCCTGACGGTTACCGGGTCGCCTCCCTTGCCGCCGACCTGGCAGCGATCGCGGACTGGCTGCAGGCCGACGGGCAGCCCTTCCACCTGCTCGGCCACTCGTTCGGCGGCCTGGTCGCGCAGGACTTCGCGCTCGGCCACCGCCACCGGATCGGCTCACTCACACTCATGAGTTCCGGCCCCGGCGCACTGACCGGGCCGCGGGCGGCCGTCCTCCGCGCCGTCCTGGCCAGCCTGGACGCGGACGCCCCCGGCGGGCTTGCGGCCGGGATCCGGCGGCTCTGGGACGCCGAGCTGGAACCGGCCGCCGTCACCGACGGCGTCCCCGCTGACGTCATCGGCTTCCTGCGCACCCGGATGCTGAGCAGCTGCCCGACCGGGCTGGCCACGATGGCCGCCGAACTGCTCGCCTGCCCCGACCGGATCGCGGACGTGGCGAAACTGGACGCGCCCGGGCTGGTCCTGTACGGCGAGGACGATGATGCCTGGGCGCCTGCGGTCCAGGACGATATGGCCCGCCGGCTGGCCGCCCGCCGGGTCTGCATCTCCGGCGCGGCCCATTCCCCCGCCGTCGAGGCCCCGGCCGCCACCGCCGGCATCCTGACCCGCTTCTGGAACTCGGCTGAACCGGCCGCCACTGACTCCGGCCGCTGAGTTACGGCTCGGTCCCGGCGAGCCCGTCCCAGGGCAGCCGCGCGGCCGCAGCCGCGGAACCCTCCGGGCACGCCGCCCGGTAGTCGCACCATCCGCAGGCTGGTCCCGGCCGGGGCGGGAAGACCGCGTCCACCCCCGCCGGCGGCAGCCCGGCCTGGAATTTCCGGTCGGCGTCCGCGCATTCGGCGGCGATGTCCTCAGCCCGGCGCAGCTGCCGGGCCAGTCCCTGGTCGGAATGCTGCCAGGCATGCACTGTGCCGCTGGGCAGATGGTGCAGTTCCACCCGGCGGCAGATGGCGTGGAACATCCGCCCCGCAGCCAGTGCGTACAGCGCCAGTGGCAGCGAGGTACGGGCATCGTCGCTGGTCAGCGGGCGGCGGCCGGTCTTGTAGTCGACCACGGCCAGTTCCCTGGTGCCGTCGGCGGCCCGCCGCTCATCCAGCCGGTCGATCCGGCCGGACATCGCGATCCGCTCGGTGCGCGTACCCACCGTGCGCTCCACCCCGAGCGGCTCGGTGGCCGGATCCAGCCCGGCGGTATAGCGCTCCACCATCTGCCGGGCATCTTCCCGGTACCGCTCCGACTGTGCGTCGCTGGCATAACCCTGGTTGATCCAGCCCTGGTCGAGCAGGTCACCGGCGGCCGGCCCGGTGCGCCGGGCCCGGGGCAGCCGCCACCATCCGGCCAGCGCGTTGTGCACGCTGGCACCCAGGCTGTTGTGCGCCCAGGGCGGCCCCTTGGGCGGCGGCGGCCGGTCCAGGTAGGACATCCGGTACCGGCGCGGGCAGTCCAGCCAGCTGGCGAGCCGGGTGGGCGTGCAGGCGTACAGCCGCTGGGGCATGCCCGCCAGCATCGGCTGCTCGGGGACGGCCGGGCCGGTCGCCGGCTGGTCAGGCACCGGCCACCCACCCGTCGAACCGGCGGAGGGCCAGCCCGATGGAAATCTGCTCACCGTGCCCGGGCAGCACCGAGGTGTCCTCGGGAAGGGTCAGCAGCTCCGCCCCGATCGCGCTCAGCTGGCCCGGGAAGTCGGGATACTCGCCGTCATGCCGGCCCGGCCCGTCGGCCAGCAGCGCGTCCCCGGACAGCACCGCGGCGAGCTCCGCGCAGTACAGACTGACCGACCCGGGGCTGTGCCCGGGAGTGGGCAGCACCTCCAGGGTGACGTCGGAGACCTCGAAGATGCCGCCTGGCTCCATCTCCGCCTCCGGGCCGGTACCCAGCCCGGCCTCCTGCCACGCGAGCTTGTCTGCCGGGTGCAAGAACACCGGCGCCTGGCCGGCCGCAGCTACCGCCGGCGCCGCCGTGACATGCCCGGCGTGGCCATGAGTACAGATCACCGCCAGGACCGCCCGCTCTCCCACGGCAGCAAGCACTGCCTCCGCGTCGGTGCCCGGATCCACCACGATGACCTCATCGTCGTCCCCAACCAGCCAGGTGTTGCAGCCGCGCCGGCTTGGCGGCACCAGGTCTATCCGCGCAGCCATGGCATACCTCCGGCGGGCTCAGCCGTGCACGATGAACGAACGGATGGCGTTGGCGGCAAGCTGAACCGCGATCGCTGACAGCAGCGGGCCGCGATCACCAGTTCCACCCCGCTGGTCCGCAGCAGCCCGAGGATGACCCCGGAGAACCGCATGACCAGCCAGAGCACCACCGTCACCGCCAGGATCGCAGCCAGAAAGGGGGCCAGGTCCGGGCCGGTCTGGGCCCGCCACACGAACAGCATGGTAGCGACGATGGCACCCGGGCCGGCCAGGTGCGGAGTACCCAGTGGCACGAACGCCACGTTGGTCCTGGCCCGTTCGGCCCGGTCGGCTCCTCCAGCTGACCGGTGAGCAGCTGCAGCGCGCCTAGCAGCAGCAATAGGCCGCCCGCGCCCGGCAGCGCGGCCACTTCGATGCCGAGGTAGGGCAGCACCGTCTGGCCGGACACCGCGAAGGCCAGGATGACCTCCAGCGCCACCACCGCAGCCTGCCAGGCCAGCCGGGCCCGGACCTTGCCCGGCAGCCCACGGGTCAGCCCGGGGAACGGGCGGCACCACGCCTGGCGGATCGGTGATCACCAGCAGGGTGATGAAGGCCTCGCCGGAGAACTTGATCGCGAAGAACGAGCTCACCTGCCCCCCACTCCTGACATCAGCTGCGCGTAGGCCTCGGGCGGCACCGTCTCGCAGCCGAGCCGGTGCCCGGTCAGGCTGCCATGATCGTCGCTGCCCCCGGACGCGGCCAGCCCGAGCGAGGCGGCCAGGGCAGCCAGCCGCAGCCGT
>Ga0306924_10001861_pt1 | contig 19537 bp, 17 predicted proteins | sample sta12Can44000111_FD_203756 | JGI IMG/M metagenome (GOLD analysis project Ga0306924, IMG submission 203756) | Lab enrichment of tropical soil microbial communities from Luquillo Experimental Forest, Puerto Rico - statanox.12C.anox.44.000.111 (v2)... | ecosystem: Environmental > Terrestrial >...
GGCCCCGGCAGCTTAGCCTGGGCGTTCGGCGCTTGAACTACTACTTTGCCTGGATCCCAGGTTCTTGGCGTTGAGGGCCGGCTACCGCATCTCTTCGCCAACGAAGGATCCCCAAACTGCCCAGCCCGATCAGAATCACCAGCGATGACCAGGACAGCCAGTTGGGTCGCGATTCGATGGTGTACTCGCCTTCGAGCGCGCCCCCGACGACTTGTCGGTGGACGCGGCGAACATGCTCATACACCGGCGAGAACCAGAACCCCAACCGATACTTGCTTACCTGGTCTCCATTTGCGGGATCGACCCACTCACTCCATTGCGGAAACGCGCCAACGACAAAGCACGCGATGGCCAAGGCGAGGAGGAGCCAGGATACCCGGTCATGCCAGAACGTCATGATGCACCTGCCCATGCCGCCGAACGCCCAGTTCAGCCGCCGGGGCCGCCTGAGGCGACTGAACTTCTTGGCAAACCAGTATGGCGCCCCCGGTCGGCTGCAACGACTCGTTCGACTCTCCCACACTGCGGCAGGCCGCTAGGCAGGTGCCTCACCAGCCGCATGCTCGACCAAGAACGCCTCGACCGCCGCGCGAACGCTGTTTGGCGTCCCGTAGTACCCTTGTTGAGCGCAGAATAGGGCATCCGTAAAGTTTGCTGCCTGCAACCGCTCGTCTTCCGGGACAGCCGCCCAATTACTGTATGCCCACAACATGTCCACCGCCCGCTCCAGCGAGACGCGACCGGCCCGAAATCGCTGGAGGAAAAGTGCAAGCACTCGGTGGGCGGCCGCAGCCGGGTCGCCGTCTCCAGGGACCGCTTGAAGCAGATCCATGATGTCGGTCGCAGGCCGACTCGCAGCGAGGGAAACATCAATCACCTGAATCGGCGGGTTGTCTACGGCCGCGATCATGTTATCAGCCCAGTCGATGACTGCACCGGGGTCGATTAACCCCATCGCCAGGGCGAGCTGTAGATACTCCGCTTCCTCTCGCAACTGCACCTCCCTCGCCGAACCGGTGACTAGCTTGAACGGCCTGTTAGCATATCAAACCCCAGTCAGTATATTCGGCCCGGTCAGTATTACAGGGGCCAGTTCCGACTGCTCCGAGCCACCCTTCCGCGAATCACGATGCACGATTTGCTGCAGCTTTCACCTTGGCTTGGCGGGACGGCTTGTCCGGATTCCAGACATGTTTGCGCGCGCCGGTCACATCGACCGCGGTTGGATCGGACCGGCGCGCTATGGATAAGAGCGCGTGGCGCTGCGCGAATAGGCGCCGCGCGGTCTCTTAGACGGCATTGAGCGTGTCAACCGAATAGACGAGCCGAAGCCCTATGCATCCATCATGGTAGTCGTGGGCTATCTCGTAGCGTTTCGACACGTTGGAGTGAACCGCCCAATTATGAAAGCAGCCGCCGCGAAGAACCCGTTCGTCTCCTGCGCCGGCGAAAGCGGTCCCGTCCTGGGGAATGCGCTCGACCTCGGGCGTAAACAAATCCTGGCACCATTCCCAGACATTGCCCGACAGGCGGATGAGGCCGAGCATGACCGACGGCTCAATCCGCAGATTGCGCCGCGTCAGGCGCACGCGCGCCCCCGGACGCAGCAGCCGCGAGAACGCGTACAGCGCGCCGGTCCCGCGACCGATCGTTGTGGCCACGGCGGCACCCGTCACGCCGAGTTCGGGAAACGGGCCAAGGCCGAAGATGAGGCACGGGCCGAGAGGATGTTGATGGCGTTCGCCAGCCAGAGCACGCGCATCGCAATCACGGCGTCGCCCGCGCCTCGGAAGACCGAGTTGAGGAGGAATAGCAGCATGACCGAGGCGTTCCCCGCGAGCATCATCCGCGTGAACCCGGCACCCTTTTCGACGACGGCGGACGAGGCGCCCATCATCGCGAGCAGATCCGGCGCAAACGCCGCGCCCGCCACGCCGACGACGACTGAGACGATGATGCCGAGCGCGATGGTCTGCGCGGCGGCGCTCGAGGCGCCTTCCGGGTCGTGCCCGCCTATCCGGCGCGCGAACAACGCCATCGCGCCGATGCCGAGCCCGATCGCCAGCGTGTAAATGAGCGTCATCAGCGACTCGGTGATCGCGACCGCCCCCACGGCCTCGGGGCCGAGCCGCGCGACGAAGAACACGTCCACCACTGCAAAAACGCTCTCCATCAGCATTTCCAGCACCATCGGGACGGCGAGCAGCATGATGGAGCGGCCTAGGTCGCCCTCGGTGCAGTCGTAGCTAATGTGTGTGTCGCGAATCGCCTGCCAGATCACCTGAAGGATTGCGGGAGCAGGAGCCGGGCCTCCGCTCGATTGCGTGTTGATGGTTTCCGGCTTGTCGATAGTTTCCGTGGAGCCGGGCATTCGCCCTCATTCATGTGAGCGTTAACATCGGGAGCCGATGGCTGAGTAGAGGGTATACTACGACCGCGGCGTGTGGTTTGTCCGGAGGGTGCTCGTCCATGCGCAAACCCAGCTTGATCGAATCAGTGGAGCCGCATCGGTGTGTTATGGACACAGCACACCCCGATCTGGTTCGCCCACGATGACCAATGAGCTGCTAACGACTGTCTCGTCGGCCCTCAGTATTAGACGCTCACCTGGGAGGCAACGTACTTAAGCCGCCATCCCTCTTTACGGCCAGCTGGTCTCGAACGCTCCTTTTCCCGCGCCGTAGACCAGATCTCCAAAGCGCTGCGACTGCGGCGGAGTACAATGCGAGCAGGATGACCGAGCAAGCAGTGATACTCCCGCTCCACGCAGGTAATGTGTCTCTCCCTCTTGCCGGCGGCAAGGGCACAAACCTCGCGCGGCTCGTCGGGGCCGGCTTCCCAGTACCCGGCGGTTTTCTCATCACGACGCACGCCTATCATTCATACGTTGTCGCGAACGCTTTGGAAAACTGGGTTCTGGAAATAGCACAAAGTGCACCAGCTGATGACCCAACCGGGCTGGAGGAGGCATCCCGAGCGATTCGGGCTCGCTTGGAGGCAGGCGTCCTATCCCCAATGCTCGTCGAGGCGATCCGTGACGCCTATGCTTCGATGGGCAAACCGCCGGTTGCCGTTCGTTCGTCGGCCACGACCGAAGATCTACCCGAAGCTTCGTTCGCCGGCCAGCAGGATACGTTCCTCAATGTTACCGGCGACGAGGCGCTGCTCAAGGCCGTGGTGCGTTGCTGGAGCAGCCTGTGGACGGCGCGCGCGATCGGCTATCGCACGCGGAACGGGATTGAGCATCAAGGTGCGGCGCTGGCCGTCGTGGTGCAAGAGATGGTTGAAAGCGAGACGGCCGGCGTGCTCTTCACCGCCAACCCGCTCACCGGCCAACGGACAGAGACGGTGGTTGATGCAACGTTGGGCCTGGGCGAAGCCTTGGTGTCGGGTCAGGTGGAACCAGATCACTACGTCGTCAATCCTATCGGCGGCCGCATACTCAGTAAGACACTCGGGGCAAAGGCCGTTGCCATCCGCGGGAAGCCGGATGGCGGAACGCTCACCGTTACCGAAGACGCAGCCGGTCGGCAAGCTCTGCCCGATGGCGCCATTATTGAACTAGCGGCCTTGGGACAGCGTGTGGCGCGGCTCTTCGGGGTCCCACGGGATATCGAGTGGGCCTGGGCTCGTAAGAAGCTCTTTTTGCTGCAATCCCGGCCGATCACGTCGCTCTTTCCGGTACCCGAAAGAATGGCACCGGAGCCGTTGCAGGTGCTCGTCTCCTTCGGGGCTTTCCAGGGTATGCTCGATCCGATGACGCCGCTCGGGCGGGACGTCTTGCTCCGCTTGCCGGCGAACGTAGCCAAACTTATCGGGCAGGATGAGACGCTTGTAACGCAGCGAATCTTTGCAGTGGCGGGCGAGCGTCTGTTTATTAACGTAACAGGTGCACTGCGTCAGCAGCGCTCGCGACAGCTGATCCGCACAGCTCTAAAGATGATCGAACCCGGCACTGGACAGGCGCTTGAGCCATTATTGTCCGATGCGGCCCTCGCGCCCCTGAAGAGGCGAATAAGCTTCGGAACCATGGCACGGCTAGTCCCCTTGCTCTTCCGAATCGTCGGCAACATTGGGTACAACCTGTTATGGCCGGCTGCCGGGCGGGAGCGCATCCAGCGTCGGATCGAGGCCGCGATCAAGTCGTTTCACGTTAAGAGCGCTGCCGCCGCAACCCTGGCCGATCGTGTGGCCTTGTGCGAAGAGGTAGGTGAATCGATCCGCCGGGTCGGTCCGGTTCTCGCACCCGGGCTGATCGCGGGACTCGGAACCCTGAGGCTTCTGCACTACCTCGCGGCTGATCTGCCCGATGCAGATCAAGTGGTGCTGGAGACGACACGCGGGCTGCCGCACAACGTCACTACCGAGATGGACCTGTCGCTGTGGCGCACGGCCGGTGTCATCCGCGCCGACACGGCTGCTGCGGCATACTTCCGACAGGCGGACGCGGCGACTCTGGCCAGGGAAACACTGGCAGGACAATTGCCGGCGACGGCTCAGGCAGCGCTGGACGCATTTCTCCAGCGCTACGGGTCACGCGGCATGGCCGAGATCGATCTCGGGCGACCGCGCTGGCGCGAGAATGCCGCGCCGCTCATCCAGGCGCTTCAGAGTTATCTACGGATTACGGACGCCAACCATGCACCGGATGTGGTCTTTCAACGCGGCGCAGCATCGGCGGAATCAACGATTGTCACACTTGTTAAAGCGGTGGGCCGCACTCGTCACGGGTGGTTGAAGTCGCGTCTCCTACGATGGGCCGCGCGCCGCATGCGTGCATTGGCGGGCCTTCGTGAAAGCCCAAAGTTCGCCGTCATCCGACTGCTCGGAATGCTACGCGCGAGCTTGCTTGCCGGCGGCTCGGAACTGCGTGCAGAGGGAATACTGGCGCGTCTCGACGACATCTTTTACCTCCATCTCAAGGAGATTAAGGCGCTTGCGGACGGAGCGCAGCGAGATTGGCGAGCACTGGTTGAGGAGCGTCGTGGCACCTATGAGCGCGAGATGCGGCGCAGGCAAGTTCCACGTCTGCTGCTCAGCGATGGCCGAGCCTTCTTCGACCCGGGAGTGGGAGCCGCAGATGAGGCTGACACAGCCATCGCCGGCAGCCCAGTGTCTCCAGGCGTTGCCGAGGGGGTCGTACATGTGGTATTGGATCCGCACGGCGCCCAGCTCGCGCCGGGTGAGATCCTGGTCTGTCGAGGGACCGATCCTTCGTGGACCCCGCTGTTCCTGGCGGCGGGCGGGTTGGTGATGGAGGTCGGCGGGCTCATGACGCATGGCTCCGTGGTAGCGCGCGAGTATGGTATCCCAGCTGTGGTGGGCGTGGATCATGCGACCACGCGGCTTCAAACGGGTCAGCGTGTACGCGTCGACGGCTCACGCGGCAGGATCACTGTGCTGCGTGACGCAGGAGCGGAAAGGCAGTTATGCCCAACCACCTGAACAGCCCAAGCGCCAAAAGAATCCCAGCGTGGAGAGCTGGGATACGCGCCAAGATGCTTTGGCGTGTCCCACCTGAGCGCACAAGGCTCCAGGGTGTGCTACAGGAAACGTTACGGCCAGCTGGTCTCGAACGCTCCTTTTCCCGCGCCGTAGACCAGATCGCCGAAGCGCTGCCACTGACTGCACTTCTGTTTGCTCATCGGCGGTAACTCAAGCACGTCCAGGTTTTGCTCCATCTCGGCGAGCGAGCGCGGCGCCGTCAGCACCACGTGCACCGATGGTTGAGCGAGGCAATAGCGGTAACAATCCGAGGCGGTCGGCGGCGGGCCGGGCCAGTCCGCATACGGCTCAAGCAGCGTGCCCCAGCGTGTCGCCGTGAACGCGACGATCGGCGTTCGCGCCTTCGCCGCGGCGGGGAATACTTTGTGCGCTGACTTGCGATGGGCAATGTTGAACCGGTGCATGAGCACATCAACGCGCGGATCGCCCGCCAGACGACTGGCCAGCGACCGATCGTGTGCAGTCGCCCCAACGAACCGCACCCAGCCGCTTTCCTTCCATTGCCACAATTCGTCGAGCACGCCGTTCTTGCCAAAAATCACATCTGGGTTGTCGCCCGGATGAACGTATTCGATGAAGAAAACGTCAATCAACCCGATACCCAGGAGAGCGGCCAGCTTTCGCCGCGCTGACCGTAATCCTGCGACCCGTCGGCTGCCGCTTCCGGTGGCCACGATGATTTGCTCGCGCTTCCGCGGGACCAGCGCGGCCAGCCCACCTTCGAATGCTCGACGAACGCACCGCGGATCCTGCTTCAGCCCCGCGGCGAGTCCCAGGCAACTTGCCGGGGTGCCCTCGAGAGTTGTGAGACAGCGGTTGGCGGAGGGGTCCAGAGGCTGCATGGAACCGATGTTGTAGCCGACCCCGCCAATGCGAGCAAGGTTCGTACCCATGCCGGCGATCCGGCCCGTGTGGCCCGACCGTGACGTGCATGGGCTCCGCCGACTCCTCGCAGCGAGAGTGGACGGTCGCCGTTTGCCGAACGGCGGCAGGAATGCCGAGGGCGTCCCAGGTACAGTTGGCGAAGTCCGACACTCCCCCCAGCGGCAACGACATGCTGGGTCGCTACGCTGGAAAAGGGGGGTGCCGTTCGGATCGACGCGCCGTCAGGCCTTTCTTAGTTCCTTACTCGGCGGCCAGCGACACGCACACCAGCTCCTTGTCATTGCGGGCGAACACACACCTGTTCGCAAAGGCAGGATGACTCCACCACACGTCCCGGCCAAAGGCCGTGCCCGTGGGTTCCAACATCTTCCAGCGGCTGACCTCCTCGTAACCCTTCGGACCGAGCTTGGCGATGAGGAGGTGTCCCGTCTCGCTCGCCAGGAGGAAGCGGTCGCCATTCTTGACGAGGAATACCGTGCCCGACCCTACTTGCCGGACATTCTCCTTATCGCTGATCGGCTTAAACGTCTCCCACAACCGCTCGCCGGTTTCCAGTTTCACGGCCCGGAGTTGGCCCGGCTGATCGATACCATACATCAGACCGTCTTCCAGAAACGGCGTGCTATTGACCGGATAGACTGCCGTGTCTTTCTTGCCGCGCCAGACTTCCGTGATCGCCGGTTTGCCCGCGTCAAGCTTCAGCAGCATCGCCTTGCCATACGGACCGCCTACGAACAGGTAGTCGCCCAGCTTGCGTGGCGTCATGATCGCCATGCCCATGTGCGACTGCAGGGGCACGGACCAGTACGGCTTGCCGGTTTCGGGATCGAGGCTGTTGAGTGCCTCGCCATGCCAGATGAGGAGTTGCCGCACGCCGCCCGCGTCAATGAGCGTGGGCGGCGCGTAGCCGGCTTGCTTGGCCGACAGCGACCGCCAGATTTCCTTACCCGTGTCCTTATCGAAGGCCACCGCGAGGCTGTCAGGACCACCGACCACGCAGAAAAGCTTCTTCCCGTCCACGAGGGGATGGCTGGCGTAGCCCCAGAACGCCGTCTCGGCGTTGTAGTCTTTCTTGAAGTCCTTTGCCCAGACGAGCGTCCCCCTGGCGGCGTCGAGGCAGCACAGGTTTCCCTCGGCGCCGAGCGTGTAGACCTTGCCCTCGTGAACCGTCGGCGTGCAGCGCGGCCCGGCCGGGTAGGAGATCGCATAAGGGCGCTCGTACTCATACTTCCAGATTTCCTGGCCGCTTTTCGCATCGAGGCAAAGCACGCGCTCCTTCCCCGGGATCTTGGGCCGTGCCTGCGGGCTGCTGGCTTTGCGCGTGTCGGCATCGGTCAGATAATCGGTAACGTACACCTTGCCGTCGGCGACGGCCGGCCCCGCGTAGCCACCGGCGATTTTGGCCCGCCACAACACCTTCGGACCGCCCTCAGGGAACTTGTCGAGGACGCCGGTCTCGCGCCACACGGAATCACGCTGGGGGCCGAGCCATTGCGGCCAATCGTCCGCGTCGCTCGTGGAGACACCGAGGACGATCGTCAACCCAGCAAGCAGAGTTCGTGAAAGAAAACGCATGACTTGACTCCAATTACGATTCCCGGAAATCCTTCGCTCTAGCCGACAGGCCGGCAGCGGTGAGCGAAGCCGCCTCATACCACCCCTTGCGGAGCGTTTATGAGAACGACACGCATTATCAGGAATTGTAGTTGGGGGGTCAAGGTGACAGTGTACGCAACTGATTTCACCGCACAGTATCGCCAAATATATATGTCCCGTTTTGGCGCCGCAAGCGCACACACGCCTGCTCGCAATGATAGCGGTCGTACAGTCCACGAGAGGCCGGTCGAAAACATTTGCCGAGTTACGTTTCACGCACCAAGAATTATGTTGCAAGAAGATCCAAATCAATTCCTTGATCGCCTTCGATTAGACACGCGAGCAATATATGAAGAGTACGCGACGGTAACTTTGTAAAGAGAAGAATCACCCACCGCAAGGACTGCTCCGTCCTTCGCTCGGCACAGCCAATTGCTGAACCATACGTTCGTATTTTTCGCCGATGCCTTCCAACAAAAAGCGGCGGCTGTTCTCGCCGGTGACAGCAATGGTGATTTTCAAATGTTCTTTCGGGAGACAAGTTTCCACTTTGTCCGCCCATTCGATCAGGCAGACGCCGTCGGCATCGAAATATTCGTGAGGCCCCAGGTCGGTAAATTCCGCGGCACTGTGCAGGCGATAGGCATCGAAATGGTACATCGGTAATCGGACCCGGTATTCCTGGATCAGCACGAAGGTGGGGCTATTGACAACGCGGCTATCGGCAATGCCAAGGCCTTCCGCGATCGCCCGGACCAGGTATGTTTTGCCGGCGCCCAATTGTCCGATCAGGCCGATCACGGAACCAGGATAGAGCAAACCCGCCAAACGATGCCCGAACGCAGTGGTGCCGGATAAATCGGGAATGTCAATAGTCATTTGTCATTGGTCGTTAGTCGTTGGTCATTCGTCATGACAAATGACGAATGACCAATGACCATTGACAAATTACGCGGACGTTCGCTTATGCTCGCGTTCAGTCTTTAGCCGCAAATAGGCCTGGATGAAATCGTCGAGGTCGCCGTCCAGGACGGCTTGAACTTGCGAGGTTTCCAGGCCGGTGCGCACATCTTTCACTAGCGTATAGGGCTGCATCACGTAGTTGCGGATCTGGTAGCCCCAGGCGACTTCGCCTTTTTCATCGTATAGTTTTTCGACCTCGGCTCGGCGTTTTTGTTCTTCAATGCGATAGAGCTTGGCCTTGAGCAGGGACAGAGCCATCTGGTCGTTTTTGTGCTGGCTGCGTTCGGTGCGGCTCTCCGCGGCAATGCCGGTTGGGATGTGGGTGTAGCGCACGCCGCTTTCGGTTTTGTTCTGGTGCTGGCCGCCCGGACCGCCGCTGCGAAAGGTATCGCGCTTGAGGTCCTCCGGGCGGATGTCGATGGCAATCGTGCCTTCGATCTCGGGCATGACATCGACCGCGGCAAATGAGGTTTGCCGGCGGGCATTGGCATCAAAAGGGCTAATCCGGACCAGCCGGTGGACTCCCGCCTCGCTCTGGAGAAAACCGAAGGCAAAATCGCCCACGATGCGCAACGTTGCACTGCGAATGCCGGCTTCATCGTTGCGGAGTTCATCGATGATTTCGACCTGGCAACCGTGGCGTTCGGCCCAGCGCGCATACATCCGGAGGAGCATCTGGGCCCAGTCGCAGGCCTCGGTGCCGCCGGTGCCGGCCTGGATGCGGAGGTAGGCGTTGCTTGCGTCCTGGGGGCCGCTAAACATGGCCTGGAGTTCAAAATCGCCGAGCCGTTTTTCGAGCCGGGGCAGCTCCTTGGCCAGGTCCTTTTCGAGGCTCGCCTCCTCCCGGCTTAAATCGGCCAGGGCCTGGAGATCGCCCGCCGCCGTTTCGAGATCCTCGAACGGTTTGAGCATGGCATTGAGCGGTTTCAATTGCTGGATGATTTGTTGGGCCTTTTCGGGGTTTGCCCAGAAGTTCGGCTGGCCCATTTGCGAGTTCAACTGGTTGCGCAAAGCCAGCTTGCCCGCGACGTCAAAGACTGTCCCGTAGCTGAGAAAGACGGCTAATCACCGCATCGGTTCGGCGGACAAGATCGGCGTTCATGAAACTCCTCTCGAAAAGAACTTTCGGCAACCTCGCATCCCTGGGTTGCCTTGCTACTCTATTACAATAGCAAAAAATCGGGATAAAAAACAATCCGGATAACAGGCAGGCAGCGACAAGGAAAGCACAATGGGTAAACTAACGGGAAAAACAGCATTGATAACCGGGGGCAGCAGCGGCATCGGCCTGGCGATTGCCCGCGCATTTCTCGATGACGGCTGCCAGGTCGCCATCACCGGGCGCGATGAGCAGAAACTACGCCGGGCCGCGGAGCGACTGAACGCCGGCAAGCGCCTGCAGTATTGGGCAAACGACGTCGGCCAACCGGAGAGGGTGCAAAAAGTCGTCGCCGAGATCGGCAAGAACTTGGGTCCCATCCACATCCTGGTAAACAATGCCGGCATGAACATCAAAGGGCGCGCGTTCCGGGAACTCACGCCGCAAACCTGGCGGCAAATGGTCGAGACGAATCTGGACGGGGCTTTTTATGTAACGCACGCCGTGCTGCCGCAGATGCTCGAGCGCCGCGAGGGCTTGATCATTTTTGTCAGTTCCACCGCCGGCAAGCGCGCCAATCCGGTGGGAGGAAGCTCGTATGCCGCCGCGAAATTCGGGATGCGGGCCCTCGCTCTCTGTCTGGGGGCCGAGGAGAAGGAGAACGGTATTCGCGTCAGCGTCATTTATCCCGGCGAAGTGGATACGCCGATATTGGAACATCGGCCCAAACCGGTCACCGCAGAGCAACGGCAGTTGATTTTGCAACCGGAAGATGTGGCTCAGGCCGCCTTGTTTGTGGCCACTTTGCCGCCGCGCGCATCGGTGCCGGAATTGGTCATTAAACCGACGACACAGTTGTATATTTGAGTATTACTTATCTCGCTTCGGCGACTTCGATGACGATGCACGAGACGTTGTCGCGGGAGCCGGAATCGAGAGCGAGTTGGCCGAGGGCTTCGGCACATTTTTGCATGTCGGTGTGTTCCTGGATGCATTTCAAAACCTGGTCGTCGGCAACTACGCCCGATAGGCCGTCGGTGCAGAGAAGGATGCGATCGCCGGGCTGAATGGATTCGATCAATACTTCGGGACCTTCGCCCACTTCTTTGGTTCCGAGATATTTCCAGAGGACGTTTTTGAAGCGGTGGCCGCGGGCCTCTTCGGCGGAAATCGTCCGGGCTTCGACCAGGGCCTGGGCGAGGGAATGGTCCACGGTCAATTGCTTGATTTCATTGTCGCGAATCATGTAGGCCCGGCTGTCGCCTACGCCCGTGATAAAAAGTTCGTCGGCTTTGCGCCAGACCGCTATAACCACCGTTGTGCCCATGTTTTTGAGGTCGCGGTCGAGCGCGCCCATGGCAATGATTTCATCGTTGGCCTGAACGACGGCCTTGCGCACGAGACGTTTGACCTCATCGGAAGTGGTTGCCTGGGTCAGGTTTTTCTTAAGCTCCCTCGGAATGACCTCGGTGGCGCGCTTGCTGGCGATTTCACCCGCTGCCTGGCCGCCCATTCCGTCGGCAACCAGGCACAGAGTCAGATCCGGGTACTGTTTGACTTCGATGGCATCCTCGTTGTTTTCCCGATAATTACCGAGCAAGGTGCATTTGCCGATGTTTAGCGCCAGGGCCATAAGATAAACCTCTTTTTCACATGGTCCGCCGGGCGGCCTTTCCTGCGCATTGAGAGTATCCAAGAGCTGAAATAGGGACAAGTTCAGCGTCGGGAACGACAACAACTCGTTCAATTTATCACAGCAAAACGATTTTTTCCACTTCCATTTCTCAATCGTAGCTTGTCCTGTTGGATTTGCCAGTACCGGATCAGAGATTTTGCCCGGATCGTCCACTTTTTTTAGGGTCTTGAGCGGCTCCCGGCTCAACCATCCAGCCGTTTGGACCCGGAAATCCGGAAAAAACCGACGAACCTGAAAAATCCAATTTGCCCTCAGGTATTCCATCGTGATATCCCATATTAAAACTGATACGATTACATAATTGATGAATCCATGTTCTGCCCAAGAAGGCGGCGGGGGAAAGCGAGGCGCGCGTGCCGGTCCAGATGGAATTAAGGCGAATTATTATCAGCGAGGTGCACGATCAGCAGGTCATCCTGCTTCGCGAAGTAGAGGGAGACCGGAGTTTTCCGATCGTCATCGGTATCTTTGAGGCCACGAGCATTGACCGGCGTGTCAAACGCATGCCATCGCCCCGGCCGTTGACCCACGATCTGGTGGCCAACGTGATCGAGAACATGGGGGGAGAGCTTCAGGACATTCATATCAGTGAATTGCGCGACCACACCTATTTTGCCAAGCTGCGCATCAAGCACGAAGGCGAATTGATCGACGTCGATTGCCGGCCAAGCGATGCGATCGCCCTGGCGGTAACCGCCCGCGTGCCCATCTACGTGGCGGAAGACGTCTTGGGCGAAGTTTGCGGCGACGAGGAAGAAGCGTGACGGCTTTTGGGGCAGGATTTCAATCCTGCCGACCTTTCGTAGTTATTTTCCCTACCGGAAACGAATGTCGCTTCACAACCATTCGGCCACCAACACCTTACGACAGTTCGTTTCCCACACACTGGCACACCTCATCCCATTTCCATCACCGACGACTCGGTACAACACCAAGCAACGCTTTACACACTAAAGTTCGTTTCTGACCACTTCTCAAACCCGACCGGAAACGAACTGCTCTGCGCAACTTCTTCTGCGCCTGACACTTCGAACAGATCGTTTCCGAACCGCTCGGCGACCCCCCTCCGTACAGCCATTATCCCTCACGTTGTTACACACACGTTGTCGATCAAAGTGCGCATTTTCCAGGCTGTCCGTACACGCCTTTCGATTCAGTTACTCATGTCTCTTCCTTACGACTCCTGTCACGCTGCAAAACGTCCAATCGGGAATCGCAGAACCCTCCGTTGCCCCCCCCGCCTAGCCAACAACGATCAAGCTGTTCACTACGCCATCGGTCACCCAATCGCCCTCGAACTCTGCAAACACGCGCTCGTGTACGGGGCCGCCGCGTCGGCTGCTAGAAACCACGAGGGCTACAGGCAGCTGCCCCGATGCCTGATCCATATTCCCGGCACCGAGAACCGCGGTGAGGGCCGGAATTGTTACACCAGTCGGTGACCCCGATGCTCTGCCAAGGTTTCCTGGCGGAGGAACCGAGGCCAAGCCGTCCCGCAAATCCGGGGTTTGGAACCAGTTTGCCGCCGCAGGCGCCTCACCCGTACGGCCGTCTTCGTTCCCGTCTCGCCGGTCATGGCGCTCCTCGATGCGCCGAAAGAAAATGTGGTCCGGGTCCGTCCGTTTCGGCTGTGCCCAGAATGGCAGGAAGCTGTTCCCGCTTGAAGCGAGCCCTTCATAGTCACCCAAGAAGAACCCCGCTCGGGCAACGGGTGCCCTCTCCAGGTCGAAAGACCTGTTCGTGAGGCGGACTTCGTGGGCCCAGTTGGCAGGGTTGGTCAAACCGCCCGGGTCACCGGGATGGGCATGGACAAACCAGTAATCGGTCGCTAATCCCGGCTCCGGGTCATTGAAGCGGAAGTCGTAGTACGTCACGCCCACCGTCCCGTTTTGGGCCACCTGGATCGCTGGCAGGAACGCCTGCTGGTCGCCGGGGTCGATGTCCGTGGGGGTCTGGTTGATCTGGATCGGCTCGGACCAGGTGAGCCCCCCGTCCGTGGACATGGAGAAGACGATGGCGTCGTGCTGGCGGCCGTTAAAGCGTCCATCTTCCCAAACCGCATAAAGGTTCCCGTTGCTCGGATCATCGGCTACCTCGTCGAGTGGAATTGCGGTGGTCACCGGTTGACCATTATCCGGATCGGTCACGGGAACCGGTTGCTGCGTCGCTATCGGGATCGCCTGGGGCGTCCAGGTCTCGCCGCGGTTAAAAGACCGCAACAGCCCGAACTCGGAATCAGCCCCGGGATTAGTTACTGTGAGGAAATCGATCAAGGTCCCGTCGGGCTGGACAACGAGCGGAACACCGGTCAGGAAGGGGCCGGGGCCGGCGTCATAAAGGATTCGGCCCGGCTCCCAGGTTCGGCCGCCGGTGGTGGTCCTTGAAAACATCACCATCCATCTGGGCTGGTCGCTCCCCGGTGGCTGAACTTGGCGGCGCCACACGATGTACGCAATCCGCGGGTCCGTGGGATCGGCCGTGATCCGGGAGAAGTCGACACCTTGAAGACCCGTTTCCGCGGGGAATTGGAGGTCGATCGTCACGGGGGCAGTCCAGCTCAGACCCCCGTCCGTGGATTTACTGGCAACTATCGCGTTCCGAGCGTTGAAACCACTTGCACCTTTGTCCACGAGAACGGCCGACTCGTACAAGTCGCCATTGGGAGCAAAGGACACCCAGGGATCCCCGGCGCGGTGGAAGGTGCCCCCGGAGCACAGAGTCAATCCGGGAATCACAACTTCCCGCCAGTGCCGGCCGCCGTCGAAACTCACCCCGGCCGTCAGCCCGCGGTTGGCGCCGTTCGACCAGCGGTCCTGCTGAAAGGCGCCGACGAGGTGGTTCGGATCGGTCGGGTCCACGGCCAGGCTGGACTCGACTTCGGTGGCGGGATACACGAAACCGGGCTGGTGTTCGATGTCATCGGCGGTACAATCGGCAAACGGGTCGCCGTGCGAAACCTGAACCAAGTGGCCGAGCGTGAAGTCGCTCAAAAGGAACCGGTCTTCAAGAGTTTCCAGACAAGGACGGTACAATCGAGAACGACGCAAATGCGCTATCCGACTGCGCTGCTTCAATGGGTGCTTCATGATAACCTCCAAGAAAGAAAAGTAGCAGGACACACTTGCCCCGGCTAGCCACCAGAGGCCAGGCTGTTTAGTAGGGCGTCGCTGAACCAGTCGCCCTCGAACTCTGCCAACAAGCGCTCGTGCACGTGGCCGCCGGGTCGGCGGCTCGAAGCTACGAGGGGTGCTGACAGTTCCCGCGTTGCCTGATCCAAATCGCCAGCACGGACGTACGCGGCCGCCGTCGGAAACGTTACGGCGGTCGGTGTTACTGGCGAAGGCCCTCTCGGAAGAGCTTGGGCAAGGGTTGCCGCCGCAGCCCTCTCACCCGCGCGGCCGGCATCGCCTCCATCGCCCCGGTGGTGGCGCTCGTCGAGGCGCCGGAACAAGATGTTGGCCGGGTCCCTGCGATATGGCTGGGCCCACAATGTCATGAAGCTGTCGCCCGCCGCGACGAGCCCTTCGTAGTCCCCCACAAACAACCCCCGTCCCGTATCAGGTGCCCTCTCCATGTCGAAGGACCGATTCGTGAGGCGGAGCTCGTGGGCCCAGTTGGTGGGGTTGGCCAAACCACCCGGGTCCTCCGGATGGGCATGGACGAACCAGAAATCGGTCGCTAGTCCCGGCTGCGGATCATTGAAGCGGAAATCGTAGTAGGTCACGCCCACCGTCCCGTCTTGGGCCACCTGGATCGTTGGCAGGAAAGCCTGTTGGTCGCCGGGGTCGATGTCCGTGGGAGTCTGGTTGATCTGGATCGGCTCCGACCAGGTGAGCCCCCCGTCCGTGGACACGGAGAAGACGATGGCGTCGTGCTTGCGGGCGTTGTAGCGCCCATCTCCCCAAACCACATATAGGTTTCCGTTGCTCGGATCAGCGGCCACATCGACGATGGGAAACGTGCCATTCACGAGTTGACCGTTATCTGGGTCGCTCACTGGGACGGGTTGCTCCGTCGCTATCCGGATCGCCTCAGTCGTCCAGGTCTCGCCGCGGTCCGAAGACCGTAGCAGCAAGACCTCGGGATCAGCCCCTGGGTCGGTCACGGTGAGAAAATCAAGAAACGTCCCGTCCGGCCGCACGACGATCCCATTCGCGAACAAGAGAGGGCCGGGGCCGGGATCATAAATGATTCGGCCCGGCTCCCAAGTCCGGCCGCCATCGGTGGTCTTGGAAAACATCTCCATCTCGCTGTCGATACTCCATACGAGGTAAGCAATTTGCGGGTCGGTACGATCGGCGGTGATCAGCGCGAAGTCGTCACCTTGAAGCCCCGTATCCGAAGGGAACTGGATGTCGATCGTCGCCGGGGCAGTCCAGGTCAGCCCGCCGTTCGTGGACTTACTGGCCACGACGGCCGTTCGGGCATTAAATCTTGTCCCTTTATCCACCTCGAGGGCGGAGAAATACAAGTCTCCATTGGGGGCAAATGACAACAAGGGATCTGAGGCGCGGTGGAAGTCACCGCCGGAGCACAGGGTCAATCCGGGAATCACCACCTCTCGCCAGTGCCGGCCGCCGTCGAAACTCACCCCGGCCATCAGCCCGCGGGCGCTACCGTTCGACCAGCGATCCTGCTGAAAGACGCCGACGAGATGGTTCGGATCGGTCGGGTCTGCGGCCAGCCGGGGCTCGACTTCGGAACTGAGAGTCACGATCCCCGGTTGGTGTTCGATGTCATCGGCCGTACAACCGGCAAACGGATCGCCGTGCGAAACCTGAACGAGATGGCCGAGCGTGAAGTCGCTCAATAGGAACCGGTCTTCAAGAGTTTCCAGACAAGGACGGTACGATCGAAAGCAACGGACACGCGACATTCTACCAAGGGACTTCCATTGGTGCTTCATGGTAACCTCCAAGCGAAACACGAAAAAACAAATTTGCGGTGAAATCGTGTGTTTGTCGTCGAGGTTGTCTACGGGAATAGGCGCCAAATCAGCCACCATTGACCGGATCCGATCAAATAATTTTCTCCCGGCCCGGCCTCTTGCGGAGCGGCCGCGTCGGAACCATAATGGGGGGTAGCTTTTGCGTCATCTGATTCCATGCGGTAGTCTCCGGTTATTGCCGCCCGCGGTAAATTTTCTGCGGCCGCGGTCAATTGCCGCTGATTCCGCGCCTATTCCTATAGGGGAGTATCATGGCCCCCGAGCCGGCAGCCGACGCACCGAGGCTGGAGCGGTTTCGCGGTTACCTGGTACTGTTGGTGCGGCTACACTGGGATCCGCGTCTTCAAGGGAAATATGACCCTTCCGACCTGGTGCAGCAGACGATGTTGGAGGCCTTCGAGAAGCACGCGCAATTCCGGGGGAGTAGCGACGCCGAGTTGGCTGCCTGGCTGCGGCAGATGCTGGCCCATAACCTGGCCGATGTCCTCCGCGCCCTGGGTCAGGCCAAACGCGACGTGAATCTCGAGCGCTCGTTGGAGGCAGCCCTCGGCGACTCGTCCTCTCGGCTGGAAGGCTGGCTCGCAGCCGAGCAATCGTCGCCTAGCCAGCAAGCGATGCGGCAGGAAGAGCTGCTGCGTCTGGCAGATGCGCTCGATCAATTGCCCGCCCTCCAGCGCGAGGCGGTGGTGCTGCACCACTTGCAGGGGATGTCGCTGGCCGACCTGGCCGGCCATCTGAATCGGAGTGAAGCCTCGGTGGCCGGATTGCTCCGCCGCGGACTCCGCCGCTTACGAGGCCTGCTTGATGACCGGGATTGACCCATGGATATCAACCGAGTCAAGGCTGGACAAGGGAAGTGTCCCATTGCGGAAGAGGGACCTTCCACTATTCCGGCGTCAGAGCAAGATGAACGGGTAGACGCGGTTATCGCCGAATATGTCCGGGCACTTGACGCGGGCCGGGCGCCTGACCAGGCCGAGTTGTTGGCCCGCCACGCCGACTTGGCCTCCGAGCTGGCGACTTACTTTGCCGACAGGGATCGGGTCGAGCGCTGGGCGCGGCCGTTCCGCGCTCTGTTGCCGGCAGCCTGTCCGCCCCGGCGCCTCGGCCGATTCGAGCTCCTTGATCAAATCGGTCTCGGTGCGTTCGGCACGGTCTATAAAGCCCGCGATACGGAGCTGGACCGGGTGGTGGCGATCAAGATCCCGCGTACCGGTAGCCTGGTCGGCGGCGAAGACTTGAACCGGTTCCTGCGTGAGGCCCGCAGCGTGGCCCGGCTGCGGCACCATGGCATCGTGCCGGTCCACGAGGTCGGCCAACAGGACGGCGTCCCGTATCTGGTCAGCGATTTTGTGCCGGGGATCACACTAGGGAAGAAGCTGTTCGTCGGCCGGCCCTCCGCCTCCGAAGCTGCCGCGCTCATCGCCGTCGTCGCTGATGCCTTGCAGTACGCTCACGAGCACGGCGTGGTGCATCGCGACATCAAGCCGTCGAATATCTTGCTGGGAGACGATGGCAACCCTCACCTGACGGACTTCGGCCTGGCCAAGCGGGAAGCCGGCGAAGTCAGCGTGACGGTAGAGGGCCAGATCCTGGGCACCCCGGCGTACATGAGCCCGGAACAAGCCCGCGGGGAAGCCCACCAGGTCGATGGCCGCAGTGATGTCTACAGCTTGGGCGTCATTCTCTACCAGATGGTGAGCGGTGAGCTGCCCTTCCGGGGTACGGCGCGAATGGTGCTAAATCAAGTTCTCCATGACGAGCCGCGCCCGCCGCGCCGGCTGAACGAGTCCCTTCCCCGGGATCTGGAAACGATCTGCCTGAAGTGCCTCGAGAAAGAACCGAAAAAACGCTACGCCAGTGCCGGGACATTGGCCGAAGACTTGCGGCACTTCTTGGCTGGACAGCCGATCCACGCCAGGCCGATTCGCTCATGGGAGCGGGGCGTCAAATGGGCCCGCCGCCGGCCGGCAGTCGCGGCCTTGCTGGCCGCTACCGCCTTTGCTACGGCGCTGGGCTTCGCGGGGGTCACCTGGCAATGGCGCGAAGCGGAAACGGCGCGAGGGACGCTGGAAACCAATCTCTACTACAAGCTTATCGGCTTGGCCGAACGGGAGCAGAAACGCCGCATCGGCAGCCGGGCCGATGAGCTGCTCGACCAGTGCCCGCCTCACCTCCGCGGCTGGGAATGGCACTACCTCAAACGATTCCCTTTCGCGAACTTTCCCACACTCCCTCACGATTCTGTCGTCTCCCGCGTGGCATTCAGTCCTGATGGCTTGCATCTTGCCTCGGGAGAGGTGGATGGGACCGTGACGATCTGGGACGCGCGGACGGGAAACAGACTGCGCACCTGCCACGCGCACGTTTGGGATGTCCGGGCTTTGGCGTTCAGTCCGGACGGGAGGTACCTGGCCACAGGCGGCCGCGGGGATCGCCTGGCGAAGGTTTGGCACGTGTCTACCGGCGAATTAGTTTACAACCTGCCAAGTGACGCCAACGGGGTCGAAGGCTTAGCATTTAGCCCGGATGGCAAGCTCCTTGGCTCGGCAAGTCTGGATGGCGTGGTGCGTCTCTGGGGTGTCGGTTCGGGGCAGGCAGGGGGTGTGAGCCCCCTGATCCTGGCCTATCGCGAGCATGCGCAGCCACTAGCACCCAACGGCCTTGCCTTTAGTGCCGACGGCCGGCACGTAACCTCCGTGAGCGTGGACGGGGCGGTGAAGGTGTGGGACGCGGCTACCGGTGAGACTGTTTTCGCGTTCCATGCAGACATCGTCTGGGTCGCGTCCGCGGCATTCAGCCCCGACGGCCGGTGGTTGGCCCTGGGCGGCGAGAATGGGACCGC
>Ga0306924_10001876_pt1 | contig 19458 bp, 19 predicted proteins | sample sta12Can44000111_FD_203756 | JGI IMG/M metagenome (GOLD analysis project Ga0306924, IMG submission 203756) | Lab enrichment of tropical soil microbial communities from Luquillo Experimental Forest, Puerto Rico - statanox.12C.anox.44.000.111 (v2)... | ecosystem: Environmental > Terrestrial >...
ATTCCCGGCGGGGAGCCGGGTGCCAGCCCGGCCGGCTCGGTGAAGGAGGTGACCGGTGCCTGAGTTCCTTGGCCCCATCAAGGGGTTCGGCGTCACCTTCCGGCAGATGTTCCGGAAGGTGGATACCGTGCAGTACCCCGAGGAGAAACTGCCGACCGCGCCCCGCTTCCACGGCCGTCACCAGCTCAACCGCTGGCCGGACGGGCTGGAGAAGTGCATCGGCTGCGAGCTGTGCGCCTGGGCCTGCCCGGCCGACGCCATCTATGTGGAAGGCGCGGACAACACCGAGCAGGAGCGGTACTCGCCCGGCGAGCGGTACGGCGCCGTCTACCAGATCAATTACCTGCGCTGCATCCTGTGCGGGCTGTGTGTGGAAGCCTGCCCGACCAGGGCGCTGACCATGACCAACGACTACGAGATCGCCGACAGCAGCCGGGAGAACCTGATCTGGACCAAGGAGCAGCTGCTCACGCCCCTGGAGCCGGATATGACCGCCCCACCGCACCCCATGCTGCCCGGTGCCAGTGAACGCGACTACTACCGGCTGGGAGCCGCTGGCCCGGCCGCGCCCCGGCACCCGGCCAGTGAGGCGGACACGCCCGAGGGCTACGCGGGCGACCCGCAGGAGATGCCGGACTGGACCCCGCAGGCCGGCGCCGCGGACAGCGGGGCCGGCGATGAGCGGGCGGGTGAGCCGGAATGACCGCGCAGCTGCTGGCCGCCAGCCACGTCCAGTCCGGCACCACGTCGGTGATCTTCTGGGTGCTGGCCATCGTCTCGGTTGCGGCCGCGCTCGGCATGGTCATGGCCCGGCGGGCGGTCCACTGCGCCGTGCTGCTGGCCGTGGTGATGCTCTGCCTGGCCGTCCTGTACGCCACCGCGGGTGCGCCGTTCCTGGCCTTCGTGCAGATCATCGTCTACACCGGCGCCGTGCTGATGCTGTTCCTGTTCGTCCTCATGATCGTCGGGGTGACGGCGGCCGACTCGACCCGGGAGACGATCCCCGGCCAGCGGCTCGCGGCCGGGCTGGCCGGGATCGCGCTGCTGGTGCTGCTGGCCCTGGTCGTCGGCCATGCCGCGATCGGCGAGGCGGGCCCGGCGGCCGGCGGCTACGGCGCCTTCAATGTGCAGCGGGTGGCCACCCTGATCTTCACCCGTTACTTCTACCCGTTCGAAATCACCAGTGCGCTGCTGATCACCGCCGCGCTGGGGGCCATGGTGCTGGCCCACCGGGAACGGACCAGCCCCAAGCCGACCCAGCGGGACCTGGCCCGGCAGCGGGCGGCGGGCCCGCACCTGGCACCGCTGCCGGGCCCGGGCACGTATGCGCGGCACAACGCGGTGGACTTCCCGGCGCTGCTGCCCGACGGCAGCCCGTCGGAGCTCTCGGTCAGCGCGGCGCTGCTGCGGCGTGGTGGCGGCCAGCCGGTGCCCGGCGGCAGCCAGGCCGGCCTGCTGCCCGCCGCTGAACAGGCGGAGAACGGCGCGGAAGGGGACGGCCATGAGCACGGGTAACTTCATCGCGCTGGCCGTGATCCTTTTCGTGATCGGCGCGGTCGGCGTGCTGGTCCGCCGCAACGCCATGGTCATCTTCATGTGCATCGAGCTCATGCTGAACGCGGTCAACCTGGCGTTCGTAGCGTTCGCCCGGCAGCACGGCACGGTGGACGGCCAGGTCATCGCGTTCTTCGTGATGGTGGTCGCGGCCGCCGAGGTGGTGGTCGGGCTGGCGATCCTGATGGCGATCTTCCGTACCCGCAGGTCCGCGTCCGTCGACGACGCGAACCTGCTGAAGTATTGACCCGGGGTGGCCCGGCGGGGCCGTTCCCCCGGGCCATTACAGAGGAGCTGCGGTGACAGGCAATCTTGCTGCACTGCACGCGGCGGTGCCAGCGGCGTCGGTGGTGCCGCTCGCGCCGGTGCTGCCGGCGGCGGGTGTCCAGCGGGCGATGTGGCTGCTGCTGGCCTTCCCGCTGGCAGGCGCGGCGGTGCTGCTGCTCGGCGGGCGGCGGACCAACCGGTGGGGCCACCTGGTCGGGGTCGCGATGCCGCTGGCCGCGTTCGGCTACGGCGCGATCGCGTTCGTGGCCATGCTCGGCTACCCGGGCGGCCAGCGGATCCGGGAGCTCACCCTGTACACCTGGATCCACGTGGCACGCTTCAACGTGCCGGTGGGGCTGCGGCTGGACCAGCTGTCGATCTGCTTCGTGCTGCTGATCACCGGGGTTGGCTCGCTCATCCACATCTTCGCGGTCGCACGACCCCGAGCGGCGCCGCTTCTTCGGCTACATGAACCTGTTCGTGGCCTCGATGCTGCTGCTGGTGCTGGCCGACAACTACCTGGTGCTGTACGTCGGGTGGGAGGGCGTCGGCCTGACCTCCTACCTGCTGATTGGCTTCTGGCAGTACAAGCCGTCCGCGGCGGTCGCGGCCAAGAAGGCGTTCATCGCCAACCGGGTCGGTGACGTCGGCCTGACGCTGGCGATCATGCTGATGTTCGCCGAATTCGGCTCGGTGTCGTTCACCGGCGTCTTCAGCCAGATCGGCTCGGCCCCACACGGGGTGGCCACCGCGATCGGGCTGCTGCTGCTGCTCGGCGCCTGCGGCAAGTCGGCCCAGCTGCCGCTGCAGTCCTGGCTGCTGGACGCGATGGAGGGCCCCACCCCGGTCTCCGCGCTGATCCACGCGGCCACCATGGTCACCGCCGGTGTCTACCTGATCGTCCGGTCCGGCCCCATCTTCGACGTCTCGCCGGATGCCCGGCTGGCCGTCACCATTGTGGGCGCGGCGACGGTGCTGTTCGGCGCGATCATCAGCTGCGCCAAGGACGACATCAAGAAGGCCCTGGCCGGCTCGACCATGAGCCAGATCGGCTACATGATGCTGGCCGCCGGGCTGGGGCCGGCCGGGTACCCGTTCGCCATCGCCCTGCTGCTCGCCCACGGCTTCTTCAAGGCGGGGCTGTTCCTCGGGGCCGGCTCCATCAAGCATGAGATGAACGACGAGGTGGACATGCGCCGGTTCGGCGGCCTGCGCACGGTCATGCCGGTCACCTTCGCCACGTTCGGGGTCTGCTACCTGGCGATCATCGGCATCCCGCCGTTCTCCGGTTTCTTCGCCAAGGACACGGTCATCGACGCCACGTTCGCCAAGGGCGGCGCCTCCGGCTGGATCCTTGGCCTGGCGGCGCTGCTCGGGGCCGGCCTGACCGCGTTCTACATGAGCCGGGTGATGTTCATGACCTTCACCGGCGAGCGCCGGTGGGACCCTGGGGCCGATCCGCACGAGGTGCCGCCGGTCATGACCTCGCCGATGATCCTGCTCGCGATCGGGGCGCTCGGGTTCGGGGCGTACGAGATCCTGGGCGACCGGCTCGCCAATTTCCTGGGCCCGGTGACCGGCTTCGTCCCGGCCGAGCCGCCGGTGTTCAGCCCGGCCGGGATCGCCGCGCTGGTGCTGGCGGTGTTCGGGGTCGCGGGCGCCTGGGCGCTCTACGGGCGCCGCCCGGTGCCGGTCACAGCCCCGGCCGCCCGGTTCCCGGTGACCGCCGCCCGCCGGGATCTGTACGGGGACGCGGTGAACGAGTCGCTGCTGATGCGGCCCGGCCAGTGGCTGACCCGGCTGTCGGTGTACTTCGACAACCGGGGTGTGGACGGCCTGGTCAATACCGTCGCGGCCACCGTGGGCGGCACCTCGGGACGGATGCGCCGGGTGCAGACCGGATTCGTCCGCTCCTACGCCCTGTCCATGCTCGTCGGTGCGGTGCTGCTGGTGGGCGCGCTGCTGCTGGTCCGGATCTGAGGGGGGCGGAAATCGCATGAGCACGTTTCCCTGGCTGACCGTCACGATGGCCATCCCGGCCGTGGGCGCGCTGCTGCTCGCGGTGATCCCAGGCGCCGGCGGTGCCAGCGAGGCCGGCGCCCATGCCCGCAACCTGCTCGCCAAGCGGGTGGCGCTGGTGGTGTCGCTGCTCACGCTGGCAGTGACGATAGCGATGATCGCCAGCTTCAAGCCGGACGGCGCCGCTTTCCAGTTCACCCAGACCTACCAGTGGATTCCGCAGTTCGGCATCCACTACGCGGTCGGCGTGGACGGCATCGGGCTGGTGCTGATCGGCATGACCGCGGTGCTGATGCCGGTGGTGGTGCTGGCCTCGTGGAACGATGCCGACCCGCCGCCCGCCGCCGATCCCGCGGCAGCGGGTGCGCCTGCCACCGGCGGGCCCGGCGCCGCGGTACCGGCAGCCGCCCGGCCGCGGCACAGCGTCAAGACCTACTTCGTCTGGATGCTGCTGCTCGAGGCGATGGTGATCGGGATCTTCGCGGCCACCGACGTGTTCCTGTTCTACGTGCTGTTCGAGGCCATGCTGATCCCGATGTACTTCATGATCGGCAGCTTTGGCGTCGGGCAGCGCCAGTACGCGGCGGTGAAGTTCCTGCTGTACAGCCTGCTCGGGGGCCTGCTGATGCTGGCCGCGGTGATCGCGCTGTACGTGTACTCCACCCGGGGCGGGCAGCCGGGCACGTTCCTGTTCAGCCAGCTCACCCACCTGGCGCTGAGCCCAGGCAGCCAGCGGTGGCTGTTCCTCGGGTTCTTCGTCGCCTTCGCGATCAAAGCGCCACTGTGGCCGTTCCACACCTGGCTGCCCGACGCGGCTACCTCGGCCCAGCCCGGCGCGGCCGTGCTGCTGGTCGGCGTGCTGGACAAGGTGGGCACGTTCGGGATGATCCGGTACTGCCTGGAGCTGTTCCCGTCGGCGGCCCGGTACTTCACGCCGCTGGTGCTGGTCATGGCGGTGGTCGGGATCCTGTACGGGGCGATCGTGGCCATCGGCCAGCGGGACATGAAGCGGCTGATCGCCTACACCTCGATCTCCCACTTCGGCCTGATCGCGCTGGGCATCTTCGTGCTGACCAGCCAGGGCCAGTCGGGCGCGACCCTGTACATGGTCAACCATGGCTTCGCGACCGGTGCGCTGTTCCTGATCGCCGGTTTCCTTATCGTCCGGCGGCGCTCTCACCTGATCTCCGACTACGGCGGGGTGCAGAAGGTGACCCCAGTGCTGGCCGGCCTGTTCCTGATCGCCGGCCTGGCCGGGCTGGCACTGCCGGGCCTGTCCACGTTCGTCAGCGAGTTCCTGGTCCTGGTCGGCACGTTCACCCGGTACAAGGCGGCCGCGGTGGCGGCGACCATCGCGGCCATCCTGTCGGCCATCTACATCCTGTGGATGTACCAGCGGACCATGACCGGGCCGGTCCGGGACGAGGTCGCTCACTTCGGCGACCTCAAGGCCAGGGAGCTGTGGGCGGTCGGGCCGCTGATCGCGCTCATCATCTTTTTCGGCGTCTACCCGCAGCCGCTGCTGAACATCATCAACCCCGCCGTCTCCCGGACGCTCGTCCAGGTGCACGCCACCGATCCGGTGCCACCCCATCCCAGCTCCGCACTGGCCGTCCACGCCAGTAAGAAGGCGGGCGGCAAGGTGACCGAGGTCAAGAAGGTGGCAGCCCCATGACCGCGACCGTGGCAGCCACCCTCGTCCCGGTACACGCCGGCTACGCTCGGCTGCCCGCCGCCACCATCACGATCAGCCCGCCCAGCATCGAGTACCGGCAGCTGCTGCCGATGCTGGTGGTATTCGGGGTCGCGGTGGCCGGGGTGCTGGTCGAGGCGTTCGTGCCCCGCCCGCGGCGGCGGCCGGTACAGCTGGCGCTCGCGCTGGCCGGCCTGGCCGTGGCGTTCGCGCTGCTCATTGTGGTGGCCGCGACGTCCTCGCTGTTCAGCCACAGTGGCCCGGGCCACCTGGTGGCCATGGGCTCGGTCGGGGTGGATGGCCCGACCCTGTTCATCCAGGGCACCATCTTGGTGCTCGCCTTCGCCAGCGTGCTGCTGCTGGCCGAGTCCGGTCCGGCGGGCGGCCAGTTCGTGGCGCAGGCGGCCGCCGTCCCGGGCAGCGCCGAGGAACGGGAGGGACTGCTGGCCGGCGCCAGCCACACCGAGGTGTACCCGCTGACCATGTTCGCGGTCGGCGGCATGCTGCTCTTCCCGGCCGCGAACGACCTGCTCACCATGTTCGTCGCGCTGGAAGTGCTGTCCCTGCCGCTGTACCTGCTGTGCGGGCTTGCCCGCCGCCGGCGCCTGCTGTCGCAGGAGGCGGCGATGAAGTACTTTCTGCTCGGCGCGTACTCGTCGGCCTTCTTCCTGTTCGGCGTGGCCATGATGTACGGCTACTCGGGCTCGGTCAACCTGGCCGCGATCGCAGCCACGGCGGGGTCGAACGTAGGCAGCTCGACCCTGCTCTACGCCGGTATCGCGCTGCTGGGGATCGGCCTGCTGTTCAAGATCGGCGCAGTGCCGTTCCAGAGCTGGAAGCCGGACGTGTACCAGGGCGCCCCCACCCCGGTGACCGCACTGATGGCATCCTGCACCGTGGTCTCCGCGTTCGGTGCCCTGATGCGTGTGTTTTACGTGGCGTTCGGCCAGCTCACCTGGGACTGGCGGCCCGCGCTGTGGGTGGTGGCGATCCTGACCATGCTGGCCGGTGCCATCATCGCAATCACCCAGACGGACGTGAAACGGCTGCTGGCCTACTCCTCCATCGCACACGGCGGGTTCCTGCTCACCGGTGTCATCGCGGCGAGTGTGGCCGGCCTGTCCAGCACGCTGTTCTACCTGGCCGTGTACGGGTTCACCACCGTTGGCGCGTTCGCGGTGATCACCCTCGTCCGCGATCCGGCTGGCGAGGCCAACCACCTGTCCAAGTGGGCGGGCCTGGGCCGGCGTTCGCCGCTGATCGCCGGGGTTTTCGCGTTCTTCCTGCTGGCGTTTGCCGGGATCCCGCTGACCAGCGGTTTTATCGGCAAGTTCGGGGTCTTCCAGGCAGCCATCGCGGGCGGCGCGCTGCCGCTGGTCATCGTCGGGGTGCTGGCCAGCGCCATCGCCGCGTTCTTCTACGTGCGGGTGATCGTGCTGATGTTCTTCAGTGAGCCCGCGCCGGACGGGCCGGCCGTGATCCGGCCGGGCCTGTTCACCGGCGCCGCGGTCGCGTTCGGCGCGGTCACCACCCTGGTCTTCGGGATCGTCCCGGGGCCCCTGCTGAACCTGGCGAACCATGCCGCCTCGCATCTGTTCGTCCGCTGATCGCCGGCCTGCGTCTTGGTGCCCGCACCACCGCATGACACCCTGGTGGCACGGCGCGCACATGACTGGGAGCCCGAGTGACCGCAGCTGTCCCCGTGGAACTGGCCGACACCTCGCTGGCAGCGGAGGTGACGGCGGGCCTGGCCGAGGTGGAGGCGGCCCTGCGAGATGCGGTGCAGACCGAGCAGGCCCTGCTCGCCTCGGTGTCGCGGCACCTGATGGACGCTGGCGGTAAGCGCTTCCGGGCCACCCTGGTATTGCTGGCCGCCCAGTTCGGCAACCCCGCCGACGACCGGATCGTGCCCGCCGCGGTTGCCATCGAGCTGACTCATCTCGCCACCCTGTACCACGACGATGTGATGGACGAGGCGGTGGTCCGGCGCGGCCACGAGAGCGCGAACTCCCGGTGGAGCAACATGATCGCGATCCTCACCGGGGACTTCCTGTTCGCGCGCGCCTCGGCGATCGTGTCGGAGCTGGGAGCCGAGGCAATCCGGATTCAGGCCGAGACCTTCACCCAGCTGGTCAGCGGGCAGGTAGCCGAGACGGTCGGCCCGGCTCCGGGGGCCGACCCGCTGGCGCACTACCTGCGGGTGGTGCGGGACAAGACCGGGTCGCTGATCGCCACCGCCGGCCGGTTCGGGGCGATGTTCTCCGGCGCGCCGCCGGAGGTAGTGGCCCGGGTCACCGCGGCCTGCCAGGCCATCGGGGTGGCCTTCCAGCTGTCCGATGACATCCTCGACGTCACCAGCGACTCCGCGGAGACCGGCAAGGCCCCCGGTACCGACCTGCGGGAAGGGGTCCGGTCGCTGCCGGTGCTGCACGCGCTGCGAGCGGCCGACCCGGCGGGCGGGCGGCTGCGCCAGCTGCTGACCTCAGCCGACCTGACCGACCCGGTGCTGCATGCGGAGGCGCTCGCCCTGCTGCGGGCCCACCCGGCGATGGCCGCGGCGCGCGCGGACCTGCGGGAGTGGGCGGACACCGCTAGCGAGCAGGTGGCCGGGCTGCCCGACGTCCCGGCCCGGGCCGCGTTCGAAGCAATGTGTGACTACGTGGTCCGGCGCACCAGCTGAGCTGGCCGGCGCCGGCCCGGGCGGGGTCATCACCGGCGCATGGCGGCGGCGGAGAGCGCCTGGAAAGCCTGAATCACACTCTGCAGGTGCTCGTGCATGGCCTGCTGGGCTTCGTCAGGCTTGCGTGCGGTGATCGCCGCGACAATCGCCTCGTGCTGCGGCAGGGACACCATCGGCCGGCCCGGCACCAGGGACAGTGAGAACTGGTGGCGGACCGTCTGATCACGCAGCTGCTGGAGCAGGCGGGATGCCGTCTGGTGCGCCCCGAGGTCACGGATCGCGGCGTGCAGCCGCGCGTTAAGGTCGCTGTAGGCCAGCAGTTCCGATTTCGCGACGGCGGCGCGCATGTCCTTGACGATCCCGCGCAGCATCGCCGCACCCGGGCGGGTGACGCGCTCCGCGGCACGCGCGGCCAGGTGGCCCTCCAGCAGGACGCGGATCTCGGTGATCTCGATGGCCTCGGCGAGGGACACCTCACGGACGCGCGCCCCCCGGTTCCGCTGGAACTCGACCAGGCCCTGTGCTGACAGTTCCTGCAGAGCGGTGCGGAGAATGAACCTGGAGGTGCCGAAGCGCTCGCACAGATCGATCTCGACGAGCCGCTGCCTGGGCGCGAACTCCCCGCGCAGGATCGCCGCCCGGATCGCACCGGTCACCGCCGTCTTCGGGTCCTCCGGCATCCAGCCGCTCCTTCCGGTTGCCGACGCACCCCTCCGGGCCTGCCCGCCGGCCGCCCCGGGGGTAACCACCGCGGCCGCCCGGCCATGCCCGGCTGTCCTCCTCCCCGGTGCGCTCCTCGCCATGAGGGAACCGGCAACTGGCTGGCAGCAGGCGCATTCCTGCCCGGAAAAGTATGACAGTGCAAGCGATATTGTCAACGATCTATGACTGCCCACCCTGCGTGCCTGCGGTGCGGGCCGGGTCCTGGCGCTGTCCATCGGGGCCCGTTCTTCCCAGGGTAGTCCTGCACAGCCGACGGCAGCCGGCGGGGAGCCGGGAACACATCTGCAAGATTGTTGACAGTGCTGGCTGGCAAAGTCTAGGTTCTCGGCAAGACGTCCCCGGCGGGGACGCGCGTTCGCACACCCGCGCAAGCCCGCCGCGGCCCGGCCGCGGCGAACATGTCACAAGTGAATAAATTTCTGCATTGCGCATAGTCGTACGCGAAGCGCACACTGGCTATGCTTCATCTCGCAGTACCTGATCTTGGGCTGAGCGTTTGGTTCGAGGCGGGCCTCTGGCGCCGGCCTAAGTCGGGCGCCGACGCCGAGGGGACGTAATGGAATGCCAGGAAGCGAGCGGGGCGGCCACCCGGTATTTCGCAGGCCACCGGGCGCTCCCCTGGCGAAGGGGACTGGCTCCGGCCCGGTTGCCGCGGCCCGGTTCCCGCCTCTGTGACAGGACCTCACAAGGAGATCGATGACATATGAGCGACCAGACTGAGCCTTCCGGCAGTACCAGCCCGGCCGGCGGGATCAACCGGCGGAGCCTGCTGCGCGCGGTCGGCGCGGGCGCGGCCGCGGTGGGGACCGGCGGACTGCTCCAGGCGTGCAGTTCCGGCGTCAAGGGTGCCAGTTCGAGCAGCACCAGCGGCCTCACGATTGGCTGGATCCACCCGCTGACTGGCCCTCTTGCCGGGTTCGGCGCGCCGGACAACTGGGTGCTCTCCAAGATCAAGGCGACGACCCCGTACAAGAACGGGTTCAAGATCGGCAGCAAGACCTACTCGGTCACCATCAAGTCCTACGACTCCCAGTCCAGCCCCACCCGGGCCGGCGACCTGGCCAGGACCGCCATCCTGACCGACCATGTGGACCTGCTGCTGGCCTCGTCCACGCCGGAGACCGTCAACGCGGTCGCCAGCCAGGCGGAAACCCTTGGCACGCCGCTGATCTGCTCGAATATCCCGTGGGAGCCCTGGTACATCAATCTTGGGGGCAACCCGCTGAAGCCGACGCTCAAGCCCAAGTACGTGGTGATGTTCTTCCTCGGCGCCGAGCACCTGGTCAAGTGCTTCATCCCGATGTGGGACCGGATCCACGCCCAGCTGCACACGAACAAGATTGTCGCCGCGGCGTTCCCGAACGACGCGGACGGCAACGCGTTCCGCGCGGTGTTCCCGCCGATCGCGGCGGCCGCGGGCTACAAGATGGTCCTGTCAGCGCCCTACCCCGACGGGACCACCGACTACTCCTCGATGATCTCCCAGTTCAAGGCGTCCGGCGCCGACTTCTTCACCAACGTGCCGCTGCCGCCTGACTTCGCCACCATGTGGAAGCAGTCGGCGCAGCAGGGCTTCAAGCCGAAGCTGGCGACCGTGGCCAAGGTGCTGCTGTTCCCGCCCGACGCCTACGCACTCGGGCCCCTTTCCTACAACGTTGCCACCGACGCCTGGTGGGCGCCGTCGCTGCCGTGGACGTCCTCGTTCACCGGGGAGACCTGCCAGCAGCTGGCGAACGAGTTCGAGGCGACGACCAGAGGACAGTGGAACTCCAACATCAGCAACTACAGCCTGTTCGAGGCTGCCCACGCCGCCCTGACCATGGCCAGCGACCCTCACAACAAGGCCGAGGTCGCCGCCGCCATCCACCAGGTGAACCTGCCGGAGGCGGTGGCCGGGCCGCTGAATTTCGCCTCCGGCGGGCCCGCGCCGGGCGTGGCGATCACCCCCCCGGTCGGCATCCAGTGGCAGAAGGGCACGAAGTTCCCGGTTGAGGCCCAGGTGGTGGACAACACACTGCAGCCGCAGGCGAAGATCACGGCCGACCTGCTCCCCACCAACCAGTGACCGGATGACCGACGCACTGCTCGAGCTCGACAATGTGACGAAACGGTTCGGCCGGGTCGTCATCGCGGAGGACCTGTCCTTCGCCGTGGGCCCCGGGGACGTGGTCGGGATCGTGGGGCCGAACGGCGCTGGCAAGACCAGCCTGTTCGGCCTCATCTCCGGAGACCTGGCCCCCGGGGCCGGCGAGGTCCGCTTCGCCGGCCGCACGATCACCAGGCTGGACCCGGCCGCGCGGTGCCGGCTCGGCATCGGCCGTACCTACCAGGTACCGCGGCCGTTCGCGGACATGACCGTGTTCGAGAACCTGCTGGTCGCCGCGCAGCAGGGCGGCGGGCTGCGGCGGAGGGCCAGCTACGCGGCTGCCGTCCAGGCGCTGGCGCGCTGCGGCATGTCCGGGCAGGCGAACGTGCCCACCGAACGGCTGGGCCTGCTGCAGCGCAAGCGGCTGGAACTTGCCCGCGCCCTCGCCACCCAGCCCACGCTGCTGCTGCTGGACGAGGTGGCCGGCGGCCTCACCGACCCCGAGGTCGCCCAGCTTGTCGAGATCGTCCGCGGTGTGAACGCCGAGGGGATCGCGGTGATCTGGATCGAGCACGTGGTGCGCGCGCTCACCCCGGTGGTGAGCCGGCTGATCTGCCTGGCCGGCGGCAAGTTCGTCGGCGACGGCGTGCCTGCCGCGGTGCTGGCCGAGCCCGCCGTCCGGGAGGTCTTCCTCGGCACCGAGGTCACCGCGGCGCTGGCCGGCGGGTCGCTGGCGGCGCCCCCGGCGGCGAAGGGGGACGAGGCGGCAGGTGGGGAACGGAGCGAGCCGTGACCGGACCGAGAAACGGCGGGCGGGCGGAACCGGGGACGCCGCTGCTGGAAGTCCGCGACCTGACCGTGCACCATGGGCAGCTCCGGGCGCTGGACGCGATCTCGCTCCAGGTGTTCCCGGGCGAGGTGTACGCCATCATCGGCGCGAACGGCGCGGGCAAGTCGACACTGCTGCGCACGATCGCCGGCCTGCACCACCCGAGCGCGGGCTCGGTCTGGTTCGACGGCGCGGACGTGACCGGGCTGCGCCCCGAGCGCCGGGCCGGGCAGGGGATCGTCATGGTGCCAGAGGGCCGGCGCCTGTTCGAGTCGCTGTCCGTTGAGGAAAACCTGCAGGTCGGCGCCGCGTACGCACGGCCGGGCCCGTGGACCATCGAGCGGGTCTATGAGACGTTCGGCTGGCTGCGGGAACGCCGCAGACAGCCGACCGCCCAGCTGTCCGGCGGCGAGCAGCAGACGGTCGCGATCGGCCGGGCGCTCGTCGCCAACCCCCGGGTGCTGCTGCTCGACGAGCTGTCGCTCGGGCTGGCCCCGGTGGTCGTCCAGCGCATCTACGGCATGCTGCCGGAGATCCTGGCAACCGGCCTCACCGTGCTGCTCGTCGAGCAGGACGTGAGCCAGGCCCTGCGGGTGGCCTCGCACATACAGTGCCTGCTGGAGGGCAGGACCACCCTGGAAGGCAGGCCCGCCGACGTCACCGCGGACCAGGTTGAGGCGGCCTACTTCGGGCTGGCGGGCGCCGCCCCGGCCAGGCAGCCTGGCGAGGGGAGTGAGCCGTAATGGTCTGGGTCAACGCCGTCATCCAGGGCGTGCTGATCGGCGGGCTGTACGCGCTATTCGCCTGCGGGCTGTCGCTGATGTTCGGGGTGATGAAGGTCGTGAACCTCGCGCACGGCGACCTTGCCGTGCTCGCGGGCTACATCGCGATCGGCGTGATCGCGGTTACCCACGTCCCGGTGCTCTGGTCCTTCGTCATCGTGGTCCCGGTGATGGCGGTGCTCGGCTACGTGGTGCAGCGCACGATGATCCAGGGCGCGCTCGACCGCAGCGTGCTCACCACGCTGATGGTCATGCTCGGCCTGTCGTTTGTGATCGAGAACGGCCTGCTTCAGTTCTTCACCGCCAACACCCGTGGCATCGGCACCGGGCTGTCCCTGCTCACCGCCTCCTTCAGCATTGGCTCCCAGATCCAGATCGCCTACCTGCTGGTGGTCATCTTCGCGACCGCCGTGGTGGTGCTGCTGGGGCTGCAGTACTTCCTGTCCAGATCCAAGTACGGCCGCCTGATCCGCGCCGTCGCCGACGACAGGGAAGCGGCGCAGCTGGCCGGGGCCGACTACCGGCATGTGTTCGGGATCGCGGCGGCGATCGCGTTCGCCACGGTGGCGCTGGGCGGCATCGCCTACGGCATGTACTCCCAGATCTATCCGACCGCGGGGACCGACACGATCCTGCTGTTTGCGTTCGCCGCCGTGGTCATCGGCGGGCTCGGCTCGCTGTGGGGCACCTTGCTCGGCGGTGTGGTGCTTGGCGTGGCCCAGCAGATCGGCGCCCAGATCAGCATCTCCGATGAGGCCCTCGCCGGGTTCATTGTGTTCCTCGCCGTGCTCGTGCTGCGCCCGCAGGGCCTGATCAGCCGGAGAGCGCAGTCGTGAGCCTGGCCACCGAAACCACCGCCCGCCCGGCCGGGACATTCCGGGTCACCCGGTCGCGCCGGAACGTGACCTGGACCGGGCTGGGCGCGCTGATCGTCGTCGTCGTGCTCGGGCTGGCGCCGTACATCGTCTACTCCGGCACCACCGCCATCCTGGTGCAGGCGTTCATCTTGCTCACGATGGCGAGCATGTGGAACCTGCTGGCGGGCTACGCCGGGCTGGTGTCGGTCGGGCAGCAGGCGTTCGTGGGGCTCGGCGCGTACTTCGTGCTGATCCTCGCTCTCCACGGCACCTCGCCGTTCGCTGCGCTGCCCGTCGCCGCGCTCGGCTGCGGCGTCGCGGCACTGCCGCTGTGGTGGCTGGTCTCCCGGCTGCGCAGCGGGTACTTCGCGATCGCCACCTGGGTGCTCGCCACGACCGTCCTGCTCATCATCGAGAAGTTCTCCTCGATCGGCGGCGGCACCGGCATGCCGCTGCCCGGCCTGGCCGGGTACAACCCGGCGCTGCTCACCGCGTACACCTACTGGGCCGCGCTGGCCGTCACGGTCGTCGCGCTGGCCGCCATCTACCTGCTGCTGCGCGGCCGGCTCGGGCTGGTGCTCACCGCCATCCGCGACGACGAGGTGGCTGCGCGCAGCTCCGGGGCCCGGGTCGGCCTGGCCAGGATGCTGGTATTCGTGGTGGCCGGCGCCGGCTGCGGCGCCGCGGGCGCGGTGCTGGCGATCAGCCAGCTCCAAGTGCAGCCGGCTGCGGTGTTCACGGTGAACTGGACGGCGGAGATGGCGTTCATCACCATCATCGGCGGGCTGGGCACGATCGAGGGGCCGATCGTTGGCACCGTCGTCTACATGGTGCTGCAGCAGACGCTGGCCTCTTACAACGCGTGGTATCTGATCATCTTCGGGCTGGTGGCGATCTTCGTGGCCCTGTTCGCGCGCCGCGGGCTGTGGGGGCTGGTTGACTCGCGCATCAACGTGCGGCTGTTCCCGGTCGGCTACTGGCTGCGGCTGGACACCGATCGCCCGCGGCGGCCCCGGCTGCGGGCGCCGCGCGGCTAAGACCGGGCCGGGCGCCGCTACCGGCTGCGCAGCCGGGCGATTAGCTCGATCTCCACCGCGATGCCGAACGGCAGCTCGGCCATGCCGACCGCTGACCGGGCGTGGCGCCCCGTATCACCGAATACCTCCACCAGCAGGCCCGAGCAGCCGTCGATGACGGCGGGGCTGCGGTCGAAGCCGGGGGCCACGTTCACCATCCCGAACACCTTGATGATCCGCTCGATCCGGTCGAGATCGCCCAGCTCGGCCTGGAGCGTGGCCAGATCGAGAGTGCGGTCATCCGAGCCGCCTGCTGGCCCTGCGCCAGGGTCAGGTCACCACCAACCTTGCCGCGGATCATCTGGTCGCCAGCGATCGGGCCGTGCCCGCTGACATACACCAGGCCACCGTCCACCACGCAGCCGAGATAACTGCCCGCGGGCGCGAACACCGGCGGCAGCTCGATCCCCAGCGCCTGCAGCCGCTCCGCGGCCGTCATCACGGCGTGGGCTGCCGCTTGCGCCCGAACACGAAATACGAGATCGGCAGCAGCCCGGCGGAGCTGACGACCGACACCACCGCGGCCCACAGCCACTTCGGGCCCCGGATCTGGCTGGCCGGGCGGCGCTTGATGTCGATGAGCGCCGCGATCTTGAGGCAGCCTTCCACCACCCCGACCGCAATCAGCAGCTTCCGGTTGCGCTCGCTGAGGTCACTCCACTGTTTCCTGGCGGCCATCCAGACCCTCCGTTCCCGGCCGCGAGCCGACGTGGTAGACCTTACGCCCCGGGCGGCCGGCCCGCCCGTGCCCGGGCCGGGTGCGTGTCCGGTGGCGGCAGCCGCCGGGCAGCTGTGGCGCTGGCCGCTGCCCAGCCCAGCCAGCAGCCCCGGCGAACCTGGCGCGGGGCTGAGAGCTAAGCGGGGGCCGGGCCGCCGCGCCAGGTGGGCAGCGGGCGGTCGCCCACCGCGGTCAGGTACGCGGCGCGGGCCAGCAGCCGGGTGGAGTCCAGCGTGGGCAGCGGGGCTGACCCGGCCGGGATCAACAGCGGGATCTCGGTGCAGACCAGCGCGACCGCGTCGCAGCCGCGGGCGGCCAGGCCGCCGATCACCCGCAGGTACTCCTGCCGCGCGGCATCGGTGAACACCCCGTTCACCAGCTCGCTGAAGATGATCTCGTTCAGGACCAGCCGGTCGGCGCCGGCGGGCAGTTCGCAGCCGATCCCCCGGGCCGCCAGCACCTGCGGGTAGAGCGGGCTGTCCATCAGGTATTTCGTGCCGAGCACCGCCACCCGCCGTCGCCCCTCCGCCGCGGCCCGGTCGGCCACCACCTCGGCGATGTGCAGGCCGGGCAGTGGGAGCGGCGGGCCGGGTGCCGCCAGCGCCAGATGCGCGGTGTTGTCCGGGCAGGCGAAGAAGTCCGCCCCCGCGCGGGCGAGCCGGCCCGCGCTGACCGCCAGCGTGGCCCGGACGGCGGCATAGTCGCCAGCCTCCCACGCGGCCATGCTGGCACCGAACGCGATGTAGTCCAGGGTCACATCGGGGTGCTCGTTCCGTCCGGTCCGCCGGTAGCCCTCCTGGCAGAACGCCAGGAACGCCAGCGCCGCGCCCTCGGTGCTGTGGGCCAGGATGCCGAGATGTGCCATCGGGCCGGTCAGGCCGGTGTCCCGCCCCGGCCCGCGCCGCCACGGAAACGGCCGACACCCTCGGCCAGGCCCGGGCCGGCCAGCACCGCCGCGCCGTAGCGGAACTCGCTGGCCATCGCCTCGTCCTCGGCCAGGCCGGCGCCCGCCAGCGCGGACGCGCGGTCGCTGCGCAGGCACTGCTGCGGCAGCGCCGCCAGCTCGCGGGCCAGCTCCTCGGCCGCCGGCCGCGCCTGGCCGGCCGGGACCACCCGGTTGACCAGGCCCATGGCCAGCGCCTCCGGGGCGGCGACCGGCCGCCCGGTGAGGATCAGGTCCAGCGCCCGGCCCCGGCCGATCACCCGCGGCAGCCGCACCGTGCCGCCGTCGATCAGCGGCACGCCCCAGCGCCGGCTGAACACGCCGAGCACCGCGTCCTCCTCGGCCACCCGCAGGTCGCACCAGAGCGCAAGTTCCAGCCCTCCGGCCACGGCATGCCCCGCGATGGCGGCGATCACCGGCTTGGCCAGCCGCAGCCGGGTCGGGCCCATCGGCCCGTCGCCGCCCGGCTCGGCCCGGTTACCGTCCGGGCCGCCGACCGCCTTCAGGTCCGCGCCCGAGCAGAACGTGCCGCCCGCGCCCCACAGCACAGCCACGTGCGCACCGGCGTCGGCGTCGAAGTCCCGGAAAGCACCGGCCAGAGCGGCGGCAGTCGGCCCATCGACCGCGTTGCGCACATCCGGCCGGTCCAGGATGACCGTGCTAACCGCCCCGGCCCGCTCCAGCCGCACCGCCATAGCGCCCTCCTTCTGCCGCCCGACCTGGGCGCTGCCGAACGGATGAGTCCGTGCTGATCCAGCTCGCCGGACGGCCGTCATGCGGTCGCCGGCCTCCCCGGCAGGTGATGGTTTGCCGCAGCCAGGCGCATCTAGTGTCCTGGTTGCGGCAACCAGGACCGGTGGCGGGGCTGGGTCAGCCGACTTGCCAGGTGTCCGGACCGGCCAGCAGGGCCGCCAGGTCGCCCTCGCCCTGGCGGGCCCGGGCGTCTTCCAGCTGCGCGGCCATGAGCTCGTCATAGCTGGGCCGGGCGACCTTGCGGAACACCCCGATGGGCGTGTGGCTGAAGTCCGCGTCGCCCAGCCGGGACAGTGCGAACGCGTAACCGGGGTCGGCAAGGCCGGTGTCGTGCACCAGCAGCGAGCGCTCGTCAGCGCCAGCGACCGCGACTGCCTCCAGCGACCCGTAGCGGCCGGGCCGCAGTCCCTGCTCCTGGTTCGCGCCGAACCGGACCGGCTGGCCGTCCTCGAGCCGGATCAGCCGCTCATCGCGGGTGGCCGGCGCGGTCAGCGGCGCGAATGCATCGTCGTTGAAGATCGGGCAGTTCTGGTAGATCTCGACGAACGCCGCCCCCCGGTGGTCGGCGGCAGCCTGCAGCACGCTGGTGAGGTGCCTGCGGTCGGAGTCGATGGTGCGGGCCACGAAGCCGGCTTCGGCCCCGATCGCCAGCGACAGCGGGTTGAACGGGGTGTCCAGCGAGCCGAACGGGGTGGACTTGGTCACCTTGCCCTGCTCGGAGGTGGGCGAGTACTGGCCCTTGGTCAGCCCGTAGATCCGGTTGTTGAACAGCAGGATCTTGATGTTGACATTGCGGCGCAGGGCGTGGATCAGGTGGTTGCCGCCGATCGACAGCGCGTCGCCGTCGCCGGTGATCACCCACACCGACAGATCGGGCCGGGTGGCGGCCAGGCCGGTGGCGATCGCCGGGGCGCGGCCGTGGATCGAGTGCATCCCGTAGCTGTCCACGTAGTACGGCAGCCGGGAGGAGCAGCCGATGCCGGAGATGATGACCAGGTTCTCCCGCGGGATGCCGAGCTCGGGCAGGAAGGACTGGAAGGCGGCCAGGATGGCGTAATCCCCGCAGCCGGGGCACCAGCGCACCTCCTGATCGGACTTGAAGTCCTTGGTGGTTAGCTTCTCGTCGGCGACCGGGACCAGGGTGAGCGAAGCCGGGCGGTGCGCTGCGGCGTCCGCGCCGTCGTTAGCCATGCTGGTGTCAGACATTGGCGATCACATCCTGGATGACCCCGGCCAGTTCGGCGGCCTTGAAGGGCAGGCCGCGGACCTGGTTGTAGGAGATGACGTCGGCCAGGTAGCGGCCGCGCAGCAGCAGTGCGAGCTGGCCCAGGTTGATCTCGGGGACCAGCACCTTGTCATAGCCGGCCAGCACCTCACCCAGGTTAGCCGGGAACGGGTTGAGGTGCCGCAGGTGAGCCTGGGCGACCGGGCCACCGGCCAGCCGGACGCGGCGGACCGCGGCGCCGATCGAGCCGAAGGTCGAGCCCCAGCCGAGCACCAGCACCCGGGCGTCACCGTCCGGGTCATCCACCACCAGCGCGCCGATGTCGTGCGCGATGCCGTCGATCTTGGCCTGCCGGAGCCGCACCATCTTGTCGTGGTTGCCGGGGTCATAGGAGATCGTGCCGGTCCCGTCGGCCTTCTCGATGCCGCCGATGCGGTGCTCCAGCCCGGGCGTGCCCGGGATCGCCCACGGCCGGGCCAGTGTCTCCGGGTTCCGCCGGAAGGGCTGGAACTCGAGCGTGCTGCCGTCCTCCGCCTGCCACTCCTTGGGGCTGGAGAAGGAGAACTCGTCCCGCAGCTTGGGCAGGTCGGCGACCACCGGGATCCGCCACGGCTCGGAGCCGTTGGCCAGGTAGCCGTCGGACAGGATGATCACCGGGGTCCGGTACTTGGTGGCGATCCGGACCGCCTCGATCGCGGTGTCGAAGCAGTCGCTCGGGGTGGCCGGTGCCAGCACCGGCACCGGGGACTCACCGTTGCGCCCGTACAGCGCCATCAGCAGGTCGGCCTGCTCGGTCTTGGTCGGCATGCCGGTGGAGGGGCCGGCCCGCTGGATGTCACAGATGATCAGGGGCAGCTCCACCGACACAGCCAGCCCGATCGTCTCCATCTTCAGCGTCATGCCGGGGCCGGAGGTGGTGCTGACACCCAGCGCGCCGCCGAACGATGCGCCGAGCGCGGCGCCGACGCCGGCGATCTCATCCTCGGCCTGGAACGTGCGCACCCCGAACCGCTTGAGCTTGGCCAGCTCGTGCAGGATGTCGGAGGCCGGGGTGATCGGGTAGGAGCCGAGGAACAGCGGCAGCCCGGACCGGCGGGACGCGGCGACCAGGCCGTAGGCGAGGGCCAGGTTGCCGGTGATGTTGCGGTAGGTGCCCGGCTTCAGGCTGGCGGGCTTGACCTCGTACTGGACCGAGAACGCCTCGGTGGTCTCGCCGTAGTTCCAGCCGGCCTGGAAGGCCGCCACGTTGGCCC
>Ga0306924_10001879_pt1 | contig 19432 bp, 20 predicted proteins | sample sta12Can44000111_FD_203756 | JGI IMG/M metagenome (GOLD analysis project Ga0306924, IMG submission 203756) | Lab enrichment of tropical soil microbial communities from Luquillo Experimental Forest, Puerto Rico - statanox.12C.anox.44.000.111 (v2)... | ecosystem: Environmental > Terrestrial >...
CGTCGTCCAGGTGGTGATCCCCGACCAGCCCGGTGAGCTGGCGCGGCTGTTCCAGGTGGCCGGGGACGCCGGGGTCAACATCGAGGACTTCGGGATCGAGCATTCGCCCGGGCTGCCGGTCGGGGTGGCCGAACTCACGGTCCGGCCGGACGCGGCTGGCCGGCTGACAGAGGCACTGGCGGCGGCTGGCTGGCCGGTCCGCCGGTAGCATCGCCACCGTGACCGAGCGCCTTGTGATCGCCGTGGACGGCCCGGCCGGGTCAGGCAAGTCAAGCGCCGCCCGCGGCGTGGCCCGCGCACTCGGGCTGCGCTATCTGGACACCGGCGCGATGTACCGGGCGCTGACCTGGTGGCTGCTCAGCCGCGGCCTGGACACCGCCGACCCGGAACTGGTGGCGAGGCACGCCGCCGAGCCGGTGATCGAGGTCGGGGTGGACCCGGCGGCGCCGCAGATCACGGTGGACGGGGTGGACGTGTCCGGCCGGATCCGCAGCCGCCGGGTGTCCAACGCCGTCAGCGCGGTCGCTTCGGTCCCCGAGGTACGCGTGCACCTGATCGCCCGCCAGCGCGACATCATCGGGCGGCATGCCGGCCCCGGTAGCGGCATCGTCGCTGAGGGCCGCGACATTGGCACCGTGGTCGCCCCCGACGCGCTGGTGAAGGTGTTCCTCACGGCCAGCGAGGAGGTGCGCGCGCAGCGCCGCAGCGCCGACCTGGCCGCCGACCCGGGCGCGACCGCGGTGGTCACCCGGCGAGAGCAGCACCGCCGGGACCGGGCAGATGCCCCGCAGACGGGCATGGCGGCCGACGCGGTGAAGATCGACTCGTCCAGCCTGAGCCTGGCAGAGGTGGTCAGACTGATCACCGATCTGGTGCGGGAGCGGACCGGCGCCACCCAGCCGGACCCGGCGCAGGCGCGGTAACCATGCCGGGCAACGAGGACGGCTGGGAGGACAGCAGCGGCTGGGATGAGCGCGACTGGGGCGACGGCGGCCTCGCGAGCGGCCCGGGCGGGGGCCGCGAGGCCGCCCCGCCGGTCCCGGTGGTGGCGGTGGTCGGCCGGCCGAACGTCGGCAAATCCACGCTCGTCAACCGGATCCTGGGCAGCCGCCAGGCGGTGGTCCAGGACACCCCGGGCGTCACCCGCGACCGAGTGGCGTACGACGCCACCTGGCGCGGGCGGGCGTTCACCCTGGTCGACACGGGTGGCTGGGAGCCGTCGCCCGGGTCGGAGGCCGGGCAGGCCAGCCGTGCCCTGGCCGAGCAGGTGACGGCGCAGGCCCAGCTGGCGGTGGCGGCGGCGGACGCGGTCCTGTTCGTGGTGGACGTGACGGTCGGCATCACCGACTCCGATGACGCCGTCGCCGCGGTGCTGCGCCGGTCCGGGAAGCCGGTGGTGGTCGCCGCGAACAAGGTCGACGACATGCCCGGCGAGCCGGCCGCGGCGGCGCTGTGGGCGCTCGGGCTGGGTGAGCCGTGGCCGGTCAGCGCGCTGCACGGGCGCGGCAGCGGCGACCTGCTCGACGCGGTGCTGGCGGCGCTGCCGGAGGCACCTGCCGACACGCAGCCCGGGACTGGTGGCCCGCGCCGGGTAGCCCTCATCGGGCGGCCCAACGTGGGCAAGTCGAGCCTGCTGAACAAGCTGGCCGGGCAGGAGCGGGTGCTGGTGGACGCGGTGGCCGGCACTACCCGCGACCCGGTGGACGAGCTGATCGAGCTGGGCGGCATCAGCTGGCGGTTCGTGGACACGGCGGGCATCCGGCGGCGCGTCAGCCACACCCAGGGCGCCGACTTCTATGCGGCCCTGCGGACGTCGGGCGCGCTGGAGCGGGCCGAGGTTGCGGTGGTACTGGTAGACGCCAGCGAGCCGCTGGCCGAGCAGGACCTGCGGATCGTGTCGACGGTGATCGAGGCGGGCCGGGCACTGGTCATCGCCTACAACAAATGGGACCTGGTGGACGAGGACCGCCGCCTGCGGCTGGACAAGGAGATCGACCGGCAGCTGCACACCGCCCGCTGGGCACCCCGGGTCAACATCTCGGCCGCCACCGGCCGCCACCTGGACCGGCTGGTGCCCGCGCTGCAGGCGGCGCTGGCAGGCTGGGAGACCCGGGTGCCTACCGGCAGGCTCAATTCCTGGCTGACCGGCCTGGTCGCGGCCACCCCGCCGCCCGTCCGGGGCGGCCGCCAGCCGAAGATCCTGTTCGCGACCCAGGCCGGCCTCCGGCCGCCGCATTTCGTGCTGTTCACCACCGGCTTCCTGGAGGCCAGCTACCGGCGGTTCATCGAGCGGCGGCTGCGGGAGGAATTCGGGTTCGAGGGCAGCCCGGTGCGGGTGTCGATGCGGCTGCGGGCCAAGGCGCAGCGCCGCCCGGCCAGCCGCGGCGGCCGGGCTGGCCGGCGACAGGAAAGGTGACCGCGGGCTGGTGAGATACCGGGAACTGGGCGCATCCGGGCTGACGGTGTCAGTGACCGGGCTGGGCTGCAACAACTTCGGGCGCCGGCTGGATCTGGCCAGGACCCGGGCGGTGGTGGACGCGGCCATCGACGCTGGTATCACCCTGCTCGATACCGCCGACGTGTACGGCATCGGCGCGTCGGAGGAACTGCTGGGTGAGGTGCTGGCCGGCCGCCGGGACCAGGTGGTGCTGGCTACCAAGTTCGGCCTGCGCGGGGCCGACATGGGCTATGGGCCAGCCGCCGGGGCCAGGGGTGGCCGTGCCTACATCCGGCGCGCCGCCGAGGCGTCACTGCGCCGCTTGCGCACCGACTACCTCGACCTGTACCAGCTGCACACGCCCGACCCGCACACTCCGGTGGCGGAAACCCTGGCCGCCCTCACCGAGCTGGTCGCCGAGGGCAAGGTCCGCTACCTCGGCCACTCCAACTTCGCCGGCTGGCAGATCGCCGACGCCGCGCACGTGGCCCGGGCCGCCAGGGCCGCGCCGTTCGTGTCCGCGCAGAATCACTGGTCGCTGCTCGAGCGCGGAGCCGAGGCCGAGGTGGTACCTGCCGCCCGGCAGTTCGGGCTGGGCGTGCTGCCCTACTACCCGCTGGCCAATGGCCTGCTGACCGGCAAGGTCCGGCGCGGGCAGGGCCCGCCCGCTGGCAGCCGGCTCGCCGACCGGCCGGATTACATCACCGCGGGCAAACTCGACCGGGTGGAGGCGCTGATTGCCTGGGCGGCCGAGCGCGGTCGCACGGTGCTGGAGGCAGCGATCGGTGCCCTGGCCGCCCAGGATGGCTGCGCCTCGGTGATCGCCGGGGCCACCACGCCCGAGCAGGTGAAGGCGAACGCCGCCGCATCGGACTGGGTACCCGCGGCGGATGACCTGGCCGACCTGGACCGGGTGCTGCCCCCGCCCGGCAGGCCCAGCTAGCCCGGCGGGCCAGGGTCAGCCGCCCCGGCGGCCGGCGGCGCTGACCGCGACCTGGTAGAGGTTCTCGACGTCCGGCCCGAAGCGGGTGCTGTAGGAGATCGCGGGCAGCAGCCCGCCCTGCTGGTAACCACCGATCACGCCGATCACCGTGCTCGTCCCGGCCCCGCGCGGCCGGGCCAGGAAGGGGGCGCCGCTGGTGCCGTCGGTGTACCCGCCGCAGTCGAACTCCATCTCCTGCGCCCGAAACGGCTTTGTCTCATTCGTGCAGGTAACCGGCTGCTCGGTGGCATCCGGGTAGCCGATGACCTGTACCCGGGCTTGGGCCTGCCAGCCGATGCCCAGCCGCTCGCCGCCGGTCAGATCCTGAATTCGCTGACGGCTGCCCGGCCGGCGGACCACCAGGAAGGCGACATCGTGATCGGGGTTGCCGGAATCCAGCCAGCCACTGTCGGCGATCACCTGGCTGACCTGCCAGACGCCATACGGCCGGCGCCCGGCCACATAGCCGGGCACGAACGCGATCGAGGCCGGTGCCCGGCTGGTCACGCAGTGCGCGGCGGTGATCACCAGATTCCCGCCCGGGCTGCGGACCACACTCGCGGTGCAGAAATGGCTGCCCAGCCGGCCGCCGGAAACGCTGAACAGTGCGCCGACGGCGGGGGTCCCAGCGAAGGCGCGCCCACTGGCCCGGATGCCCGCCGCCGCGTTGTGCGCCGGCAGGGTGATGGCGGTGGCCAGCTGGGCGGCCACGCCGACCGCGGCCGGGGCGTCCGGGGTCAGCAGCAGGAAGGCACAGCCAGCGGCCACGGCCAGGCCCGTCCGCCAGCCTGCCCGGCCAGCCGGCCATGCTGCCCGCCGCGCTCCCGCCCCCCGTCCGTCACCTGCCATCCGTCCTCCGCTGGCCCCCTCCTGAGGCGCGGTGCTCCAGGTCGTTCAATTGTGCAGGTCAATAAGCTATTCGGCGAGTGCCCGGATCTGGCAGGCTGGCCGGGACCGGCTGGCCGGGACCGCCCGGCCGGGCCTGCCAGGTTGGCCCGGCCGCGGCCAGGGAGTACCGTCGGCTCGTTGGCCGGCCCGGATTCATCCGTTGCGCACCTGAAGTGAAGGCCGATGAGCTATCTGGTTGATCACTGGTCGTTCGACCCGTTCATCATCGTGGTCGCGGTGCTGGTGATCTGGCACGAGATCGGGCTGGCCCGGCTGGCCCGGCGGTCCCGCCCGGAGCGCACCGCCCAGCGCCGCCGCCGGTCGTGGCTGTTCTACGCGGGGCTGGTGATGCTGCTGCTGTCCGTGGTCTCGCCGGTGGACTACTGGGCCGACGGCTACTTCTTCGTGCACATGCTCCAGCACATGCTGCTGATGTTCGCGGCGCCGACGCTGGTGGTGGCCGGCGCCCCCTGGCAGCCGCTGCTGGACGGACTGCCCGGGCGGGCCGGCCAGGCAGTCACCCGTGGCACGCTGCGTGGCGGCTGGTCCCGGCCGCTGCGTGCGGTCGGCGGGTTCCTGTTGCGGCCATGGGTGTCGGTGACGCTGTTCAGCCTGGTGATGATCGTCTGGCACCTGCCAGCCCTGTTCGACCTGGGACAGAACAACCAGGCCGTGCACATCTGGCTGATGCACGGCAGTTTCTTCATCGCTGGGGTGCTGTTCTGGCTCCAGTTCATTCCCTCACCGCCGTTCCGGCGCCGGATGTCGCTGCCGGCACAGGTTGCCGCGCTGGTCGCAACCAATGTGGTGATGTGGGTGCTCGCGATGTCGATGAGCATCCTGACCCAGGTCTCCTGGTACCCGGTCTACAACCACGTCCCGGGGGTGACCCTGCCGCCGTTCGCCGACCAGCAGATCGGCGCCGCGATCTTGTGGGTGTGCGGTGACTTCTGGGCCATCCCTGCGCTGATCGTGGTGATGCGCCGCCTGATCGAGCAGGACGGCGGCATCGGGCCGGCGCTGGAGAGAATGCTCGGGCGTGGGTCGGCGGCCGCCCGGTTCAGCTGGGCACCTGCCGCCAGTGGCCGGGATCACCGGCGCGGGTCATGGGCGACGGGCCGCCCGCAGACCTCACTGCCACCGGAGCCCCCGGCCAGCACCTGAATCCCGGCCTGCCCCGGTGGCGGCGCGGCTAGGCCCCGGGCGGGTGCGGGCTAGCAGCCGGAGCCGTTGAACGTGCATCCGGCCGGGGCCGGGGTGTTCCCGAGGCCGGCCACCAGGATGCTCTGCGTCCCGCCGGGGGCGAGCGTCTCGCCCCCTGCCCGGGCACTCAGTGTCAGCGTGCCGCCGCCGAATTGCCAGGACACGAACTCACCGCCCTGGTAGCCGACCCAGAAGACCTGGTCACCTGGGTAGCTGAGGCGCAGCGTCCAGCCGGAGATGGGAGCGCTGCCATGGTTGACCAGGGTTACCTGCGTGCTGAACCGGTGGCCACGGTCACTGCTGGCGAAGCTGACGGTGACGGCTGGGGCAGCCGGCCGGGGGCTGGTGACCGGGGGAGTGGGCGTTACGGGTGGGTGGGGCCGCGCGACCGGCTGGTATGACCGGTGCCGGGGCAGCGCACGGGGGCGGGCCGGTGCGGAGCCGGCGGTGGCGGCCGCGGGCACCGCCGCACCGCAGTTGACCAGGCCACAGTCGGCGGCCAGGGTGTGCGCGGCAGGCGTGCTGCCGGGCTGGAGCAGCAGCATGACGCCCGCCAGCAGCCCGAGCCCGGCAATGGCCCCGATGGCGATGTACCACCGGTGCCGCGATTGCCCAGACGCCGCGGCCATCTCGCCCTCCCAGCCGTTACCAACGGGGCCAAAGTAGCAAGCTGGGCACTCGTCTCGCTGGTAAAGGGACGGCAAGGGCCGGCCCGCCTGCCGAAACAGGCCTGGCTCGGTAGCGGCCAGCTGCCGGCCAGCCTTTCCCCGGCCGGGCAGACCGGGCAGAGTCGGTGCCATGAACCTGCATCCGGAAACCCGCGCCATCCATGCCGCCGCCCCTGAGCTGGCCAGCTCCCGCCCGGTCAGCGTGCCCATCTACCAGACCTCCACCTTCGCATTTGCCGACCCGGAGGCGTGCGCGGCGGCACTGACCGATCCGGATGCCGGGTTCGCCTATAGCCGCTACCGGAACCCGACCACGCATGCGCTGGAGGCGGCGGTCGCCGACCTGGAGGGCGGCGCTGCCGCGATCGCGGCCAGCTCCGGCATGGGAGCCGTCAACGCGGTGCTGCTGTCCCTGCTCCAGCCCGGCGACCATGTCATCGCCCAGCGGTGCCTGTACGGCGGCACCTTCTCGGTCTTCGCCGACCTGGCCGGCCGGTACGGCATCGAGGTCAGTTACGTCTCCGGCCGGGATCCGGCGGAAGTGAGCGCCGCTCTCCGGCCCGCTTCCAGGCTGCTGTTCCTGGAGACGATTGCCAACCCCACGGTCGGGGTCAGTGATCAGCCCGCCCTGCTGGCGGTCGCCCGGGCCGCCGGGCTGACCGGAGTGGTGGACAACACGTTCGCCACCCCGCTGCTGTGCCAGCCGATCGGGCACGGGGCCGACATCGTGATTCATTCCGCAACCAAGTACCTGGGCGGCCATGACGACGTCACGCTCGGGCTGGTGGTGGCGGCGAGTGCGCAGCTGCACCGCCGGCTCTGGAAAACCGCGGTGGATCTGGGGGTGGCGGCGGATCCGTTTGCCGCGTGGCTCACGCTGCGCGGCCTGAAGACGCTGGCGCTGCGGATGGCCCGCCACTGCGAAACGGCCGGGCTGCTCGCGGGGCGGCTGGCCGCCCACCCGGCGGTGGCGGCGGTGCACTGGCCCGGCCTGGCCAGCCATCCCGACCACGAGGTGGCCTCCCGGCTGCTGTCCGGGTACGGCGGCATGGTCGCCTTCGACCTGGCCGGTGGCCGGGCGGCTGGCCTGCGGTTCGTGTCCGGGCTGAAGCTGGCCGCGGTCGCCCCGTCGCTGGGTGGTGCGGAGACGCTGGTACTGCATCCGGCCTCTACCTCGCACCGGCAGCTGGACGCGGCCGGGCTGCGCGCGGCCGGCATCGGCGGGGGCAGCATCCGGGTGTCCGCCGGGCTGGAGCATCCCGACGATCTATGGGCGGATTTCGAGCAGGCGCTGGCAGGTGCGGGCGGGCAGAGCGGGTAGCGCCGGTCCCGGCCCGGGCCCGCGGAAGCTAGGTGGTGGTGGGCAGGTCGGTCCGGCACTCCAGCAGGATCACATCCCGCCAGCGGCCGTAGTGGCGGCCGATCCGCTTGCGGATGCCGACCACCCGGAACCCGGCCTTTTCATGCAGGCGCAGGCTGGCGGTGTTCTCCGGGAAGATGCCGGACTGGATGGTCCAGATGCCAGCCGCCGCGGTGGACCTGATCAGCGCCTTGAGCAGGGCGGCGCCGACCCCGCGCCGGCGGGCGGCCGGGGCGACGTAGACGGAGTGCTCGACCACGCCCTCGTACGCGTACCGGTCCGAGACCGGGGAGACCGCCGCCCAGCCGAGCACCTCGCCGCTGGCGGGGTCGGCGGCGACCAGCCGGTGGCTGGGCAGCCGGGCGGCGTCGAAATCCGCCCAGGACGGGGCCGAGATCTCGAAGCTGGCCTCACCGGAGTCCAGCCCGGCCTGGTAGATCGCCAGTACCTGGGCGGCGTCGCCGTTCACCATCGGCCGGATGGTCACCCCGTCCGGCAGGAGGGTGGGCAGCCCGGCCAGGAATGCTCCCGCGGGTGCCGGTGCGGCGCGGCCCCCCACCAGGTCGGCGGCGGTGGGAAAGGAACCCACGCTGGCTTCGTTCAGCCGGTAGTAGCGCTTGGTTCCCTGCCGGTCCGCGAGCACAAACCTGACCTCAGCGAGCACCTTGAGGTGCTGTGACACGGTGGCCTGGCTGACGTTCGTGGCGGCCACGATCTGGCCCACGGTCAGCGGCCCGGTGGCGCGGGCGAGCACGGAGACGACCTGGATCCTGGTCGGGTCGGACAGCGCCCGGAACCAGGCCGCGTACTGGCGTGCCTCATCGCGGGGGAGCGGTACTGGCGGCTCACCCGGCTGTCGGCGTCGCCCGGGTTTCTTCATCGGTTACTGACGATAAGCGGTGATTGCCGGGAAGGAAAATTTGGTTTCCGGAGCAGGCGGCAAAGCAGCGGCGGGCCAGGCTGCGCGGACCCGTCAGGGGCAGCTGATGGGGCCGCGCGGCGGGCCGCCGACCGCGGCCTGGATCGCCTCGCTGATCTCCTGCAGCTGGCGTACCTGCTCGTCCGTGAGCGGGTCAAGCAGGGTGCGGCGGACATGCTCCACGTGTCCGGGCGCGGCGGCCACCAGCGCGGCGTAGCCCGCGTCGGTGAGCTCAGCGAAGGCGCCCCGCCGGTCGGTCGGGCACTCACTGCGGCGGACCCAGCCGCGTTCTTCCAGCCGGGCGACCGCGTGCGAGATCCGGCTCTTGCTGGCCGCAGTTTCCTCGGCTAGCTGGCTCATCCGCAGCCTGTGGTCGGGGGCCTCGGACAGGCGAACCAGGATTTCGTAGTAGGCAAGCGGCATCCCCGCATCGCGCTGCAGCTCAGTGTCGATGGCCGCGAAGAAGCTGTGGCAGGCGCCGACGAAGGCGCGCCAGGCCACCTGCTCCCCGGCCGACAGCCACCGGGTACCGGTCGTAGTCACCCCGCCAGTATAGCGCGGAATAGTTGAGCGTTTGACATCGTTCTGCACGAGTGATAGTGGTTGAGTATTCAACCAACATCCAGAAGGAGTTGAGTTTGCAATGACCATCGGCACCCTGGCCGCGACTGACATCCCCGGTTACACGGCCGGCACCTGGACCATCGACCCGGTGCACTCCGAGGTCGGCTTCACCGTCCGGCACATGATGGTGAGCAAGGTCCGCGGCCACTTCACCAGCTTCTCGGGAACGATCGTCACCGGCGCCGACCCGCTGGACTCGTCGGTGACCGCCGACATCGAGCTCGGCTCGATCATCACGGGCAACGAGCAGCGTGATGCGCATCTCCGGTCCGCCGACTTCTTCGAGGTCGAGAAGCACCCGGTGATGAGCTACCGGTCGGCCGGTCTCCGCCAGCAGGGCAGCCGCTTCGTCGTGGACGGCCAGCTGACGCTGAAGGGCGTGACCCGGGACGTGCCGCTGACGCTGGAGCTGAATGGATTCGGGCCGGACCCCTACGGCGGCACCCGGGCTGGCTTCTCGGCCACCGCTGAGATCAGCCGCGCCGACTTCGGGGTTAACTGGAATGCGGGCATCGAGGGTGGCGGTGTAGTGGTCAGCGACAAGGTGACCATCCAGCTCGAGATCGAGGCTGTGCTCCAGGCCTGACCGGAACCTTCCCGCAGATACCCGCGCGGCCGGGAGAGCCAGTCTCTCCCGGCCCGGGCATTTCCGGGCCAGCTGGGGCCGGCAGTGGCAGGATGCTGCCAGCTACCGCGAACCGAGGGGGGTCCCGACCGTGAAAGCCGCTGTATATGACCGCTTTGGACCGGCCGCCGAAGTGCTCCGGGTGACCGAGGTGGACCGGCCCGAGCCCGGTCCCGGTGAGGTCCGGGTGAAGGTGGTGATGTCTGGTATCAACCCCACCGACTACAAGATCCGCAGTGGTGCGATGGGGCGCCCGCTCGATGGCTTCCAGGTCCCGCAGCACGACGGCACCGGGGTCATCGACGCGGTCGGTGCGGGCGTGGATCCCGGCCGGGTTGGGCAGCGGGTCTGGCTATGGCTGGCTGCCTTCGGCCGCCGGTGGGGGACCGCGGCGGAATGGACGGTGGTGCCCGCGCGCCAGGCCGTCCCGCTGCCGGATGGGATATCGGACGAGCTGGCTGCCAGCCTGGGTGTGCCGGCCGTCACCGCCTACCACTGCCTGTTCGCCGACGGGCCGGTCACCGGCAAGACCGTGCTGGTGGCGGGTGGGGCCGGTGCCGTCGGCAACTTCGCTGTCCAGCTGGCGGTGCACGCGGGCGCCCAGGTAATCGCCACTGTCAGCACCGACCAGAAGGCGGAGCTGGCCCGGCAGGCGGGCGCGCACCAGGTGGTGCGCTACCGCGACCCGGACGCGGTGGACCAGATCAGGGCTGTGGCCCAGCGGGTGGACCGGGTGGTGGAGGTCGCGCTGGGCGCCAACCTGGCGCTGGACCTGGCGGTGACCCACCCCGGCACCGTGATCGTCACCTACGCGTCCGAAGCCAGCGACCCGGTGCTGCCGGTGCGCGCCTGCATGAGCGCCAACGTGGTGCTGCGGTTCATCCTGCTGTACGGGATGCCGGCCGGTGCGCTGGACGAGGCTGTGGCCGGCGTCTCGGCGGCCCTCGCTGAGGGTGCACTCACCGAGCTGCCGGCCCACCGCTACCCGCTGTCCGCCATCGTCGAGGCCCACCAGGCAGCCGAGGCCGGTGCCGTGGGCAAGGTGCTGGTGATCCCGTAGGGGCAGGCCGGGGATGGCCGCCCGCCGGCTGCTGCTGGGGTTCCCGGTGGCCAGGTGCCAGCCCACCGGAACCGGCGGGGCGGGCCTGGCTGTGCCGCAGCCGGATTCGCCGGCCTCACGGCGGTGCGGTCACCGGCCGGTCAGTGAGCGGCTGCCGCCCGGGGCCGGCGCCACGGCGGCTGATCCGCCGTCGGCGCTGCCGGGCGGAGCGGGAGGGTTATCTCGAAGGCGGAGCCCTCGCCGAGGGTGCTGCTCACCCGGACCGACCCGTGATGCGCCGCCGCGATCGCGTGGACGATCGCCAGTCCCAGCCCGAACCCGCCTGCCTCCCGTCGCACCCGCGGGTCGGCCCGCGCAAAACGGTCGAAGATCCGCTCCAGATCCGGGGCCGGGATGCCCGACCCGGAGTCGGTCACCGCCAGCACCACACTGCTGCCCTCCAGCCGGGTGCTGACCTCGATCCGGTCGTCGGCGGTGGTGTGAGCGATGGCGTTCTCCAGCAGGGCGTCCAGCGCCAGCGCCAGCCGGTCGCGATCGCCGACCACGGTCGCCTCGGCGACTGTGGTCAGTCCCCACCGCCGGGGCGTGTGGCTCCACCGGTCGAAGGCCTCGATGACCACTGACTCGATCACCACCGGGGACAGCTGCAGGAAATCCGGGCTGGCGGCCGAGGCCAGCAGCAGCATCCGGGTGGACAGCCGCCGCAGCCGGTTCAGCTCTTCGGTGACCACCCGCGCATCCTCGGCGACGATCGAAGTGGTGGCCGCCCGCTCGATTAGCTCCGCGTGCCCGAGGGCGACCGTGATCGGGGTGCCCAGCTCGTGCGAGGCGTCCTGCAGGAACTGGTGCTGCTCCCGCATCAGCCGCAGGTTCTCCTGCGAGACCCGCTGCACCTCTTCCATGGCCGCCAGCCGTTCCTCAGTCGCGGCCAGCCGGCGGCGGCCATGCCAGACCATGACCAGGAACATCAGCGCGATCAGCGGGACTTCGGCCAGGTAGTCGGCGTCCTGCTGGCCCTTGAGCACCTGCACGCCGATGATGCCACCGGTGGCGATGGTGACCGTCGCCAGGGTCATGATGGTGGGCTGCAGCCGCCACAGCCGGAAGCCGTAGATCGCGGTCAGGCTGACCCAGATGGCCAGGAACGGGACGGTCTGCCAGGAGGGCAGCAGCCGCATCGCCGCCAGGTTGAGCCCGACGAACCCGACCCAGGCGATGTCAACCCAGTAGGCGCGGCACCACCCGAGCACGTGCCCGGGCCAGGCCGGGGGAGCGGGCAGCCGCGGGTGGAGGGCACTGGCCGGAGACGAGCCCAGGCCGGCTGGCAGGTGCCGGGTGAAACGCTGGATCGGCATGCTCTGGTCCCAACCTGAGTTGGTGGCCTGCAGTTACTGCTCACAGGGTCGGTTTGGGGACCAAGCCTGCCGCGTGCAGCCGATCTACGTCAATCGCCGCGCAATGCCCGGTTGGCGACCACTTCCCAGGGCCCGGCCGGTGCCCGCCTCGGTTGCAGCCAGGGATCTGGGATATCACCGGGGCGGGACCGCCGCCGCCGGCCCGCCCTCGCCAACCGCAGAAACCCCCCCATATAGGATTTGATGGACGATATCCGGCACGCCACGCCGGTGCTTGTGACGTCATTGCGGGCTCTGCTGCTAACGCTGGGTTACCGTGTGGTTTGTGTGCCGATGCGCGGTTTCGCTGCCGCCGCCGGAGATCACGCCGTGCCGGCGGCGCCGGACCACTCCCCGTGACCCCGTCCGATCGAAGGCCGCATGACACTACCGGATGACGCCAGCGAGCAACCGGCGCCTCCAGCAGTTCCAGCCGATCATGCGGGCAGCCTGCTGTGCCGGCTGCTGGTCTCCCATCCCGAGGTGGTCGGCATCGAGCTGCTCGGCCAGGCCGATTTCGGTGAGGGCATCGTCTACTCCTTGGGCGTCATCTTGCCCGACGGCCGGGAACTGCTGGTGGACGTCGGCGACGTCTGACGCCCGGCGGCGGGCGTTGCCGTCGGCGGCCGCCCGCCCGGGGGGCGCATGGGCGGGATGGGGGTCTTGTGCCGCCGGCGGGGGCCGGACCACAGCGCGGGCACGGCATCGACCGCGGCGGCGACTGCAAACGCGGCCGGCTCGTAGTTGACCCGCCAGCCAACGAAATCCGGCCACGCCTCCTCCGGCTCGCGCTCGATCGGGAAGTCCACCTCCCGCATCCGGGCGATCGCCTCCAGGAAGTCGTCATAGGACAGGCTGATCCGGGCGTCCGGGCCGGACTCGTCGGGCACGTCGAAATCCATCGCCCGGGCGATCTGGTTCAGGCACAAAAAGCCCGAGCGCAGGCAGAGCCGGGCTGGCACCGTCGGCGCGGCCTCGGGGGAGAGCACCAGGATCAGCGCGGCTGAGTCGAGGACCGCCAGCAGCGCGGTCACCCAGGACGACAGCGGCCGGGGCGAGCGGAACCGCACCAGCGGCAGGTAGGTGGTGTGGCTTTCGGCGACGTCGGCGGCCCAACGTTCCCACTGCTGGTACAGGGCCGGCAGGGTGTCGATGCTGGACACGCCAGAGCCGAGCGCGTAGTGCGTGCGTGCCAGCAGTTCCGGCCCCCAGGACGGCACCCCAGCGCGCGCGTTCAACAGGGCCACCTCGGTCTCCCGCCGGTTGAACGCCCCGTACAGGGTCGGCAGGTAGGCGATCTGCAAGGTGACGATGATCAGCCCGGTCGCCGCTGCGGCGAACACGATGGCGGCGGGCACCGAGCCGGACGGTGCCGCGAAGCCGAGCGTGAACATCGAGGAGCCGGCCAGGGTGAAGGCGTCGGTGATGCCGGGGCTGGCGAACGGCCAGAACAGCAGCGCGTAGCCGAGCAGGGAGATGCCGAGCCAGGCAGCGAGCTGGCCGAGCAGGATCACTGGCGCCTGGGTAGCCAGCAGCCGGTCCCGCCGCCCCTTGTCGTCGATCGCGTCAGAGGCCAGCCGGAAGCCGCTGTTCACGATCTTGTCCACCCACCGGGTCAGCCAGCTGCCGACCGGGCGGGGCACCATCAGCGTGCCGACGACGCTGCTCAGGGCGGTCAGCACGAGCAGCCCTCCGGCCACGGCGGCTACCACGCGGGCGGCCATCGGCATCACCATGGGTCCTCCTCGCCGCATGCCCGGCCGGTTCTGGCCCGTTGTCTGGTGCCGCCGGACTGATCATCGTCCCGCCCCCGCCGTCCGGCGCGCAACCACCGCCGGGCGCTGGCACGCTGCGCGAGCCGGCCAGGTAACCAGCCGGGCGGGCACCGCCGCTAGGCCCGCCCCCGCAGGCGGATGCGGTAGACGGCGGCCTGGAAAGTGCCGGACCGGTCGGGCGGCAGCCGGGTGAACCACACGATGACATAACGGCCCCGCGCCGGGCTGCGCAGCCGCAGCCGGACCACGCCGCCTGCGCCCGCCGTCCGCGCGGCGACCCGCGTGCCCGCCAGCGTGGGTGCGCCGCCGACCCGGAGCTGGAAGCGCGCACCGGCGGTATGGCCGAGAGTGACCTCGGCCGCGGTGATCGTGACCGGATGGCCCATATCCAGCAGCAGGCCGGTCCCCCGGTACAGGTTCCCGAACCTGGGACTGGCGTACCAGTCGCTGCGCCAGCTCCTGCCATGCCCACCCAGCACGTGCCGGGCGAGCCGGGGATTGTCGCCGCCGTGGGAACCGAACGCGGTGGCGCTGACCGGGATCAGCGGCTGGGGGGCCGCGGCCTGCGCCGGGCTGGCCGCGGCCGCATGCTGGCTGGCCCGGGCCGCTGAGCTCGGCCCGCGCGCGGGCGGCGGGCGGGCTGCCAGGTGGCTGGCGGGCGCGTGGCTGGCGGGCGCCTGCTGCCCGGCCGCGACGGGAGCAGCCGGCAGCGAGCGAATGACGAACAGGTAGACCGCGAGGCCGAACACGAACGCCAGCGCCAGCCCCACCAGCACGGTCCAGTTCCGCCGCCGGGCGCGGTCCCGGGCCTGGGTGGCCGTCCGGGGCAGTGCCGGGCTGCTCGCCGTGCGCCGTGCAGCCGCCACAGCCGCGGCGCCCATGCCCCAGACGGCAGACAGGTCCGGCCCGTGCGGCCGCTGGCCGGCGGCCGATGCCGCCAGCAGCTCGTCCAGGCTCACTGTGGCGGCCGCACCCTGCGCCCGGTAGTGCTGGTCGTACTCCTGGATTAGCGGCTCGGAGTCGGCCCCGACCGCCTTGGCGATGCTGCGAATGTGCCCGCGGGCATAGAAGTCGCCGCCGCAGGCGCCATAGTCGTCGTCCTCGATGGCCCGGATGATCGTCTGCCGGATGCGGGTCCGCTGGCTGACCTCGGCGAGGCTGAGACCAGCGTCGCGGCGCGCTTCCGCCAGCGTCTCGCCGATGGCCACGATGCGCCTCCACAGCCACCCGGGGTACCGCCCCGGCCACGGGGCGGTGTAGTAGTTCACTGCCCCAGTGCCCGCCCGGGAACCGTCCTCGGCGCCGCTGATTCGGGCGACAGGCGCTGGTGGCGCGGCGGCCCACCGGGCACCCGCCGCCATGGCCAGCCGGACCGCTACTGCCAGGGGAGCGCATCCCGGTCGCCGGCGACGCGCACGAGCACGGTGGCCCAGGTCCGGAACGGCCGCCAGGGCTCCGCAAGGTGCCGGATCGCCTCGGCATCCGGGACGTCCGCCAGCCCGTAGTAGTGCTGCAGGTAGCGTGGCAGGCGCGGCTCGGCCGCGGTGAGTGCGTCGGTCACGCCGGTCGAGCGGAGCAGCACCAGGCCGGCGTAGACCGGGCCCAGGCCGGGCATAGCCCGCAATTCGGCCATGGCCTCCTCGGTGCCCATCGCGGCGAGACGGCCCGGCTCAAGCTTGCCCTGCAGGGCCGCGCGGGCGACGCCATGCAGTCGCTCCAGCCGCCGCGGCTCCAGCCCGGGGAACCCGGTAAGCCCGAGCAGCCGGTCCGGCACCGGGAAGGCGTGCTCGGTCTGCCCGCCAAGCTCGAATTGCTGGCCGATCTGCGCGCTGATTCGGCGCCGCAGCGCGGTCGCCTGGCTACGGTGGCGCCGCTGGCTCAGCATTGCCCAGGCGGCCGCTTCATACGGTGAATGGAACAGGACCGGCCGCAGGCCCGGATGGGCCGCCTGCAGGCCGCCGAGCACCTGGTCCCGGCGGCCCGCGGCGATCCAGCCGCCCGCCGGGCGGTCCACTGACAGGATGCGGCGTACCTGCTGCTCCGCCGCAGTGAGGCTGGCCGCGCCGCTGAATTCGGCTATCAGGTCACCGCCCGGCTCCTGGCTGATCAGCACCCCCACCTGGTGCCGCAGGTCGTCGGCCACGCAGGCGAGCCGCATCACGGCGTCGGCTGGGTACGGGCGGCCCGTGTTCGGGCCGAAGCCGAAGGCCGCGGCCGCCGCCAGCGAGAACGGTCCGTCCACGGCCAGGCGCCGCTGCTCAGCCACAGGTGGCTCCTTTCCTGCCCGCCTGCCAGCGGCCAGTGTCACCGTCCATGACCGCGTTCTACCAGCCCCACCTGACAAGGCCCAGTTTCGTCCAGCTGCGGAGCGTGGTTGCGGCTCAGTACCGCCTGGCACCCGCCACGGTGAGCGGCATCTGACGCTGCGGGCGCACGGCTAGCCCCGGTGCAGGAACCGGATGATCGCCGCCTCGAACGCCCTGGCCAGCTGCCGCTGGAAGAGCGTGGAGGTCAGCAGGGCGGCGTCGGTGGCGTTCCGCATGTTGCCGCATTCGATGAGGATCTTGGGGACGCGGGTCAGGTTCAGCCCGGCCAGGTCGTTACGCTGCACCAGGCCATTGACCCCGTCATAGGTACTGACCGGCATCGCCGTACGGGTGAGCAGTGCCGACCGGATGTCGCGCCCGAACCTTGCCGAGGCGGCGATCACGTGGTTGTTGGGCCCGTCGGCGACCGGCTCCAGCACAGCGAAGCCGCGCCCGGCTGGCGGTCCGCCGTCGGCGTGGATGTCGACGGCCACGCTGGCGTGGCTGCGGTTGATGATCTGTGCGCGCCGGTTGACGCACGGGCCGACGCCCTGGTTGGTCGTCCGGGTCAGCACCACCCGGGCCCCGTCGCGCAGCAGCCTGGTGCGCAGGAACATGGCGACCCGGAAGTTGAACAGCGCCTCGGTGTAGCCGGCGTCGGTTTCGGTGCCGGTCGTGTCGCAGGTCTCCCACTGGCGGCCATTCCAGATGAGGCGGTTGAGGTAGGCCGGGTCGGTGCCGTTGAGCCCGTTGTGGCCAGGGTCGATGCCAATGGTCATGCCTGCCAGCGGCCTGGTCGCCTGGCTCGGTGATGCGGCGGGCGAACTGCTGGGCGGCGCCGGCGTCCCGGTGCCGGGCTGGCTGCTGGCCTGCGGTGCGTCAGCCGGGCCGGGCTGCGATCCTGGGCCGCCACCGCACCCGGCTGCCAGGCAGGCGAGGCTGATGGCCACTGCCACCGCCGCGGTGCGCGGGCTGACTCTCACCCTTGGGCTCCTCCGGGCGCTACCAGCGCCCACTGGCCGGGCACAGGGCACGGCCATGTAATCGAAAACACATTCGTATCATAGATCTGAACACCCGCGGCTGGTCAGCCTTCCGGCTCCGGGCCAGGCCATATCGCGGGCCCGCAGCCGCGGGAAGACCACTCTGGCCAGGGCCACGGCCGGTGTGGTACCAACCTACGCGGGCGGGGGCTGGTCCGTGGCCGGGTGGCTGAGCCGGGCGCGTGCTTGCCTGACCCGCCGGACATGGCGGACGCCGAGCGCCAGCGCGACTGCAGCGACGGCGACTCCGGCGATGATCGCGCCCACGCTGTCCACGGAGCCCTCGCCGGTGGCGACCTTGCCGGCGCCGTAGGCGGCTGGCCCCACTGACAGCACATAGACCAGACCCGCGACGAGGTTCCAGACCGCGAACTGTGACAGCTTCATCCTGGCGATGCCGGAAACCATGCACGGGGTGAAGAAGACCGCCAGCCGTCCCCATCTGGCGTAGAGAGCCTCACCAGTGGTAACCGCTTGCTGCCGCCGGGCCAGCGTGCGGCCGGGATGGTCCATGATGGTCCGGCCCCAGCGGCGCCCGACGGCATATCCTGCCAGCCCGCCCACCCCGGTGCCCAGCACCGAGACGACCAGGACAGCACCGATATCGAGATGGCCCTGGCTGGCCAGAACGGCGGCGCCGGCGACCACCGTCCCGCCGATGGCGGGCACGCCCGCCCACCCGAGCGCGACCAGCGCGAAGATGGCGAGATAAGCCCACACGCCGCCGGCACTCAGCGAGCCGGCTGCCGCCAGGGTGTGCATAGGGCACTATACGGCCATTCCCGCCTGGGACCATGCGGTCCCAGGCGGTCGGCTGTTAGCTGCCGGCTCCTTCGCTGGCCCCGTGCAGCGCGTCCTGGAGTTCCTTCTCGTCCTCTTTGGACAGGGAGGTCTTCAGCACCGTGCCGCCGTACTTGCTCATCGCCTCGATGGCCTTGTCCGGGGTCACCTTCTCCAGCATCAAGAACAGGCACGAGGTGCCCGGCTTGAGCATGTCCCGGACCTGCTCCTGGAACTGCTTGTCGATGCTGGACTTGGTCAGCTTGCCCATCAGCGCGCCCATCCCGGCGCCGATCGCCATCCCGAACACCGGGATGAAAAACAGCAGCCCGAACAGGAAGCCCCAGAACATCCCCCACGTCGCCCCCGCGCCGACCGCGTGATGGTTGGTCTGGACGTGGTAGTTGCCGTCCTTGTCGCGGATGATCACCGCGATGGCGTCGGGCTGGATGATCAAGTCCCGGGCCAGCCGGTAGGCCTCTTCGGCGGCCGCGGTCGCGGTCGTCTCATCCGGGTACCCGATGGCAATCAGATCAGCCATGGGCCCTCCCTTCTCGTGCGTCGTTATCTTCTTCGCTCTGCAACGGCGCCGTTGGGAGCGTGGGACACGCGCTCATCCTGCCGCTGAGGGGTCACCGGTCGACACCCTCCCGGGGGTGAATCCCGACAGCGGGAGTCGATCCGGTTGGACGCGGAGCGCTACAGGAGGCCGGCCAGGCCGCCGATGACTTCCCAGGCGCCCAGCACGGCCAGCACGGCGATGAGGACGGCACGCGCGTTTGTTTTGAGCCATGCGTCTGCTGCGCCCAGCTTCGGAACCGTCCAGCCCGGCGCGAACTGATACAGCAGGAACGGTACCTCGATAGTGATCAGCGCAAGAGCGACCACGATCACCACCCACACCGCGGCCGCGGTGCTGCTGAGCTTGGCGGTGCCGACATCATCAAGCGCCGACAGGTAGGAGGGTGACGGCAGATACAGCATTATGCCCGCCACGAACGCGGCAAATAGCCCGCTTTCAGCAGCGGCCTTGGAGATCCGGGACTCGCCGGTGCCCTGTTTGACGGGCCGGCGGGCGACCACCAATGCCGCAACGAGAAACAGTATCCCGATAGCCAGCTGAAGTCCGTAGCGGGCCGTTTGCGCGCTGTCTTTATTAAGCCCGGCGCCGCGCAGGACGATAACGATTATGGAGCCAATCGCCAGCATGCACACGACGGCGCCGGCCAAGAACACGCCAGCGCGGGCTTTTGGCTGGGGAGCGGAAAAAAGCAAGAGCAGCACTGCCAGCCCGAACGGGTACAGGCTTGCGATCAGGGCAAGGGGAATGGCTTGTACCGGCATCGTCTTTCCCTCGTGGTCCCGCGC
>Ga0306924_10001889_pt1 | contig 19414 bp, 8 predicted proteins | sample sta12Can44000111_FD_203756 | JGI IMG/M metagenome (GOLD analysis project Ga0306924, IMG submission 203756) | Lab enrichment of tropical soil microbial communities from Luquillo Experimental Forest, Puerto Rico - statanox.12C.anox.44.000.111 (v2)... | ecosystem: Environmental > Terrestrial > Soil...
CCGACACATCCGCGATTTGGACTGGGGCGTTAGCGATGATGGTACTGTTGGTGATCGGCGCGAGCAGAAGCCTGCTAATCGGCTAAAATCGCGATGTGGCCTAGACCGAGCTTCCCTACAGGCCTGGGTTCCGTTCCGCTTTTTTCCCAAGGTCGCCCACGTTTTCGTGCACTGAAAGCCGGCACCGATGACCAGGATCATCATTGTGGTTTTGCCGCTCGTCGCCGCGGTCTCTGCCTGCCAGTATCCTGGATGCGTCGAGGCAGACCGCCTCGCTCGCCAATGCGGAGGAGGCCATTGCGCCGAGCTCGAGCAGGCGCAGAAGCGAGCGTGCGATGACATCCCGGGCGGGGGACATTCTTTCGGAGAAATCTACATTCCGAAATCTACATATTGTGCCTTGCGGGCGTGCGCGCTTCTCGACGAAGTCGCATAAGCTCCATTTCCGCGACTTTCTGGATGTTGTGTGTTTGAGCCTGTGTCTTCGCGGCTGTCGAAGCCGCGTAATCAGGCAATTTTTTGGTCCTACCGTCGACGATTGAGTGAAGCCCGGCGCTTAGCGGCAATCAGTCGGCTCATGAGCCGCAAAATCGTCGGCGATTACTTGCCACTGCGGTCATTACTTGCCGCCCGCCGGACACTAGATATGGATCAAGGTACGTGTGTGAAGGGATACAAATTCGGGTCACATGACAAACACCTAGCGGGCGGGCCTGCCGCCGCGCCGCGAGGCCCTGTCGATCTCGGTCGCCGGGTGGGCCAGCTTGTCAATTCGGTAGGCGTCCCCGCGTCTCCGTGCTGGGAACTGCCGCCGCGGCAGCATCGACTACAGTTCGGCGCTCAACACGAATTGCAGCACCCGCCGCACCGTTGCCACGGGTGGGGCTGAACATCCGGGCAACGGGGTTTGGTGGGCCTCGAAGTTGTCAGGGAAGCTGTTAACCATCACGCGACTTTTTTCACCACCCATGGAGCGCTACATCTTCGCGTGGTCGGCTCGGCCGCGCTTCTAGGGAACAGGTCGCAGCCTCGGTCGTTCTCTGCGGGGAAAGTTTCCCGAGGATCTCGGAAAGCCCGATTCTCCCACCGAATTGGCTAGCAAATCGGCCGGGAGGAACGTCGCCGCGTCATGCTCTGTTTGATGTATGGCAATCTTAGGTCCTGACAGCGATGATTTGACGGTAAGTCTCTATCAGCCCAAGCTGTCGCGATGAGCGAAGGTCTACGCATCTACAATCTCTTTCCGACTTTGGCCGGGACCATTCGCGAGTGGATGGTGCATCTTCCGCGAATCGCGGCGATGGGGTTCAATGCCGTCTATATCAATCCTTTTCACTATCCGGGATTTTCCGGGAGCCTCTATGCCGTCAAGGACTATTACCGCCTGAACCCGCGTTTCCGCGGCGGCGAGCAGGGGGACGATGACACATTACTAAGCACCCTCACCGACGCGGCGCGCGCACATGGACTGCGCGTGATCATGGATCTTGTGATCAATCACACGTCCAAGGACAGTGAGCTCGCAAAGCTACATCCGGACTGGTTTACCCGCGATGCCAAGGGCGATGTGGTCTCGCCCGGCGCCATCGATCCGGCCGATTCGCGGCGTCAGACGGTGTGGGGGGATCTCGCCGAGCTCGACTACCGGCCGCCGCAACAGAGCCAGATCCTCGGCTATTTTCAGGAGCTGGTGCGCCACTATGTCGGTCTCGGGTTCGGCGGGTTCCGCTGCGACGCCGCCTACAAGGTGCCCGCCGAGGTCTGGCGTGGTCTAGTCGATTCGGCCAAAGCGGCCTCTCCGAACGTAGTCTTCTGCGCCGAAACTCTTGGAGCGCCGAAGGGCACGGTTTTCGCGCTCGCCGATGCCGGCTTCGACTATCTCTTCAACAGCGTCAAATGGTGGGACTTCAAGAGCCCATGGCTGCTCGAGCAGTACGAAGCCTTTCGCCATATAGCGCCCTCGATCGGTTTTCCCGAAAGCCATGACACCAAACGGCTGGTCAGCGAGCTTCTTGCTGCTGGTACACCGGATTCGCTGATCGAGCCACATTACCGTCAAGCTTATGCCTTCGCCGCGGCGTATTCGACCGGTGTGCTGATGCCGATGGGGTTTGAATACGGCTGGTCCCGGGCGCTCGACGTCGTCGCCACCCGCGCCGAGGAGCCCGAGCGTAAACGCTTTGATCTCAGCGGATTCATCGCCGAGGTCAACACGATGAAGCGGGCGATCCCGGCGTTGAACGAGGAGGGCCCGCAGCGGTTGCTGAGCAGCCGGGACGACCCGCTCTTGGCTCTGGAGCGGCAGACCGAGAGCGGTGAGGAGCGTGCCCTGATTCTAGTCAACAGGCATGAGCGCGAACCCCGCGAGGCTTTGCTCGAAGCCCTTGTGGGGAAGGATCTCGCACTAGCAGACCTCTCACCCTGCCGCCGGGAGAAAGTCGGATCGCGTATCGAAGTCGAACCGCTCGAAGTCCGCGTGCTTCGTGCCACCCTCACCCACCCACTCCTCCGGGCTGTGTCCCCCCTCTCCCGCAGTGCGGGAGAGGGTGCCGACCCCCCGCTCACAGTCCGGGGCGAGGCGGGTGAGGGTCTGCAGCAGCCGTGGCGGCCCGAAGGGCGAATCGTCATTGAAGACGTCTCTCCCAAAGTCGACGGCGGCCGCCATCCGGTTAAGCGGGTTCTCGGCGACGAATTGGAAGTCCAAGCCGATATTTTCTGCGATGGGCACGACCAGTTGCGCGCCGTCCTGAAATTCGGCGTGGAAGGCCAGGAGTGGCGCGAGGCGCCGCTGGTGCTGTTTGACAACGATCGCTGGCTTGGTCGCATCCGTCTCGATCGGTTGGGGCGGTGGCATTACACGGTCGAAGCCTGGATCGATCCGTTCGAAAGCTGGCGCGATGAATTCGAGAAGAAGCGCCAAGCCGGCCAAAACGTCGAGCTCGAGCTGATCGAAGGCAGAGCAATCGTCGCCGCGATGTTGCGACACGCGAGCCCTGACGATGATGCGCGCATCAGGAAACTCCTGCTGGTCTTTGATGGCGGAGATACCTCGCGTCGCACCGAGCTGATCCTCTCCACAGAGCTGCACGCGCTGATGGCGCGCTGTCAGCCCCGCAGCCACGCGGAGCGTTATCCGCGCGAGCTCGAAATCATCGTCGACCGCAAGGCGGCGCGCTTTGCCGCTTGGTATGAGATGTTTCCGCGCAGCCAGGGAAAGGTGGCCGGCCGGAGCGCCAGCTTCGACGACTGCATCGCGCGACTCCCCGATATCGCTGGACTTGGTTTCGATGTCGTCTATCTCGTGCCGATCCATCCGATCGGCCGCATCAACCGCAAAGGCAAGAACAACAGCACCGTCGCCGAGCCTGGTGATCCGGGCAGCCCCTATGCGATCGGATCCGCCGAAGGGGGTCACCGCGCAGTTCATCCTGAGCTCGGCACGCTTGCCGATTTCCGCCGTTTCGTCGGCGCCGCCAAGGCGCTCGGCATCGAGGTAGCGCTCGATTTCGCGATCCAATGTGCCCCCGACCATCCCTGGGTGCGCGAGCATCCCGAATGGTTCCGCTTCCGCCCCGACGGCACGATCAAATACGCCGAGAACCCGCCGAAGAAATACCAAGACATCGTCAATGTCGATTTCTACAACCCGAATCGCGAGGCATTGTGGGCAGAGCTGCGCGACACCGTGATGTTATGGATCGGCGAGGGCGTACGCACCTTTCGGGTCGACAACCCGCATACCAAGCCGCTGCCGTTTTGGCGGTGGCTAATCCGGGAAGTAAAAGTCCACTGCCCGGAAGCGATCTTTTTGTCGGAGGCGTTCACCAGACCAAAAATGATGCGGGCCCTTGCAAAGGCAGGGTTCACCCAATCTTATACCTATTTTACCTGGCGTAACGACAAGACCGAGCTGATGGAATATCTAACCGAGCTTACGCAAGGCCCCGCAAAAGAGTATTTTCGACCGAACTTCTTCACCAATACGCCGGACATTCTGCCGGTTTTCCTGCAGCAAGGGGGTCGGCCGGCGTTCCGCATTCGCCTGGTGCTCGCCGCGACATTGTCCGGAGTCTATGGGATCTACAACGGGTTCGAGCTTTGCGAAAATACGCCGATCGCTGGACGTGAGGAACCGATACCATCGGAGCAACAAGAATTTATTGAGCTGTACGGCGACACACCGCCCCCGGTACGCGAGGAATATTTGAATTCGGAAAAGTACGAGTACAAGGTGTGGGACTGGGATCGGTCAGGCAACATCAAAGAAGATATCAGGATCCTTAACCGGTTCCGGCGCGACAACCCGGCATTGCAGGAATTTCTCAATTTGCGCTTTCTAGACTCTCCAGACCCGAACATCCTTGCCTATGCGAAGACCTCGGCAGACAGGGCCAATACGGTAATTGTCGCCGTCAATCTCGATCCGCACGGCGCGCGTGAAGGCGAAATCGAGCTGCCGCTCGCCGAATTCGGTTTGACGGCGGATGCCGAATTTTCGCTCGAGGAGGCGTTTACGCAGCGCATCGTCACCTGCCGGGGTGCCCGGCAGCGTCTGTACCTCGATCCCGAGACCAACCCCGCGATGATTTTCTGCCTGCTTCGAGGCGACATCGTATGACGCCACCAGACGATGCTCCCGTGCCGCTCTCCCGCAGCGGTGCACTCGCGCAGTCCGTGACCGTTGACCCGCTATGGTACCGGGACGCGATCATCTATCAGCTGCACGTGAAGGCGTTCTTCGACGCCGATGACGACGGGATCGGCGACTTCCAGGGGTTGTGCCGCAAGCTCGATTATCTGCAGGATCTCGGGGTTACCGCCCTGTGGTTGCTGCCCTTTTATCCTTCGCCGCTGCGCGACGACGGCTACGACATCGCCGATTACAAGAACATCAATCCATCCTACGGGCGGATGGCCGATTTCAAGACCTTCGTGCGCGAAGCTCACCGCCGCCATCTGCGGGTCATCACCGAGCTGATTATCAACCACACCTCGGATCAGCATCCGTGGTTCCAGCGCGCGCGTCGGGCAAAGCCCGGCTCCTCTTTCCGCGACTTCTATGTATGGAGCGATACGGATCAGAAATTCCCGGAAACCCGGATCATCTTTGTCGATACCGAGAAGTCGAACTGGGCGTGGGACCCGGTTGCGCAGGCCTACTACTGGCATCGTTTCTATTCGCATCAACCCGACCTCAACTTCGATAATCCGCGAGTATTGCGGGCCGTCATTGAAATAATGCGGTTCTGGCTCGATCTCGGGGTGGACGGGATGCGGCTCGATGCAGTGCCTTACCTGATCGAGCGCGAGGGGACCATCAACGAGAACCTACTCGAGACGCACGAGATCTTGAAGCGGCTGCGCCGCGAGCTCGACACGCACTACGCCGGTCGCATGCTGCTCGCCGAGGCCAATCAATGGCCGGAGGATGTGCTGCAATATTTCGGAGCGGGCGACGAATGCCATATGGCGTTCCACTTTCCGCTGATGCCGCGCATCTACATGGCGGTCTCAACCGAAGACCGGCATCCCGTTACCGACATCATGCGGCAGACGCCGGATATTCCGGAGACCTGCCAATGGGCGGTGTTTCTGCGCAATCACGACGAGCTGACGCTCGAAATGGTGACCGATCGCGAGCGCGATTATCTGTGGAGCCACTATGCGGCCGATAGACATGCGCGGATAAATCTCGGGATCCGACGCCGGCTCGCGCCGTTGATGGAAAATGATCGCCGTAGAATCGAGCTGCTCAACGCACTGCTAATTTCGATGCCGGGAACACCAGTCCTCTATTACGGTGACGAGATCGGAATGGGGGACAACATCTTCCTGCGCGATCGCGACGGCGTGCGCACGCCGATGCAATGGTCGTTCGACCGCAATGGCGGGTTCTCCCGCGCCGACCCGGCGCGCCTTTACCTGCCGCCGATCATGGATTCGGTGTACGGGTTCGAGGCGGTCAATGTCGAGGCGCAGAGCCGTTCACCGTCGTCATTGCTGAATTGGATGAAGCGGCTGATCGCGGCACGCCGGTCAAGGCGCGCGTTCGGGCGCGGCGCGCTGCGCTTTCTCTACCCCTCAAACCGAAAAGTCATCGCTTATCTGCGTACCCTCGATGATGAGACCATCCTGTGCGTCGCCAATCTGTCACGGTCGCCCCAGGCGGTGGAACTCGACCTCTCAGAGTTCCGCGGGCGCCAACCGGTCGAGCTTCTCGGGCGCAGTGTCTTTCCGACTGTGGGTGAATTGCCCTACTTGCTGACCTTGCAAGCGCACAGCTTCTTCTGGTTCGACCTACTCCCCGTCGCTCAAGAGGATCCCGCGCAGCACGCAGCACCGCCCGAATTCCTGACCTTGGTGATGCCGCGCGGCTGGTCCGACCTGTTCCGGCAGCATAATCTGCCGCAGCTCGAGAACGATGCGATCCCGGCCTTTCTGCCACGCCAACGCTGGTTCGGTGAGAAGGACCAGCGGATCAGGGGTGCCTCAGTGCGGGCACGTGGCGAGATTACCCGGCAGTTCGAGGACGGGTCGGGCTCAGATTCCTTTCTGGCGCAGGTGGTCGAGGCCCAACTCGCCGCTGGCGGCCGGCCGCGCTATTTCCTGCCGCTGGCCGCGATCTGGTCGCCAGCCGAGACCGAGTTGCGTCAGGGACTGACCCCGGTTACGCTGGCCGAACTGCGCCAACTCCGCAAGGAGGGCGCGCTTGTCGACGCGTTTTCCCAGGATGGATTCGCGTTGGCGATCATCGACGCGGTCCACCGCGAGGCGACCGTGCCGCTCGAAGGTGGCGAAATTCGCTGCCGCAAGACGCCGAGTTTCGAGCAGTCGACAGTGCAGGAGCGCTTGGTGGTTCGACGCGCCGGAGCGGAGCAGTCAAACAGCTCGGTGTTCTTCGAAGATTACGGGATGCTGAAGCTTTATCGGCGGCTTCAACCCGGACCGCACCCCGAGGTCGAAATGTCTCGGTTCTTGGTCGAGCGCGCCGGGTTTGCCAATACCCCGCCACCGCTCGCCACTCTGGAGATTGCCATCGACGGCGAGAGCGGAAGGGAGGAGCACGCGCTTGGGGTATTGTTCGGTTTTATTCGCAATCAAGGTGACGGCTGGACGCAGGCGCTGAATTACCTGACCCGCTATCTCGACGACGCGCTGATATCCGGCGGAGAGCGCCCATCCGCCCTGGCCGATCCCGATGTCTTCTTTCTTATGCTGGCGCGCCAGCTCGGCATCCGCACTGCCGAGATGCACCGAGCGCTGGCCGAGCATGCCGGCGACGACCCCGACTTCATCCCCGAGCCACTCGCTCCCGAGGACATCGCCGAGTGGCGCGACGATCTGGCGGGCGCCACCGCAAACATGCTGTCCGGTTTGGAGCGCGAACGCTCGAGCCTGCCAGCTCCGACCCGCGACCTCGCCGACCGCGTCCTTGCGCTTCGCCACGGGCTGTTCGAGCGCATTCTGAGGCTGATCCCGGACGCCGTCGAGGCGCAAAAGACGCGGTACCATGGCGATTTCCACCTCGGGCAAGTGATCGTCGTCCAGAACGACTTCTTCATCGTCGATTTCGAGGGCGAGCCGGCACGTCCGTTGGCTTCACGCCGGCGCAAGAGCTCACCCTTGCGCGATGTCGCCGGGATGATCCGCTCATTCGACTACGCCGCCGTCGCTGCGGTGCGGCATCTCGCCGAAGCACGGCCGGCGGCTGAACCGAGAATGACGGAGCTGGCCGACGCGTGGCGGCAGCGTGCGGTGGACGGTTTTCGCGCGGCCTATCGTAAGACGATGCGTGGTTGCGCGGCTTATCCGGCGAGCAAAAAGCAGGCACGCCAGATGGTAGCTTTCTTCATGCTCGAAAAGGCCATCTACGAGGTGGGTTACGAGTTGGCCAACCGGCCCGCGTGGGTCGACATCCCGCTCAAAGGGATTCTCGGGATTCTGGCCAGGACGGAGAAGAGCGAGCGTGCGGCAGCAGCTTGACCCTCAAGTCGAAGCCATCGTCGGTGCCCGCCACGACAACCCCTTCGCGTTTCTTGGAATGCACAAGAGCGATGGCGGGATCTGCGTGCGGGCAATGCTGCCCGCAGCGCAGCAAATGGCAGTTGTCGAGTCCGCCACAGGCAATATTGCCGCCGAGGGTGTCCGGGTCCACCCGGATGGCTTGTTCGTGGCCACCATCGCCGATCGGCGGGAGCCGTTTCGCTACCGGCTGCGCATATCGAGTGGCGCAATCCAGAGCGAATTCGACGACGTCTACCGTTTCTCCCCCGTTCTCGGCGAGCTCGACATCTACCTCCTCGTCGAGGGCAACCATCTTGCAAGTTATCAAAAGCTCGGCGCACATCCCGTCATCCACGAGGGCATCGAGGGGGTTGCCTTTGCATTGTGGGCACCCAATGCGCGCCGGGTCAGCGTTGTTGGCGACTTCAACGCCTGGGACGGCCGGCGCATGCCGATGCGGCGCCGGGAAGCAAGCGGGTTCTGGGAACTCTTCGTCCCCGGGCTGCGGCCCGGTCATCTGTACAAATACGAAATCATTGGCGCCGACGATCAGCTGCTGCCGCTAAAGGCAGACCCACAAGCAGAGCAAACCGAGAGACCTCCCGGCACCGCGTCGGTGATCGCACACCCTTCGCGTCACGTCTGGCGTGACGGGCCATGGATGGCTGAGCGTTGGCAACGCGACGATCGCGAAGCGCCGATTGCAGTTTATGAAGTCCATCTCGGTTCGTGGCGCCGCAATTTAGCCGAGCGCGGGCGGTATCTAACCTATCGCGAATTGGCCGACCAACTCGTCCCCTATGTTCGCGACTTGGGCTTCACTCATATCGAGGCAATGCCGCTTGCAGAATACCCGTTCGACGGTTCCTGGGGATATCAGCCGGTCTCTTTGTTTGCGCCGACCAGCCGGTACGGCACGCCCGATAATTTTCGTGCCTTTGTCGAGGCCTGTCATAATGCGGGGCTCGGTTTGTTGCTCGACTGGGTGCCCGGACACTTCCCGAACGACCCGCATGGGCTCGGCCGTTTCGACGGAACTGCACTCTACGAACATACCGACCCACGTCAAGGCATCCACCCGGACTGGAACACGTTCATCTACAATTACGGCCGCCGGGAGGTGGCGAACTTCCTGCTGTCGAGCGTGCTCTACTGGCTGCGTGAATTCCACATCGATGGGATCCGGGTCGATGCGGTCGCCTCGATGCTGTATCTGGACTACAGCCGCCGCGCCGGGGAATGGGTCCCTAACCGCTTTGGCGGGCGCGAAAATTTAGAAGCGATTGCGTTTCTGCGGCGCATGAACGAACTGATCTTTGGGGATGCGAGCGGGGCGACTTCGGTGGCTGAGGAGTCAACCGCTTGGCCAATGGTGTCTCGGCCAGTCTATGTCGGCGGACTTGGCTTCGGGTTCAAGTGGAACATGGGGTGGATGCACGACACTCTTCACTACATGTCGCTGGACCCAATCCACCGAAAATACCATCACAACGATCTTACCTTTGGGCTGCTCTACGCATTTCACGAGAATTTTATTCTGCCGCTCAGCCATGACGAGATGGTGCACGGCAAGCGATCTCTGATAGGCAAGATGGCGGGCGACCGCTGGCAGCGCTTCGCCAATCTGCGCGCCTATTTCGCCTATATGTGGACCCATCCAGGCAAGAAACTTCTGTTCATGGGCGGCGAGTTTGGGCAGGAGCGCGAGTGGAATCACGATATCGGGCTCGATTGGCAGCTTCTCGCAGATCCGTTTCACGAGGGAGTGAGACGGCTGGTGCGCGATCTCAACTTTCTCTATCGCAATGAGCCAGCGCTGCATCAGTTGGACTGCGATCCAGCGGGCTTCCAGTGGATCGACGTGGCGAACGCCGCCGAAAGTATAGTTTCGTATCTTCGTCGCAGCCGCGACCCGCAAGAGCTTGCCATCGTCGTCTGCAACTTCACCCCGGTGCCGCGAGACAATTACCGCATCGGGGTGCCCCGGCCCGGGCGGTATCGCGAGCGCATCAATACCGACGCTGCGGAATATGGCGGCAGCGGGGTCGGCAACGCCGGAGAGGTCCACGCCGAGCCTCATCCGATTCACGGCCAGCAATATTCGATCGCTCTGAGGCTCCCACCGCTCGGCGTCCTGATCTTCACCGCGGATTAAATCGGGTGGCGGTGCCGATCAAAGTGTGGCCGGGTCGTCCCAATCCGCTTGGAGCGACGTGGGACGGCGAGGGCGTCAATTTCGCACTCTTCTCGGCTCACGCCGAAAAGGTTGAGCTTTGCCTGTTCGATCGCTCGGGCAACCGCGAGGAGGCGCGGATCGCGCTTCCGGAGTACACGGACGAGGTCTGGCACGCTTACTTGCCCGACGCCCGCCCCAACCTGCTTTACGGCTACCGCGTCTATGGGCCGTACGATCCCTCGAACGGACACCGCTTCAATCCCAATAAATTGGTGATCGATCCATATGTCCGATCCCTGCACGGCAGACTGCGGTGGAGCGATGCGCTCTTTGGCTACCGCGTCGGCAGTCAGCGCTCCGATCTGTCATTCGACCGACGCGATAATGCGCGCCAGATCCCGAAATGCCGGGTCATCGAACCGGCCTTCACCTGGGGCGACGACCGTCGTCCCCAAATCCCTTGGGAAGAGACGATCATTCTTGAACTGCATGTCCGTGGCACAACGATTAAGCACCCCGATGTCGATCCCGTGCATCGCGGCACATTTGCCGGTCTCGCCTCGCCGGCGATGATCGACTACTTGCTAGAGCTTGGGGTGACCGCGGTCGAGTTGTTGCCGATACACGCTGCGGTCGACGACCGTCATCTGATCGAGCGCGGGCTCGCCAATTATTGGGGCTACAACTCGATCGCCTATTTTGCACCCGATCCGCGCTTGCTGGCAACAAATTCGATCGCCGGCTTCAAGACCATGGTCAAGCGGCTGCACGATGCTGGGATCGAGGTCATCCTCGACGTCGTTTACAATCACAGCGGCGAAGGCAATCACCTCGGCCCAACCCTGTCGTTTCGCGGGATCGACAATGCCTCATACTATCGATTGGACACCGACCGGCGCTTCTATCAGGATTTTACAGGCACCGGCAACACATTGAACCTGGATCATCCGCGGGTTTTGCAGCTCGTTATGGAGTCGCTGCGTTATTGGGCGCTGGAAATGCATGTCGACGGTTTCCGGTTCGATCTCTGCACGACACTGGCCCGTGAGAACGGCGACTACGGGCAAGGCAGCGCGTTTTTCGATGCGATCCGACAGGATCCGGTGATGGCCGAGGTCAAGCTGATCGCCGAGCCTTGGGACCTTGGCCCCTACGGTTATCAGCTCGGCAATTTTCCGCCGGGCTGGGCCGAGTGGAACGGGCAGTATCGCGACACGGTCCGGCGTTTTTGGAAAGGCGAAACAGGTCTTGTCGCCGACCTGGCCTCGCGTGTGGCGGGATCATCCGATATCTTCGGTAATCGCGGCCGGCGCCCGTGGGCGAGCATCAATTTCACTACGGTTCATGACGGTTTCACGCTGCAGGATCTGGTCAGCTACCAAGACAAGCACAACGAAGCTAACGGCGAGGACAATCGCGACGGAAGCAATGCCGACTACAGCTCGAATTACGGGGTCGAGGGCCCGACCAGCGATCCGGACATTGTCGCGCTACGCGACCGTCAGAAGCGCAACCTACTCGCAACCCTGTTGTTGTCACTCGGCGTTCCGATGCTGCTCGCCGGCGACGAGATCGGACGGACGCAGCGCGGCAACAACAATGCCTATTGCCAGGACAATGAGATCTCATGGTTCGACTGGGAGCACATCAGACCTGAAGACAGGGATCTCCGAGATTTCGTTCGCCATCTGATCCGTCTACGCCGTCGCCATCGCGTCTTCTCGCGCCCGCGATTTTTTCGCGGGGAGATGCTCTCCGAGGCTGGGGTCAAAGACATCACCTGGGTAACCCCGTCTGGTAACGAGGCAACGGACGACGATTGGAACAATCCAGTCGCACTGTCGCTCGGGTATGTCTTGAGCGGCGCGGCGGGCGAATTCTTCACCCCGGGTGGTCAGCGCGACATCGACGAGAGTTTTCTGGTGATGATGAATGCGTATTACCAAGATCTCGACTTCCACATCCCATCGCTCGCTGCGCCAATGTCCTGGGAGCCCCTGCTCGACACCTCGCAGCCGACCGGGTATGTTGCTGGCGGCACGCTCTATGCACCGGGGGAGGTTTACCGGCTGCAGGCCCATTCCTTTGCCCTCTTTATCAATCGCGCGCCGCGAAAGGAGCCGCCGCGAAGGGAGGCGATCGCCACCAACGCGGTGCCCGCCGATCGCGCAGAGACGGCCGGAGGATGATGCGACGCCATCATGAGCTTCCCTTTGGCGCCGAGGCTACAGCGGACGGAGTTCGGTTCCGCCTTTGGGCGCCGAGCGCCAGCGCCGTCTCGCTGCGGATCGAGGATGCGGCATTGCTCGCCATCCCGATGGCTCATGAGGAGGATGGCTGGTTCTCGCTGACGACGGCTGTCGCGAGGCCCGGGACGCGCTACCGTTATATCGTCGATGGAAGGGCGGTCCCCGATCCAGCCTCGCGTCGCCAGCCGGCTGGCGTTCACGGTCCGAGCGAGGTCGTCGATCCCGCGGAGTATCTCTGGAGCGACCTCGGCTGGTGCGGCCGCCGATGGGAAGAAATCGTCTTCTACGAGTTGCATGTCGGCACCTTTTCCGAAACCGGCGACTTCGCCGGCGCGATCCGTCATCTCGATCACATCCAGAAGCTTGGCGCGACTGCCGTCGAGCTGATGCCGATCGCCGAGTTTCCAGGAGGGCGAAATTGGGGATATGACGGCGTCTTCCTTTACGCCCCCGCTTCGCGGTACGGCGCGCCGGAGGAGTTGAAGCGGCTCGTCGAGGCCTGCCATGCCCGCGGGCTCGCTATCTTCCTCGATGTCGTCTACAACCATTTCGGTCCTGAAGGTAACTACCTGCCATCGATCGCACCCGAGTTCTTCACCGGGCGTTACCGTACTCCGTGGGGCGCGGCGCTTGATTTCTCCTCTCGGCACAGTCAGCCGGTGCGCGGCTTTTTCTTACACAACGCCCTTTACTGGTTCGAAGAGTTCCACTTTGACGGCCTGCGTCTCGACGCCGTCCACGCGATCATCGACGAAAGCGTACCCGACATCATCGATGAAATCGCCCAATCCGTGCGACGGCACATCGTCGGCCGGGAGGTTCATCTCGTCCTCGAGAACGACCGGAACGAGGCGCACCGCCTAGCGCGCCCTCGCGGCCAAGTCGCGCGGTATACCGCGCAATGGAACGACGATCTTCACCACGTCTTGCACCTCCTCGTCACTGGCGAGGAGTGGAGCTATTATGGTGATTACGCCGTCCTGCCGGCCGAGCATCTCGGCCGAGCACTCGCCGAAGGGTTTGGCTTCCAAGGGGCGCCTTCGCCGTTTCGCGGCGGGAAGGCGCGCGGCGAGCCGTCGGCCTATTTACCCGCGACGGCGTTTGTCGCTTTTCTGCAGAACCATGACCAAGTCGGTAATCGTCCATTCGGGACGCGGCTGTCGGCTGGTGCGACCGAGCCGGCGTTGCACGCCGCCATAGCCATCGTGCTGCTGTCGCCACAGATCCCGCTGCTGTTCATGGGCGAGGAGTGGGCGAGCCTGAGGCCTTTCGCATTTTTCTGCGATTTCGAGCCGTCTCTTGCCGCTTCGGTTCGTGCCGGACGCCAGCGAGAATTCGTCCATTTTCCCGAATTCCACGACGCAACCGGGCTTGCGCGAATTCCCGACCCGACTGCGCTCTCGACATTCGCGATGTCGCGGCTCGATTGGGCGGAGCTGGCCGGCAAGGATCATGCGCGCTGGCTCGGCCGATACCGCCGGCTGCTCGCCATCAGGACGCGCGAGATCGCGCCTCGCCTCGCCGGCATCCCGCCTTTCGCCGGGAGCTACCGGGTGCTCGGGCCCAAGGCTGTGCTGGTCGAATGGCAGCTCGGTGACCGTTCGCAGCTGGTGCTGGTCGCGAATTTCGCTGACGAACGGCTGCCCATGCCGCCGATGTCCGATGGACGGCTGCTCTATTCTTCCAAAGAGCGCGAAGCGCTGCCCGCCTTACCGCTAAGCGCAACCTTCTTTCTCCTGCCGCCGGCTCCGCAGTGACATGAACGATCGCGCCGCGATCGAACAGCTCGCTCGTCTCCTCGGCATTGAGGCGCACTACACGGATACCTTTGGTCAATCTCACGAAGTGTCCGACGAGACACTGCTGGCGCTGATCGGCGCCTTCGGTCTTCCACCCGACCCGGCTGTCGCTCGGCGCGAACTGGCCGAGCAGCAGCGGCGCGCGCCGCTCGGGCTGAGACCGGTCCACCTCGTTGATGCCGAGGCAGCGCATCCCCAGCTTGTGCTGTGCCTTCCAGATGGCTGTCGAGAAATCTTCTGGGCGTGCCGCCTCGAAAGCGGGGAGGAGCGCTCCGGTCGACTGGCAGCGGCCTCGGTTGGGGCGCGGTTCGCTATACCACTGCCGGCGGGGTTGCCGCTGGGTTATCACCGGCTCGATCTTGAGGCCGGCAACGTCGCGGCGCGGCTCAGTCTTATTGTTGCCCCGGCTCACTGCCACCTCCCGGCCGAGCTCGGGCCGGACGCCCGCAGCTGGGGTCTGACGTGCCAGCTCTATGCCCTGCGCAGCACGAGCAATTGGGGCATGGGTGACTTCGCCGACCTCGCAAGGTTTGCCGGTGCCGCCGGGTCCTGCGCCGCGGTGACCCTCGGCGTCAATCCCCTCCACGCGCTATTTGCCGCCGAGCCGCTGCACTTCAGTCCCTATGCGCCATCGAGCCGCACCCACATTGACTACCTTTACATCGACGTCACCGCTGTGCCCGGTTTTGCCGAGGATGAAAGGGTGCGCCGACTAATCGAAGGAGAACGGTTCGCGCAGACCCTCGCTGCCGCGCGCTCGGCTTGGTTCATCGATTACGGCGCGGTCGCTGCGTGCAAGCGGCCGGTGCTGGAGGCGCTGTTCCGGCGCTTCCAGATGCACGAATTGGGTGCAGAAGGTGCCGCAAAGAGCGATCTCGGCCAGGCTTTCCGTGACTTTCAGCGTGACGGCGGACAATCGCTCGCTGATTTTGCGGTCTTCGAAGCACTCCACGAATATTACTACCGCGAAGGAACCGGCTTCTCTTGGCGGGACTGGCCGGCGTCGGTGCACAACCCGCGTTCCCCGGAGGTCACCGAGTTCGCGGCCGCACACCACGACCGTGTCGAATTCTTTCAATATCTACAATGGGAAGCTGACCGCCAGCTCGCTGCGGCTGCGGCGACCGGCTGCCAGGCCGGATTGTCGCTGGGGGTCTATCGCGACCTCGCTGTCGGCGTCGATCCCAACGGCGCCGAAGCATGGGCGGACCAGGAGCTTATCGCACCCGGAGCATCCATCGGCGCACCCCCGGATGCGTTCAACCGAGCCGGGCAGAATTGGGGCTTGGCACCGGTCAATCCGCTGATCCTCCAACGGCAAGGTTACGCGCCGTTCATCGCGTCGCTACGGGCCAATATGCGTCATGCCGGGATCCTGCGGATAGATCACGTCATGTCACTCAATCGGCTCTACTGGATCCCATCGGGAATGGAGGCAAGCGCCGGCGCCTATGTGTCTTATCCACTCGACGATCTGCTGCGGCTCGTCGCCCTCGAGAGCCATCGGCAGGCCTGCGCTGTGATCGGCGAAGATCTCGGGACCGTGCCCAGCGGCTTTCGCGAGACGATGCGGTCGGCCGCCGTGCTGTCCTACCGTGTGCTCGTTTTCGAGCGCGGGCAGGACAGGGGGTTTGTGCCGCCTGAGGGTTACCCGCCGCTCGCCGCGGCCTTGGCTGCGACCCACGACATCGCGACGATCAAAGGATTCTGGCTCGGGCGCGATATTGCCTGGCGCCGGTGTCTTGATCTCTACCCGGATGCGGCTGCCGCCGCGGCGGACGAGAGGGAACGCCGCCGCGACCGCCGTCTGCTGCTCGATGCGCTCGTTAGCGAGCGGTTGCTCGCACCCGAGCGTGTTGGCCGATTTCTTTCGGAGAGCGGCGATCCGGCTTATTCGACAGAGCTCGGCGACGCGATCCTGATCTATCTAGCGCGTTCGCGCGCTCGTCTGATGTTGATCCAGCTCGAAGATGTGGTCGGCGAGGCCGAGCAGGCAAACCTTCCCGGCACGATAGACACACATCCGAACTGGCGTCGCCGCATGTCCTGCTCGCTCGAGGAACTCGTCTCCGGCGCCGATTTGCCGCGGATAGCGGCCTTGACCGAGGAGGGGCGTATGCGCTCCGCCGGGGGATGAACGGACAGTCCGAAGGCCTCAGCGGGATCCGCGCCACTTATCGCCTACAGTTCCACCGCCACTTCACGTTTCGCGACGCAACCGGCCTTGTTCCGTATCTCGCGAGGCTCGGCATCAGTCATCTCTATGCCTCGCCGATCATGAAGGCGCGCTCCGGTTCGACCCATGGCTATGACATCATCGACCACAACCGACTCAACCCTGAGATCGGCAGCGAGGCGGATTTCCAGTCGCTGATCGATGCGCTGCATGCGTATGGCATGGGACTGATCCTCGATTTCGTGCCAAACCATATGGGTGTGGGCGGAAATGATAACGCCTGGTGGCTGGATGTCCTCGAATGGGGTCAGGATTCGCCATTCGCCGCCTATTTTGACATCAACTGGGATGCTAGTCGCGCCGACCTCAAAGGCCGCGTGCTTCTCCCGGTGCTCCGCGATCAATACGGCGTGATCCTCGAGAATGGCGAGATCGCCCTTCGCTTCGATCCTCAGGAGGGGAGCTTCAGCGCCTGGTATTTCGATCATCGCTTTCCGATTTCGCCACGTTCTTACAGAGCAGTTCTCGAGGCCGGCGGCGAAACGCTTGCCGGACTCGCCCGCGAATGGGCCGCGATGGACGTACGGCGAGAGGACCAAATGCGGGTACGCGCGGCCGAGCTGAAGCGTCGCCTCGCCCAAAGTGCCGGCGAGCCCGCGATCGCGGCCGCGATCACGACTGCGCTGCATAGATTCACCGGGTGGTCCGGCAACCCTTTGAGCTTTCGCCGGTTGCATCGCCTGCTCGAAGCTCAGGCATACCGGATCGCTTATTGGAGGGTCGCCGCGGAGGAGATCAATTACCGTCGCTTCTTCAACATCAACGAGCTTGCCGCGTTGCGGATGGAGCTGCCCGAGTTGTTCGAGCACGTCCATCGTTTGGTTTTTAGCCTGATCGAGCGCGGCGATGTGCAAGGCCTGCGGATCGATCACATCGATGGGCTCTTCGAGCCTCGCCAATATTGCGAGCAGCTGCAGCTGTGTTGTGTCGCGCCGTTCTATATCATCGTCGAAAAAATTCTCGCCCGCTACGAAAGCCTTCCCGACTGGCCAATCGCAGGCAGCACCGGCTACGACTTTGTCAATCAGGCGCTGGAGCTCTTCGTCGACCCGAAGGGCGAGGCGGCGATGACGCGTATTTGCAGCCGGTTTGCCAATCCGGACGAGGACTTCGATGACATCCTTTATGCGTGTAAGAAACGCATTATGCAGGTCAACCTTGCGAGCGAGATGAATGTACTCGCCCAGGAGTTCCACGATCTGTCGATGAGCGAGTGGCGCACCCGGGACTTCACATTGAACGGCATGCTCGTTGCCCTGGAAGAGGTCATCGCCGCTTTTCCGGTGTACCGGACCTATGTGTCGACGCGGGGCGCCGGCGATGAGGATCGCCGTTATATCGACTGGGCGCTGGCGCTGGCGAAGAAACGGTGGCGCGCGGCCGACCTGAGCATCTTCGACTTTCTCCACAAGGTGCTCACCGGCGCATCGACAGAAAAGAATCTTCCCCAGGATCGCGACGCGACGCTACGGGCGGCAATGCATTTCCAGCAAGTGACCGGGCCGGTCATGGCGAAGGCTTTTGAGGACACCGCGTTTTACCGCTACTTCCGGCTGCTGGCGCTCAACGAGGTTGGCGGCGATCCACGCCGCTTTGGCATGTCGGTCGCTGCCTTCCACCATCTGACCCAGGAGCGCGCGCGTTCTTGGCCGCGAGCAATGGTGACAACGGCCACCCATGACACGAAGCGCGGCGAGGACGCCCGCGTGCGGCTCGCGTTGTTGTCCGAGATACCGCGCCTCTGGAGCAACCGGCTGACGCAATGGCTCCGACTAAACCGTTCGCGTCGAGTCGAGGTCGATGGCGAAATCGTGCCCGAACGCAATGTCGAATACCTCTTCTACCAGGCGCTGCTCGGCGCCTGGCCGCCAGATCTTGCTCCAGACGACATGGTAGGGATCACGCGACTCGGCGAGCGCATCGAAGCTTACATGATCAAGGCGGTCCGCGAGGGCAAGCAGCAGTCGAGCTGGAGCAACCCGAACGCCGCCTACGAGGCAGCCCTTCAGCGCTTTGTCCGCGCCGTGCTCGACGCGTCGCGGGAAAGCCCATTCCTCATGGAATTCCACGCCTTCGTCACCTCGCTCGCGCGGCTCGGCGCGATAACCTCGCTCTCTCAACTCGTGCTCAAGCTGACCGTACCGGGTGTGCCCGACATCTATCAGGGCGGCGAGCTGTGGGACTACAGCCTGGTAGATCCCGACAATCGCCGGCCGGTCGATTGGGGCATTCGACAAGCGTTATTGGAAGAGGTCGCCTTTGCGTCGTCAGCCGATCTTGCCGAGCGCTGGCAGGACGGCCGCGAGAAGCTCTTTGTTACACGACGGCTGCTCGATTGGCGGCGATCTCATCCCGAGCTATTCGACGAGGGAGATTACCAACCGCTCGAGGTGGAAGGAGGAAGGGGCGGGCACCTTTGTGCTTTCGCCCGCAATCGAGGCGGCGTTTCGCTCATCGTCGCTGTACCGCGACTGGTCTACGCACTCTACCGCGGCGGTACTACTGCCGATTGGGGCGCGGCCGAGCTCGTACTTCCGGGGCACGGAGCTTGGCAACACGTGTTCACGGGCCGCCGCCTGGTTCTGCAAGAGCGCGTTCGCGTTTCGGATCTGCTCGCGGAATTTCCTGTCTGCGTATTGTTCGGCGAGCCGTTGGCACAAGGAACTCGCCGCGATCGTGATCGGTCGTCACTATCAGCGCCAAGCGACGTCATCATGTCAGAGATCTTACCGGAAGGACGAGAGCCGAACCCGAGACTCTCAACATCGTGAGCAGAAGGGGCTATACTGTCCCGACGAGCTTGGGCATGAGCCGCGGGATCCCGGGTTACCCTGGCGGTTCGCCCAGGGGGTCGGCGGGGGAGGCGGGGCCCATGCCTCCCCGCCCGCTCCCGTTTTAAGCGCTTGAACCTACATCACTCATTCCCTGAAATTCCGAGCAAAAGAGCCGC